>Ga0194117_10006169_pt1 | contig 10604 bp, 10 predicted proteins | sample TA2MahsurfametaG_FD_160579 | JGI IMG/M metagenome (GOLD analysis project Ga0194117, IMG submission 160579) | Freshwater microbial communities from Lake Tanganyika, Tanzania - TA2015009 Mahale N1 surface | ecosystem: Environmental > Aquatic > Freshwater > Lake | place: Tanzania: Lake Tanganyika...
ATTAGATACAAAAGGAAAACATCCGAAGATATCTTTGGATAACTGTCACAGCATCAAGAAAACATAGAATAATAACCTCTTAGTTTTCAGGGAATCAAAGAAAAAGTTTCTTTTAGTGAGAACGAATAAGAAGAGGAACTCCTCATCCCCATCACTCCTCTTAAAAATCAACACAAAGGATAACCAGAACAACTCGCAGAGACTGTCAAAAAATAAACAAATTTCTACTACACTCCTGCCACCATGCTCACCCCTACCAGCTAGAATCGTTCTGCAGAAAGAGGGCTCAAAAAACTGGCTGCTTAGGCATATAGATTCGTAGTTAATCAGAAAAGAACCAGCTATAAAGAAGTAGCAAAGAAATTGATTGAATAGCTTGGAGATGAAAGTGAACTCGATGTGACTGTAAACTAATATTTATTCAGAAGCGAGGAGAAATGAACATAAAAAGGAGAGTATATGATGCCCTCAATGTACTGATCGCACTTGGCTTGCTGCGTAGAAACGGCAACAAAATAATGAGCAAAAGATAATAGATCTAATTTGTCACATAAGATCTCACCTACGCAAGATAAAGACAAAGTATCGCATTTTTAATTTTAGGAAGAAGATAGTCAGCTATGCTCTAAAAACTTGCCAACTTGAGATAAACTCTCCGTCGTAAGTAGGAACTGATGAATCAGAAACGAAAACTGCAGTTAGAAATCAAATAGAAGATGCAAACCATAAAAGAAATTACTGAGAAGAACAAAAACTGGAGATAGAAAACAATCTCTCAAGATAAGTAAATTAGCCTTTATTCAGTAAATTGTAATTCCCTTTGATGGTGGTTTGCTATAATAAATCTTTAGAACAAAATAACCTCAAAAGAGAGCAGATCAATTCAAAAAATGGAACAGAAATGTGCGATGAAAAATAGTAGTAAACCTTAAAAATTTTGCAGAATAATGCCAACAATCTGTTATTAAGTTTCAATAAACATAAAAATATTGAGTTTTTAGGATAATTCGATGTTTTGAGTCTGTATCGGACTGAGTAGAAAAAAGAAAAGGCGCTAAAAATATAGAAAATAATTAAAAGGAGACGTTGATTGTATTTACTAATAGTTTACTATATATATACTCTTTATAACTACACAATAATCATGCCTGGCAAGAAAGAACCAAGCGATGAACTCGTAACAGTCCATCTCCAAAAACTCATCGACTTGAGCTCCAAGCTCATCTACAAAGGCACTTTAAGGATAGAGGCGATTGATTGGGAAGAGTTTAGCAAAGCATTCTCATCAATGGTATAACTGTTGCCCCTTCATACCGTAATTTCTCTCCATTTCCATTTAATCCTTTAGTCTTTACTGAAAGCCGTCACCTTATTATGGAAGTCAAGAAAATTTTAAAACTTGCCCCTTAAATATGTGAAGTAGATACAGAACATCATGCAAACTATATACGAAAATACTTATGAATGTTTTCTAAAAAAGGTAGAGAAAAGTGATAAGAATGAGTATAGTAAAATAATAAACGAAATGATCAAACAAAATATCATAGTTACAGATGAAAATAAAGAACAAGTTATGCTTGTTAAAAATACATACACTTCTACTATCAGATATCTTTTGGACAGACTGTTTGATCTTGTTACCAAACGCTCTACAACTTAAAGCCACAAAGCGAGAGGGGAAATAAATTAATTCATAGAAAAAGATTTACTTATTTTAGATCCACGATGTTTGCTCGAAGAAATAGTTTTGAATTGGATCAAACAAAAAACTGAATTAATCCAAGGAGAACCTAGAGAATACATTTGTTGTAAAATCCACTTCGAACATCTAGCAAACAGCAACATCAGTGGTTTCAGTGAGGGTTCAGACCAAGAGTTCAAAGACTACTGGTGGCCACTCTAAAACCCGTCTATTAAATTCCATCTCACCAAAACTGTTGTGGGATATCTCAACACACTGGGTGGCATTATCTACGTAGGAATGAAGTAAGACAAAAATAAGACAGTAGAAGTTAAAGGGATAAAATTGACAGATCATTAAAAACTCGCCTTTTTGTATTTCATTTATGACAATATTTTAGGTGATGTATACCCCAAAGAACCTGAGAGAATATAATACGAATATGAAAAAAAATTGCTGAAATAATATATAGATAAGATGAAAAAATAAAAAAACTTTGAAGAAGGAAATGGTGAGTCTCTTGAAGAAGAGACTAACTGGATCCTAAAGGAGGAGAGTAAAGTAAAAAAATACCCATACATTAGCAAATTAAGAGATTAATTTACTAAAAGCAAGAAAAATGGTTATGAATATTACATCAATAAATACATTACTGTGGATTTTCTCGATGTTTATGATCCCAAAAGCAACTTAAATGTTTTAGGAGAACAGGGAGAAAAACTCTATGTGGTTAGAATTAAAATCAAAGTTGGAGATCCTAAAGAATTATACCATCTCATAAACAAAAATGACTTACCAGAAACATATCTGCGGGAGGATAAAAGTGTTAAGAAGAAAACTATGGTTGAATTTTACAAATAGTTTGAAGATAGAATGAGTGGACACACAGGAAAACAGAGGCAGAATGAAAAAAATCAAAAGCATCCTTACTGCAGATTCCAACCACTTTAAAATACATAGGTCAAGGATAAATAAGAAGAGAGTAAGTAACTCAAAGTTTGATAAAATAAATGAATGATAGTATCAATCTTTGAAAATACCCAAAATATCAATAGTTCTTGTAACCAGGTAAATCCTTGGGACGTATCAGACATCTAGATGTAGATTTAGCCTTTTAATAGTTCTAGTATCCTCCTTTTGCCTTGTAGTTAGTTGAGTAAATCGAACTTTACACAAATACATCAGTATTACTAACATTTGATCCATTTCTCAAACTACTTCCATAAAAACTGTTTCCTGTAGTTGTTATTTTTGAATTTGATTTTGGAGGCAAATGACTTCTCGGAGAAGTCGGTTGATGTTGAGGTGATAAGTAAGAATTAAATGAATTTCTTTTTTAAATTTCGTCTCCCTTAACAGCTTTTTCACTCCTACGGTTTAGAATTTTTGGGATGGGTACTCCCGAGTGATTTAGATTTTGTACAGTTGATGTATTTTTTTCATAGACACTCTGCCTCCCTTGTACTACTCTTGAAATATTGCTAACCGGTTCATGTTTCAATTCCTCTCTATTGTAGGTTTTATAAATCTAGTTAGGAGGTGAGTTCTTGAATTAAGAAGAGACTCTAGTATGAAGATTACTGACTCCATTATAATTAGCCATTACTGGAGATTTTTAATATATAGATCCTTGATTTCTTGGTTGAAAATGTTCAGGTTGTTGAGAAAAAGTTGGTGCTTGTTGCTTGACTATCGTCTGTTAACTATTCCGAACATTTACTGGTTTTATTTATGTTCCTATTTTGAGCTTGATCTCCACCTACTTCAGTTGATTGTAGAATCCAGGATTTGGTTTAGCTACAATTCGTTTGAATACAACAAAATTCAACGTTTTTTATAAATTCCAACGATATTTCCACATCAAGTACGCACACACTATAGCCGAACTTCTAGAAACTCCTGCGTAACAATGAACAAAGACATTCGTAAACTTTCTAAATTAAACCAAATAAACCTATTCTGCTCAATGAAATGTATGCATTCATTTATGTGCTCGCTTATGTAGTAATCATCTTTGTCGTGTGCTTCAATTTTGAGATGAAAAGGCACATCTTAAAATTTATAGTTGATTTCTACATGTAAGATAGATTACTTGTTTAGGCAGATGCAGTGATGACTGCTCTGATTCCATATTCTTTGAGTATCTCACTATTTTGGGCACCATAGACGTTACCCAAAAAGAGTCCTCCGAGTTGATCGTTGGATGGGAGGATGCAGCTGATGTTTTCGACCATGGGCTTTTGTTGTTCATTATTAGGAATCATTCTTATATTTTTGAATTAAGTTTATAACAAACAATAAAACTGCTATATAATCGCAAACGATCATAGAAATTAGTTGAACACATCTCAATAAATGGTACAGTCCTTATCCTTATCCTTGTCCTTATCTTTCTATTTTTACTTTTATTTCTAGTACTTGCCCAGCTTTGCCTTATTTTATGACATCTTTTTTATATTGCCTCTTCTCTCTTGCTCCTTCTTAGCCTCTGTCTAAAGTTTGGTGATTATCTAAGTATTCTCGTAGATTATGCAGGGCTTTTTGGAAAAATCAGATTTGTTTGGTTGATTTGGAGGGGGATCTTTCGGAGTCTCCTTTTCGGATACAACCTAGTTTTTCTTGGGACGGATGCTGTTAGTTTCAGACTAGCCACTGTTATGTGAGCTATCAAGTTCATTTGAGTCAGCTTCAGAAAAACCTTAAGTAAAACTAGCATTAAGACATTCTTCGTTATAATCTTTCATGACATTAAGAGTGAACTTGATAGGACAATCTGAAATATAAGCTAGAGTAGCCTCTGATACGTTTTTAAAGCAGTGTCTCCTCATATAATCGATCCTTTTGAACTGTTTCTCCTAAATGAAATCAACTTCAGGAGTTGCAAAAGTAATAAGTTTATAGTCGTTCTCAAGTAATTAATAGCTAATTGAGTACTTTAGAATATTAGAATTCAAAGAGTTAAGATTGATAAGGTTGCTACTTTAATCCAGTTTCTGTCTCTCTTCATTTTTCATAAATTTGATACTTTAAATCGATATGGTAAAGTAGGTCTCTTTCTCCAATAGATTTCTCTGGTTGTAGATCTCTATATGTTCTAACTAGGACTCCTCATTTTCATTCTATTATTCGTCTTCAGTCTGTTTTTTGATCCTGACAGGCGTCAAATTCACGAACAATTTCGCAATAATTGCATTTTTGTAGACAATCGAAATGTATCCTTCATAGCAGAGTCCATAGAGAAGCGATTACATCGATAAATAGCCGACTCCTTGTGGTATGAAATCAACTGGATCCCAAAACGGATCTTTTGATTTCTCACTTCGATCTTCAAGCATCCTGTTTCTGTATACTTCCTTTTCATCATCGATCTACAAATACTTTTCAAAAGTTTGCTCAGATATTTCATATCTATTCTTAAACACATCCACCGGCCATGTGTAGATACGTCCCTCTTAGCAGTTCAAGATAACTATTCTTATTTGTATGTTTTATCCTGAAAATTTCTTGTTGATTGAGTAAGATTTCAGAATCTATACCATTTCGTAATGACTGAAATTACGATACTCTATACTTATCTTGCCTTAGATCAGTCTCTTCATTTCTCTGGCAATCAAATTGAACCTCCTCACCATAGGTATTAACACTAATAACTGCTTTTGTAGCTCTACCTTCTCTTTTTTGATGAGTATCTTTCTTAGTTACTCAGTTTCTCTCTTTCGCTTATGGATTTGTAAATTTCTTTCATTTATGATATTCTCATTGTTGCATTGTATGATTTTAGCCTGCAACTCTTTTTAGATTTAGTGTTCTTTCCTTTCCTCTTAAGTCATTTGTATTTTTTTCTTTTTCTTTTTGTTGCGTTTCAAAGGTACATATTTTGAACCTTTCTTTTCAGTTTACTCATCTTTTTTTGTGATTTTTTATAACTATCTTTTTAGTTCTGCATTTTCTTATGTCTGTAAATCTACTTCCTATGTAGTTTTTCCTTTTCCAGTATCTATTTATTTAGTATCTCCTTTTATGTTTTCCTTAAGGCTGGATTGTAACTCCAATTCTTTGATTTTGTCTTCAAGAAGTTTGATTTTGGAGTTCAGCTAGTCCTCCTTCAAAAGCCCATCGAAACCAAACACTGACAGTTACTGATAAGAAAACTATTGTTTTTCTATATCTGAGACAGATAAGTTGAACTTGTCGGCCAGCTATTGAGAATTTCCAAGCTATTTAACTCTCTCTCTCTGTTTTCCTTTTTCCATAGTATTCTGCGAATTTTAATTCCTCTTGCCATCTTCAGATGAATCATCGACTATAGAAGCATTTTCACCCAATTTATGATCGACTTGAACTTCCTAATCTATCATTTCTTGTCTATTTCTTTAAGGATTATCTAACTTTTCTTCAACGTATTCAGATTCTGTCAGTTTGTTGGTGTTTTATAGTTGTTCTGGTACAAAATAAACTTAGATGTTTTGATGAGCAAACTAAAATTTGTCAATTTTTTAGAGTTTGAACTAAGTTATCATCTTTTGATCAGCCTAGATTTTCTTGAGTTGCTTGATGGGACTATCCTAATCCTCGATAATATGTATTTCTACTTCTTTATTTACTATCTCAAGTTTTCTTAGGTTAGTATTAGATGCAATCTGTTCTTGAGGTTCACTATTTTATAAGTATTTTTCAATTTAATCATCTTCATTCTGCGCAATATAGTTTTATACCTAATCTTAATCTCCCTAAGATTACTTCTAAAATGTAAATGCAATATCTACTACCTGATTTTCTATTATTAAAGGTAGTTTAGACGTGTTCATCTAGAAAGAATATTTGGCTACATCTATAGTATTTGATTAGCAATCAGTTTTAATGGTTTGTATGACTTCAGTTCCGACTGACCTATCCTCCACCTGTTTCTGCTTTTCCAAATAACTTTAAATTTGCTCTTCACTTTATTATTGCTCCTATTGCGAGATATAATTTTCAATCTACTGCTCTTCCTCAGTATTATCAGTATACGTATGCATGTTAATATCTGTTACCATTTCAGCTTACGCTAACTACATTTCATTACCAACTCCAAATTCATTAGTCTCCCTAATTTATTTAGGTTGCTAATGCTAATAGTCTTAAGTGTTTGTTGCTACCTCCATACACTACTTGATTAATTTTTCTTTTTATTCAGTTTGATTTTGATGTGTTTGCTATAACTATTCATTCAAAAAAGCCGTAAAAGAAGATCCTTTGGCTTTTTCATTTATCTACTACTAGTCGATAACTTCAGTATTTATACCCATCTAAGTTCTTATGACTTTTTACTATTATGGTGCACATATACTCTCACTTAACAGTAAGTTCTCATCTTACTCCTCAATTCTTTGTTTCTAAATGAGAACGCAAGGATGTATCTGTAAATCTAGCTCGTTATTGGATACGATTTGCATTATTTTTCGCTCATTTATTTGAAGGTAGGATTATTGGTAGGTTTTTTACACCATCAACTCTTTCTTCTTCTTTGTAGCAGGCACGTACTTAATTTCCTACTGTTTTGAAAAAGTCAGTTAAGGTATCTGTGATAAAATCTGTATAAATTGTGAAACCTGCACTTTCCAATCATTAGGTTTCACCTTATTCAAGTGAGGTTATTGCGATAGAGCAAAGGTGATTTCTTCATCATCCTTACTCAATTTCCTAATGGAAAATGATTATCTATGTCTCTTCTCCTCTTTCAAAAATGGCTCAGTATTCTAAGCCATAGAATTCTATAGGGAGAAGTTCAGTAACAAAGAATCATCATGTCTTTCAGGTAAAGACAATCTCTATTTCTATTATTTCAATAACAGTTTATTCTAAAGTTAAAGAATATGTTGCTCTAAAAGTAACAAATCCTACTCAGATATCTTTGCTTTAGTTTTCTTTTCTCCTGCATTTTTAAAATGGTACTCTTCAAGCTCTGCGTCGTAAAAATTTGTTTGAGGGATGTATTTTGAAATAAAGCTATCGTTTGCACTTTCTATATTTGTTTCAGCCATGTTCATGGAAAAATTTTGGTAAACCATCTCCTGTTACATCTCACTCAAAATTTTGATATTATACAGCCTTATGAATTGAAAGGCTAATGCTTTTTGTCTTTTTGATTCTGCCTCTAAAAAAGAGTCGCTTATAGCTTCTCTTTGCTTGGATACTTTTGTAACCTTTTTGGTGTTTGAAGTTTTAGCGAAATTATCATTTTGATAATTCTAGTCAGCGAGTAGGAGAGAATCAGTACTGTCTCTTGGGTTTATAACAGTTTTAAAGATATCTTAGTTATCTTCGAATTCTTAAACAGTAACCTCCTCATAGGTTTAAACTACATTACTTCTCTTCGCTTTCTTTTTCTTATCAAAATGTGCAGCCATCCCAAAATCCTTACCTTTTTTGGCGTTATTTTTTTCATTTGGGTCTTCTAAATCGACAAATTCTCCAATCATGTCCTCTTCAATCACATTATTTCGAGCATCTTCTGACTAAAGCAGCATACTTTCTCTCACTTTTGCTCTCCTATTCTTTTAGTCTACGTATTTGGACAATTTTTGTTTGAGATTTTACAGTTCAGAATTTTTTGATTTGAGAGTCTATGACTATAGAGATTTAATCATTAACTTCTCTTATATTTTTGTTTTCTATTACTTCTATTTTTCCTTCTATCTTTTTAGTTATGTCAACTTTTGCCTATAAAACTACTACTTTTCTTTCATTTTCTCTTCATTCTAGCGGACCAACTTATCGAACTAGCTCTCAATCTCATTTATCTTATTAAAAATCTAAGTCTAATTCTCCTGTACAAATAACTTCTTAGTAGCATTGAGGACTTGTGTAGGTGGTCCCGCGTAGATATCTCTAGTTTTGTTATCTTTGATGAAATTTGTTGCTAAAAACAAATTCAAAGAAGAAGGAGGTATCAATGATAGATTTTACATTTCTTTCTGCCTCTCATTCATAACGAACTCGTAATCTATACCTTTATCTTTGCTCTCTGTTTTTTTGTTATCATTTTTGAAAATGAAGACAGAGTTAATACCCATTATTATTCTATCGTTGTTTTATAATTATCTTCTCTCGTATACAGGTTTTCCATTCACGAGAGTATACTCGGCTGAAGTCTAAGACAAAGCTTCGATGAAGTACCTGTCATCTTTATGTATAATTTTGGCATGGTTTTATTCAATTCCCAATCCACATAGCACTATCTTTGCAAAGTCCTCCGTACCTTTGGCTACTTTCTTACTATTTTTATTAGTGATCAACAGATCTTTTTAACAAGAATAACGAACTTTGTAATTAAGTTGTTCATCTTCATTCAAATTGGTAATATAGACTTGAGCTTTATTACCCAAATCAAAAGACAGCTATGAAAAAAACTGTGAAGGTTCTTCCAGTTCAACGAACTACGTCATCATGAGACTTTCTTCCTCTTATTCGATTTCCGTGTTGATAGCAAAAGATTTTAAATTTTTTCTGATTTCTTTCTGAACTTCTCGCATACTGGCTCTTAGATTGGACTTGAGTTCTTTCTTCTCCTTTTAAGATGTTAAATCTCTACTATTATAAAGATCTTTATCCTCAGGAGTCTAAAGTATCCTCTTCAACCTCTCATTTTACTACCTCAACTCACGAATTATCTTGTCCACTGCACTCTCGTTTACTATTGGCTTGTTTTTTATTTTCTTTGTTTGGTCTGCGTATCTCAAGGTTGATAAACTCTATTCGTAGTTATCGTTTGCTGGAGATATCGCACAGATCATAGTTGTCTTAGAGTTGCCTCCCAAAGCAGTCTCCAAAATTCTAGTAAGTGCTGAGTCTCTATAAGGGACTTGTATATTTTTACCCTTGCCTGCTGCTAGTTATGCAAGTACCTCGATAACTCTACCTAAAGTATGCAGAGATTTATTGATATTACTTGCCTCCTTTAGTCGATCTTTATTATCACTGATACCTGTCTTTGAAACTCTCTAACTTCCGGCAAGATCGACCAAGTTGATAAAACTAGATTTCTTATTCATTTTTCTATGTAAGACAAGACGTACAATTTGTTGATCCATTCTTTCTGCACAAATTACAACATCACGATGGTGTGTGCTCTCGAACTGTATTCATTCATTAATGTTGAGGCAAGTGATCTGTTTTTAGATCCTTAGTCCATCCTGCGTTCGATATCGTTATAGCTGAATACCTCATGCTTGGTTAGACCCTCCACATAAACTCCCAATGTTTTATTTTATCTGATTTTTAGTCCATTCTGTGGTCTTTTGGCAGTGGGTACGAACAAATCCTGCACTTTTTCATTATAGATCTCAAGCATTGAGAGAGTGATTTCATACTATTTCTCGCCTTTCCGTTAATACTTCTTAATCTTTTGGAAGATCTCCTCACACACCATCGGTATAATGCCTCGATTGGCTCCATATCCGATCATGGAATAAGACTTCCCTGCACCTGTCTGTCCGTAGGCAAACAAACAACAATTATAACCAATCCTAAATATAATTGTTCATACCACGCATTTTCGAGAATTTCCTTTCCGATAATGTTATAAATGCGTTGCTGATCGATGTACTTGTTGGTTGTTGGCATCATGTATCCATCGTGTCGTAGAGTGAACTCGTCGTGAGACCAGAAGCTATGATCGAATGTGAAGTAATGTTGTTTTTTATTTTTCTATTTGTTTTAGTAGAGGACGGTGGTGTTGTCCCTCATTTCGATACAGCAGACGCAGCCTAAAAATTTTTATCTTTCGTTGAAAGGCCGCACCCTTAAGGCTACCTTAACACTCATTATAATTAATCTCTCGATGTTAATTATTATTTTTAGTGCTATCTCCACCACAGCAATCCAATGCCACTCACAACGTAAAATGATAAGACTCGATACTTTATGATTGATGATATTGGGA
>Ga0194117_10006176_pt1 | contig 10600 bp, 7 predicted proteins | sample TA2MahsurfametaG_FD_160579 | JGI IMG/M metagenome (GOLD analysis project Ga0194117, IMG submission 160579) | Freshwater microbial communities from Lake Tanganyika, Tanzania - TA2015009 Mahale N1 surface | ecosystem: Environmental > Aquatic > Freshwater > Lake | place: Tanzania: Lake Tanganyika...
TTTTTGAACTCAAGTGTTCGTTTTTATCCTCTAATTTATGCACTTGCTCCCTCAGTCTTTCATTTTACAATCTCATCTGCTACATCTGCTCGTCGTACATGTTGACTTTCTCTACCTTTTCAATGTAGGCCTGATAAAGCTACTGATATTTTTACTGCATCCAAATTAAAATACTTTAAGCTAAGCATATGAGATTTCTTTTTGGGGTGTTGGTCTTGAATATTTTTGTGAAACAGGTGGTGGACTTCTCACAGATTTATATTGTCTCTGCACGTTATCGGAGCTGTAATCGGAGTATAGATCTACGTTGTACTTAGAAGTACCTAAGATTGGCTTGGTAGGGTCCATGTTTAAATTACCTAACAATTATAAATAAAACATAAAAATAAGAAGAGTTAAGGATAAGAGACAAATCATCATTCAAAATTGATTTTCCACACCTCCCATTCCTTCAGTAAGAAGTGGTTACCATTTTTCTGACCTGTGAACAAAGCAGTGGTGTGTTGGTTACTTTACTTGTATCGACTATTCGCATAAGAATAAGGGAACTAACAGTAGCTTGTTTTTTAAACATTACCGTTGTGGCAAATCGCTAGATCTGCACCTGCCCCGAAAGTTGGTCCGAAATTGACAGAATTGAATATCGCACTTTTTTAATCAATCAAACACATTTTTTGTTTGAGCGAGAGGGAAAAGAGAAAAGATTAGCAACGTACATCAGAGTGGAGAGTATTTGCTGTTGATCTCCAAGGAATAGGAGTGAATCCACCTATAATTTTGTTAAATTCAGTCTTAACTAGGACGAGAGTGTTTGACTATCCATCGCAAAGTTGATGAAAATGTTAGACAGAGAAATTATGTTCACTAGCTCTGAACAACAAATGGGCACTGTGTACATTTTTATGTTAGAACAACTTTGACATGAAAAGACTTTAATCACGATTTTAGACTAATTTACTCCCATTCAGATTGAGTGGTTTTTTTAGTTGTACACTGATGTCTTTCAACTCACCTTTGGCTGTTTTCTTTACTGACTTTCTCAATGTTTTACCAGGCGTTTATTAAGTTCTAGTTCTTTTTGGTTCTTCAAAATCAGGAAAGCTTATATCTGTTTCAATTGATTTAAGAAACGTTTTCCTCCAAGTTTTGCCTTGTATAATTTATTCAAAAGCATTAAAAACTTCTGATTGCTTAGCATTGATATGCTCTAATAAAGTCTTGAACGCTCCTTGGTTATTTTTGGGTACAAAATTAAAGAGGAGATCACTTACTTCTGCAACTTGTCTACATGAGATTTCTGAAAAATCTTGATTGACCAGATTCAATATTACATCTAGTTTCCTATCATCTTTCGTTATACCTGCGAGCAATATTTTCCTCATGAATTTATTTATTCTTGATTTCTCCCTATCGATTTCATCTTTCAATAAAGTTTTAAAGGTGCGAAAGTACTTCTAGATAGCTTAGTTACATTCAATAATCGAGTCCTGGCTATACCGTTCAAGTCTTTAGAAATTCAGAGCAAGCTGTTATGTACTGATGGTTTCATGATTATAGACTCCCTTTTTATGAGCATTATCGACTCCTCTCAAACAATCAAAACAAATCCTGCAGTTGAGAGGGCAATAAAGATAGTTGCCGATGAACTGATAAGGTTTGGCGTGTTTGTAGCAGGTATCGTAAGTACTGTTCATCTATTTTTAATAAATAAAAGTTATCCGTATATGAAATAAAATTAACCCTTATATTATTAACTACTCCAAGCACTTCTTTATTTCATCCTTTGTTGTTTTCTTATTGTATATTATTAAACAGTATGTTCTTTATGCTTATTTGGTCTCAGGAATTCTTTTGTATTCGGTTTTCGTTTAGATAATAATATAGATAACTGCATGTACCACAGTAACGAAAGAGTCTAATTTTTCCAAAGCGAATCTTCCTTCGGATCAGAGTCTAATCTCTCCAACTCTCGCTACTATGATTTCACCAACGAAATCATCTCCTAAACTTAAAATATTTTTCTAACACTCAAAAGATAGTTACTGCCTAATGAACAACTTTCGCAACAAGATAGAGTCAAATACATCCTTTCCAGGGCACAGATAATCTACAAAGACACGATCCCTTAACATTTGGCCTATCTATAAAAGATCAATGCACCAGCAAACGCTAACACTCAAGTGACAAACTGCAGTTAAAAGTTGAAAAAGCTATTGAGTGACTACTAGAGTTTTAAGAATGGAACTATCATCTATAAGCAATTTTTCAATTTATATGGGAGAGAGTTTGGATACAACCCAGATAATAATTTCGCTAAAGGTGAAAAAGTTCTACATGTTTAAGCATAAAGCTAATCAGCTCTAAAGCCTTAGTACATACAGATCAACTACAATAACGACCGAGGAAAACTTCGAGCCACTCCCCGCATGATAATCGCTAATAACAACAACAATGACAAAGAAGTAAAAACTTTGAGATAGTAAATCTACTTGCTGAAGAAAAACATCGAGGATATGAAAAAAAAACATGATTTATAGCTCACCAATTAAAGGCTTTTAGTCGAGAAAAGAATCAGGACTTATATGAAAGTTCAATCTTCCAATGACGATGAGTTTTACAATCTTCAATAAGAACTTGATGTCTACAGCTTGAAGCTTAGTGAGGCAGAGCTCGAAGGTAAAAATCTCAAAATCAAATTAGAAGAACAAATTAAAGTTATCGAAGGTTTAAAATTAGAAAATACATCTCTGAGGTAGTAAGTTTAGCTACTGCGTAAAAACGACATCCATATGCAAGAGTAAAACATCCAAGACAGATCCTATACTTCCTAAATGGGAGAGAAATAAGATCGAAGAGCGGAGAAAAAATTAAAACTAATTGCTCAAGAAAATTAGCTTCTCAAAAATCAACTTAAAGCCTAAAGACAAAGAATTTATCGGCTAACTAGCGATTTGACTGACGAGGAAAAAAAAGAGTTATAAAGATTGAAGAGACAGAATGAAAAGAAAACAGCCTAGATCTAATAGCTCTACAATAATCTTGACAAATTAAGGATAGAGATACTACAGCTGAATCATAATATCAAACTTAGCAACAAGATCCAATAATCTCTCAAAAAAGAGAATGAGGATCTGAAAAAACATCTCAATAACTCACTCAACAAGGAACTAAAAGTAGCTGCCACTTATGTATATCCTCTACCTTCTTCAATCTAACTTTAAAACTCCTTAGCTATGTCGAGAAAACTGCAAGTACAATAGTATGAAGGATAGGGAGTTGAAGGCTTACCTTATTACTAAATTCTGAGCAAATAGTTCAAAATCAGATTCAAGAGAGCCTGCTTAAAAGACAAAGAGTTATTATACAAGGCAAATGGACTTGAAATCGGAGTCATTTCACAGTTCAGTAACCCTAATAAGATAGATATACTGCTGCATCTCACCAACTATGGAGAGCACAAGTTTGATCGAGTCAAAGGTAAAATAATGAATGCAAATTAAAATAAAATAACTGGTGAGACTTTCGAGTTTATGGAAATAGCCTCAAACGATCAAGTCAAAGTTCCAATCTCATTACTCATCAACCACTATCCTCTTGGACCATTGATTGTACTCCTCGAGTATAAATCGGACAAAAAAGAATAGTTAAGAATACTATTGCCTGCCCATATTTTTAAGATGATGTAGTTCGAGGCTAGAACTCACAACATCAAAAATCCCACAAAACTAACAATCATCACTGAAAGAAAAGTCGCAAAGGGAGTGTAATAACTACATCAATACATAAAAGCTGGCAAAGTTTAGAAAGGAACACTCAAACTGTCAGCATTCCACAAGCATACCCACACCTAAATTTTACTTGAGTTTATCCAAATAAAGTAAGGAATGGAGTTAATTTATGAGCACTATGAAGGTAACGCAAACATTACTGACTATCTGATCAAAACTTTGGAATTTTTGTTGAAAAAATGATCTTTATGTTTCTTTATAAATGATCAATTGTAATATTTATATGAAGATCATTCTTCTTTTGGCTTGTTCTCCTATTTCGCAAAGTTTGGCTCAGGTTGCTCACTCCTATCAGCACATTCCTCCAGAACTTGCTCAGGTTACTTAGGATAGTACCAAGTTGAACTTGTTTTGTTACCATCTCCAATATAAATCGAAGACCATATTTTGTTCTGATATACAAGAGTCCATCCTTTCCATACTAAACTCTTAATTATGATAGAACCATAGTTTATAGTATCTTTGCCTTTGCTCATAGTTTTATATTCATTTGTATCGCCTACTATTTTCAATGCCCAAGCTGCATTGCCTCCTAAAGTGTCTTTGGAGATTGGTTTTAACCTTTCCTCTAAAGGATCCTTAGCTTACAACTATTTCATTAGTTTTTACTAATCAACTTATACTCCTTCAGGAATGACTGGTTTGAGTAAAGTGAGTCTGCCGTTTTTGAGGATATTTTGAGGGTTATGTACCCAATTATCCAAAGATGATAAGAATCCAAAACCAGGCAGTTTCCATTCCTCGCCTGCAGGTTAAATCTATTTCTTATCTTCTGCATTTACATTGAACATAGTCCTAGGTACGAGCTGACAACTGAAATTGATCCTCACTATTTGGCACTTCAATAGATGGCTCTATTTTCCTTTGAAATGAGGATTAGTACAAATAGTTTTTTCAAGATCTCCAGTGAAAATATATTTGATTCTTCTTGAAGCATTGAGTTGGTCTGGGCTTACAATAGGTAGTTCTTTCCATTCTCCATAAAGTAGATCTGTTGTCACCCAATAAGTCATTTTGTTTACTCCAGTTCCCTTGGGCTCGACATCAGGTGGTAATTCACCCTACTAGCCACCCTCTGCTGCACTTTACAAGATATAGTAGTCTCTTAATTTGCCTAGAATTTTGCCCCAGAATTTTACTTCTTTGACTTGCTTTGTAACTAGGAATCTCTCGATAGCCTTAAAAATGATGAAAGTTAGCTCTTATCCAAAGCCTACTCCTGCTTTTTCAAACATCTTTGCTTCATCCATAAGATTTGGTAAGTATCCACATGGTCCAGGTTCTTGTGGTTCTTCCTCAGTACCTACGTTGGGTTTATTCAGGAGTCCTCTAAACTTCTTGGCATACTCTCCCAAAGAATCTACTTCTTAATTTCTGAAATGATGGGTGGGTTGTATGCCATTTTTGACATTTTGTGAGTAATGTTCGAACAAATGATAGCCATTTTGATCATTATTGAGTATAATTTGTTTGAGAACCTGCACAATGTGACTATAGGCGTTTGTATCTCCCTCCTTTATGGCTTCTAATTTAGCTTTCATCGAACTGTAACTTATTTATATCAATCAAATTATATTCATTTGAATTATGCTCATTTTATAGATCCATCATCATTCAACTGAAATATTTTTGCTGACTTCGTTGATCTATCCGAGAGATGCAACCCAACTTTTGAACAACACACTCAGAGTTTGAGGAGCATCGTGGAACAAGTGATGCCCTGAAGCTAAAATCTAGGAATAGGCGATTTGTTTCACTGCCTTAGAGTATCCTACAACTTTATCTCCAATCACGATATCCTGAGTAGTTAAATTATTACATCAAGTTTTGCTTTTCTGAAGGCATCACTTTCAACAAACGACAGTTCATTTTCAATCCAGTTTCTAACAGCTTTGTAGAAAGAGATGTAATCAGTTTGTCCCTCAACAAACCAGTGACGAACAGAGTTGTAATCTCTAGTGAATTGTGAAAGAGCACTGGTGTAGTTTTTAGCTAAATCAACGTAGGTTTTGTTATAGATGTAGCCTGATTGTGCTTCGAATAATTTAGTGTTGGGTGCTTTCCATGCAGCTACAACTGCAGATTGACTGAAATAGTATTGAATCATTGGCAAAAATTCAGTTAGATTTGATTGCAATCTGGTATCGAATAGATTTGCATTCTTGGTTCTTGATTCTGCGAAGTTCAAGATTGTATCTAGACATTGATGGGCTTCAAGATATTTAGCAGCTCTAATGTTGTTGTAGCAACTGGTAAAGGTAGATTCAATTGCAATTTTCTCAGAATCTCCATAGATCTTAAGATCTGTACCAGCAACTCCATAGAATCTACCAACTGCATACAACTCTGGCCACGCAGCAAGATGGATGATTCCCTTAAGTGCGTCAATATCTCCCAATCCAGTCAATGATCGAATAAAAGTACCCTCTCCTGCAAGCACAATTGTAGAACTCTTACCAAGTACAGTCTCTCCAACAAAGGTGTTGATAGCAGTGGTAAGTTGAGTACCGAAAGTTTTGGCATCTGAGGGAAAATCAGAAACGTTGGCAGCAAATGAAAATCCGCTACCAAAAAGATCAATGAACATGAGATTAGCAGTAGTAGTGAACCTGTTGGGATTGGGTGAGAGTGTCAAATCGTTGTTAAGGTTGACGGGTCCAATACCTCCTAAACTGTAATAGAGAGCTGATGTTCCGGGACTGTATAAACTAAAAAATACTTGCCGACTACGATCAGAAGAGGATAATTTTTAAGATTATTTTGGTCAGTTTCACCATCGTATCCGAAATATGTGAAGAACAGACTATTGCTTTCCACGGGAATTTGTCCCGAAAAGACTAGATTCTTTGTAGGGATTCCAGTAATAGAGTTGATTGTAACTGCGGCATAAATGGAGGCAATGAGAGCTACAAGGAGTAGAATCTTTTTAGATGAGTACATTTGATATTATAATAAAAAAACTATCAAACTTTGCAAAATACAAGCATAGAACGAATTCTATAAAGATTAATCGTCACAGAATGACTGAACAACGATGGATGAAAAGTAATTATAGTATGAAGTAAATAATCAATAATGGTGAATTGATATCTAAAAATCAAAGATTGCCTAAACATAGTATAATACATCTATTAGTTTTAATTATTAAGTAAATAAATCATCTGTACCGCCTTTCCTGCTTGAAGTACTGTTCATCACAAATCTAGTCTCTATTGAAGTATGGCCTTTTTGATTTCTTTATCTCGTCTAAATCTCGAGCCAACAAATCGTCCTTATATCTTTTGGCAGTAAAGCTTATATCTTTCTTTATCAATCGACCTTAGCTGTCTTTATAGAAGTTTTTATTTGGACTTGCGAAACGTTGATCAAAGTTAGAAGGCGATTCTCTACCATTCGTTTTGTAAAAATGCAGGATCTTGTTGTTCTTGAAAGATGTGGCAACGCTGAAACTTTTGGCGACATTTTATGGCTTCATCTCAGTCGCAGCAACATTCTATTCCCTCTGGGGAATGAAGAAGTATCTACCTTTGCGGTCATTTTGTTTTTTGAGGTTGAAAATGCAAGAATTGTTTCTCCTGTCAAAGTATAGATTTTCATAGGCCTCTTTTGAATCATAATACAAATCTACATAACAATAACTTTACCATTCATATGTTCCAAAGCTATGCTGAGATTTCTCGGGGAATAGTTTTCTATTCGGGGCGTTCTGGATAGGTCGTTGTTGGTTATATAAAAGTTGTTAAATTGTCTCTAATCCATACATTGTTTTGTTTTAATATTGTTCAAACTCTATCTCGACTGAATCTTCTACAGTGGAACTCCCTTTATACTGCTATGCATAGTGCTATTTTTGGGAGGACTCGACTATTTCGAAGCCTAACCATACCTATTTACATCTTTCTCAGGGTTATTTTCCTCTTTATTGTAGAAAGACATTCTAAATTTGAACCTGTTGATATCCTCATCCACTCTACCTTCCCTCTGCACTTTTGCACTCTGAAAAACACTCTCAATTTTATTACCCAAAGGACTATGTTTTCCAAGTACAGGCTTTCTTCTTTCTTGTTCAGTGTGATGTTGAATGTGATTTAATCTGATGGCATCGTAGTAATGTTTATTCCTTCTGAACGCTTATTGTGTTGTGAACATATTTTCGAAGGCCGATACACTTTTTTATTTACTCATTACTATAAATTTATTATTGATAATCCAAATCAGTATGACATTAATTAATTAAATATTACTGAAGAATGCAGACTATCCAATCATTTCAATAACTCTTTTACATTCCATAATGCCAATTTTTGGTCCCAAGAACCAGTCACTACCATGTCTTCACCGATAAAGCCAACACCAGGGACATTCTACACATGCAGCGCCAAATTGCCAAGAATACTAGGCTGGTGAGTATTAGATGAAGCATCCCACAGTTTGGCAGATCCATCACGACCAGTGCTCAACAATATCTTTCGGTTTGGATGATAATTTATTGTTCTGACTGAATCCAAATGCGATAGCCATTATGTTTGCTTCTGCAACTTCCCATTTTCAATCTCGTACCAAGCAATCACTCCTCTGCTTGTCCCACAGAAAATTCTATTTTTGATGATATTGTAGTTTGCAGCTACAGTCTCACACTTCGAATGTTTGTCATTCTAAGTCACATAATCAGAAGAAATCTGTTTGAAAGTTTTACTGTCGAATCCCAACAGTTGAGATGAAAGTGTCGATGCGAAAAAGAGATCTTCTGTTCCCGACCAAGTAACATCATATACTACTAAGGTTGGGAGCAAAAGTTTAAATATCGGTTGATTCGTTTTTGCCATGTCCCAAACAAAGAGCTCGCCTTGCTAACCACATGTGCCTAGCAGTTTTCCTGTTTCATTAAACTTTGTCGCATATATTTTGTCTTTATGGGCTGTTATTTTGATGCCTGATGAATTTTTCTTGGAATCCCAAATGAGGACAGTTCTGTCTGGACCTCCCGATGCTAGCAAACTTCCATCTTTGTTATAATTAAGAGCCCAGACTCCTTATCTAAATGTTGGTTGAGTTACTTGTGGTCTGAGAGCGTCATAGTTTCTTTGAAAGATGCCACATCCCAAAGTTTGATAGTTTTGTCGTGTGAGCCAGTGGCAAAGATTTTATGGGTGGGATGTACAGCTAGAGATTAAATTGATTGTGAGTGTACTCTGGGGTGGAATTAGATGGGACAGATCTGATTGTTGAGCAGATCTTGATCGAGCGTAATCTTTTTGCTTTAAATATGCATATGTAATAATAATTCGAGTAAATTCTATTTAACTCAAAGCAGATATAGTTTTATGAAAAATCGACTAAAATACCTTCGAGATACTCCCACCGAACATTTTTCATTTTTGTTTATGATAATATTACTCTTTAGGATTATCAGTTTAATATCAATTACTACCAAGATGAAAATCAAATTCACACTCTGCATGCTATTCATGTTGTTTGCCATACAAGTATACAACAAATGTGCGTACACACAATCCTAACAATTACTACCCTATGTTTATGACGGTTAATCTTTCCCCATCAACTATACTGTCCAGATCTGCAAAGAATACTTTGGAGATAACGTTTGTTGCAATTAGTACAATGCCATTCTCACAGCCGATAACCTCAAACAAGTTGATGGTGCCTTTTCAACAGGCTCCGGAGGATGTGATATATGTGCCATCAACCTTAAAAGATTGTGGTGCGAGTATGGCTGCTCTCCACGGCAAGCCGATTTCCTCAAAGTCAGCAAAGAATACTACTAGTATGATGATCCAGAAAAACCAGGACAAAAGATCTTTGCTCAGCAAGCCAATCTAACAGTAGAAGCCAGTACTGCTTGTGCGATCTACAATAGCTGTAAACGAGTTCCTTTCGTGTCGTCTGTGAGTGCTATGAGTAGCCCTGCAGGTTTTCTGAATTTCCAAGGCCACAATGCCATTGACAACGCCCATCAATACATCAATGTGTTTTTCACATTCAATAAAAGCGAAGGGCTTTACTTTGGAGATGATTAATAAAAATAAAAGTTGAAAGGTATAACTCAATGTAACTACACGGGTACTTAATTGCATGGCTTTGAAATTAAGTAGACCTGCAGCTGCAATTCTTGCGAGGAGGCCTGTGATGCAAATGAAGGATATGTATATAGTGAGGCCAAAGTATTCGAAGGTTTCAATGGAGTTCTCGTGGGATCTATTTATGGTGTAGTGACACTGATTGCAGGCATTTTGACAATCTTTCGGGTGAAGAGATAGAGCAAATAAAAGGTAAAAGAATGAAAGATTTCATAATTTTTAATTAAATACTCTTAGTATTAAATGCCATAATTTATCTTATGATATTGTTATGTATTTCGATTATAAATAGACTTGTAGCTTGCAACTATCTACAATCTTAATTTGAAATATGCTAACCAAAACCACATCATTTCTCTCCTCATTGCTACACAGAAATGTTTCGCACTATGGTATTACTCCTCAATTTTTGCATCCTCTCTCCGCTGACCTTCTACTCGACTAGTTCCCCAAAACTGCCAAACGCACAAAAACTGTATGCACTATAGGGTAACACTCTCATCAACTAGACCTAAAACACAGCATCCGGACAACGCAGTCAAATTGATCAACGAAGGTATGAACGTCGCCAGACTCAATTTTTCACATGGAGACAGACCATGCTGAGCATCTCAATCAAATGAGGGGAGTTCAGGAGGCTCTGAAAAGAAGACCTCATAGCCACACTAGCATCTGTTTAGACACCAAAGGCCCATAGATCAGAACAGGTAGGAT
>Ga0194117_10006182_pt1 | contig 10597 bp, 6 predicted proteins | sample TA2MahsurfametaG_FD_160579 | JGI IMG/M metagenome (GOLD analysis project Ga0194117, IMG submission 160579) | Freshwater microbial communities from Lake Tanganyika, Tanzania - TA2015009 Mahale N1 surface | ecosystem: Environmental > Aquatic > Freshwater > Lake | place: Tanzania: Lake Tanganyika...
AAAAGAGATAAAGCTTCTCAATGCCTATCACTTAGAGGATCATTAGTCTTTTTTCAAATCCATCTTCCGTCTATAGCAGTCCCAAAGATCTGGAAGTTTTCAAAGTTGATAAGCCATTCATAATTCCCACATAAGAATCAGTAGAGTAAATTTATTAAATTCGATAGTATGAGAATGTGACCCTAAAAAAGAAAAATAGTGACAGTTTGAGGCGTTTGAAGAAACTTTCCCCTTTTAAAGAGGCTGAAATAGTGTAGGTTAACCAATAGAGCAATAGTACTTTAAACATAGTAAAATTTTATTTGCATAAATTCAAAGAAATTCGTTAGCAGAGTCTTAGCAGATAATTAAGTTGCCTTAGCAAGTAGTTGGAGTAAATCAGTTACATACAGGAAATAACCAAACAAATAAGCAATTACAATTAATCAGAAATGATGATGATGTCTGATTCATTGAACCTGCCCGAGTTACAAAATGACTTTCAGGGTCAAGAAGTAAAAATATAAAGTTCAGATGTTGTAGCAGTGCCTTAGACTGAGTCAGTTTTAAAACGAAAGCAAGAAATTGGCAAATTGGATGGCCTAATACAATAATTATAAAGTTATAAGTTATCTAATCTACAGGAATCAGAGAAAAATCTATTTATTACCAAAATTAGAGAGTTAATGCAAAGCAAACAATTAGAAAGTAATTAAAAGATAGTTGAGGATCAAAAGATAGAAGTAAAATAAATAAAAGCGAATGATTCTGAGCTTACCTAAAGTTATAGTTAGCTTAAACAGTCTATAAAATCTGAATAAGTTGTTTCTTAGTTGAATTTGGAAGTTCTTGATAAAGCACTCAGAGAAAGAGAGGCCTATCTAATGGAAAGAAAGGAACGAGAGTTACAAAAATTTTAAGAACAAAATGATTCCAAGGAGAACAAGTCTGAAGAAATTGCAAGCATTATTAAATGGATAGATCACTAAATCAAAGAAGTTTCTCAAACTCGACATCAGCTTTGGAAAAGCTTTTATTTTGCTAACAACATACTTAAGGATCCTGAAGTTGAAAATAGTAACGAAAAGAAAAAGAAAATGATGAAAAGCCTAAGTGATAAGTACATTAAAAGAAACAAAAATGGTCCAGTTAGTCCCAAATCGAAGAAAAAGAAAGATTAAATCAGCAAATTAAAGTAAGTCAAGCGGTTTGAGTTGAGTGATGGCAGAATTACTGAATCGCCTTACAAAAAATAAAAATGTGTTTAATCTGATTCAGAAGACATTGATATCTAGGATCATTCAGAATATTCTGAAGAGCTCCTTATCACCTCCTTGAATAAAAAGTAGCCCATATTTAACGAATTTTTAGAAGAAAAAGAAGAGCAACTATTAAAAAATTAAGAAGAAGGAAAATTATAAAATAAAAATAAAGTCTTGATTCGAAAAGAAAACTAAAGTTAATTACCAAATAAGTTGGATATATTATCTTTTGGATCTGTTCAACAACCGCAGTCTATCGGTCTTAATTTGCTACAAATTGAATGTGACATCTAAGAGTAAGAGTCTTACACGGCAGAGTAACTCGCAGAATCAGTCAAATAAAGTGAAATTAAAAAAAATAATTCATCAAAGTTTCCATTAAACCTTAATGTCTAAGACAAAGAAGATATTTTCGAGTTTATCTTTCTAGACATGTGCATCTAACTTACAGACGAATACAAAAATGATTCACCTATAATGTAAAAGATCTATACTTTCATCCGAAATATGAAAGAACAGTCAAAAAAACAGAAAGGCTTCAAAACAAACACCAATGCTCTAAAAGACTATCTTTTTTAACTTATTTCCTTCCTAAAAGGTAATTTTTGTGATACTTAGCAAAAAATGATTTAATTTTAGAGGTGCATACAAACATCGATAAACCTTTAGGTCCAACTGCTTTAGACATTCTAAAATATATGCATGTCTATGAATAATAAGTTATCTAGGAAGAGTCAAACGATACGGTTTTTATCTTGGATTCGAAAATATTCTAACTTTTTGAAAATATTTACCTTCCTAAATTAGAATTCTAGACTTATTATTTGGATGAAGATAAATAGAAGAGGAGAAGAATCTTCTTGAAAAATGCTATTCACATTCATAACAAAGCTATTTTCGATGCTCTCAATGAACATTTGGATAAATAAAGACCGTTTGGAGTTTGGGGAGAACCTTTCTCATGGAAGAAATAAGCCAAATTCTATCATCATAGGACACCATTGATAAAAAATGTACAATAATCATTTACTTAGAATCTCATTTTAAAGTGTGGACAGAAAACTATTGAATGTGGGGCTTACATGTGCGGTTTTATGGTAGATAAGTAAGACTGCACTTTGAAGGGAAATCCAAACATCAATCAAGCCTATATTGACCAAATCCGAGATGACAGGTTATCTCGTATGCTTGCAAATTAAGTAACTAAATCTCTACTTAGCTCTAATAAGGTGAATAAAAAATGTTGTTTATCGATGACGAGTAGACTTAGATCTTAGTCTAGGTGGGACTTATGATTTTTCAGTCGCTTTTATCTGAAGCTGTCCAATAGCTCTTGTATTTGCGATGATTTTTAATAATAATAAATTCCCTTAAATGTCAAATCATATCTTACAATATCAATAGTCCATATTTCCGATCTGTTGGTCCATATCTTCTATCCTTTTTTCAAGATTATTCAGCTTTTTCCGAAGATTATCTTGATCTTCGCTTAAGTAATGAGCATCTTTTTCAACTCTTTGAAATAGTGCTTCGTTGTAGTTGATTGATTTGTCAACAGTTTCTTCGTATTTGTTGAGATCCTTCTCAGAAATCTCTCTAAGATCATCCAGATTTCGATTGATACTTTCATAGGCCTGTTTGTTTTATAGTTTAATATCATCAAAAAGTTTCAAGTTGGCTGTGATTTCTTCGTTGACAGTTTTGAAATAGGATTACAGTCTTTAAACTCTAGCTCTTATGTGTTCGACTTGGGTTTGTTACATTTATATTATAAAATGCATGGTTAGCAGTATTTGAAATAATAATTTAAATGAACCACGAAATGAATTGGGAAAAGGTAATCGAATGGCCGCAAAATGACGTAGCTCTCAATAAATCCAGACTGTCTATATCGTGCATATTCTCATCAGTGAATAGCAATTGTTAATCGAAGTTGAGGACAAATTCTCAGGAGACATCTGGCAGAATGTATTTACTCCTAACGGAATCTAGGATCTCACAGCTAAAGCAAAAAATCAGAAGAAGTATCCAGTATTTGTAAAAATGCTTACCTCTGCTCTGCTTAAATCTAGTTAATCGTTAAAAGCAGAGATACTATCCTATAGATAGTTAAGTAGTCGATTTGGCAGAGGCAATCCACAACCTAAAACTCAAAATCCGTAACAAACATCGAAAAGATTTTTAATTTTGATCTACTTTGGGGAATTCTAAAAAATGCAGTTTCCTTTACCACTGCTTTATGATAACGAAGTCACTCCAGATAGATTGAAATTGACTATTAAGAGAATGTCTCAGGAATTATCTCTTCTTAAAGAGGGAGAAAATGAGAGCTAACTAACAAAACAGTTGGCTTTGGTAAAGTATTAAAACGAGTCTCTCAAAAACAAACTAAAACTACAACCAAAAAGTTAAAATTCGATGATTATACAACCTAAATTCTAAGATCTGCAAAAAGAACTCTCATAGAAAGATAATATAATAAGTCTATTATAAAAGAAGATTCAAGAGTCTGAAGATCGTCATAAAGAAAGTTTGAGTAAACTAAAGGAGAGCACTGAAAAGGTAAGATAGCTTGAAAGAAGTATCAAATAGAGTTAAAAATAAAAGACGTCAGTTAACAAAAACTTAGCATTTTATGATGAAAAACTTGAGTAACTAATGGATTAAATGAAAAATCTACACGAAGAACTTCTAAATTCCAGACAAAGAGAACAAAAAAGTCAACAACAGATCGAAAATTTGCAAGGTGAACTACAGAAAATGATAGCAAACAATAAACCATTTAGGAAAGGGTTCTCTAATTTAAGAGACAACAGTTCTTCTGACAAAATCTCAGAAAGATCTCTTAGTGTTAAAAGTGGCAGAAGTAATACTAGTCAGAAAAGTTTAACAAAAACTAAAAATTTAAATAGAAAAGTCTATGGAACATATGGCCAACAACAGACTCACTTGACTTCTTCTAATTCAAGAAAACAACTCTCGAGTAAAAAGCCATCCATATACGAGTCAGATACAGAGTCTTCACGAATGAGGAGAATGGCAAATGGAAGAAGTAGTCCCTATAGACAAACAAACAATCCTGCTAACAAAAAAAATCAAAAACTAATTAACGAGATTAATAGGAGTCGAAGTAAAAGCAAAGACAAATAGAAAAGAATAACTCCGAAGCAGTCAGTAGTGGTATATTCACAGTTGATGACTGAAGGATAGAACAGTGATTCTTAGAGAGAATAAACACATAAAATACACTATGATAAGAAGAAGCCAATTGTGAAGCAAGACAGTGGATTTTTGTAGAATGGTAATATGGGTGTAAAAGTGAATTAGAAGTTGCGTAATTTGGAGTAGTTGATTAAAAAAGCCTCTCAATCTAAGAAGGAGCGAAAACAATAAATAAAGTGATCTCAATATTTGTACTGAATATCAATCATAGAGCTAAACTTGAAGAGTTGAATTTTTACATATTGTAAGCATGAAATTTTGACATCTTTTAATGCACTTTCATCTGCTCAGCATTTCCGAATTTACGACAGCAGACAGGACAAACGTACAGTATTGCCTGTGATTTCATTTATTTCTACCATTGCTTTGCCAACTGTTAAGCTGCTCGACGCTTACTTTGTTCTTAATTCATTTCTTTAGGCACTATCGACTGTTGTTGTTTTTTGAGTTCTTGCTCTCTTTTTTCTTTTAGCTGCTACATAGTTATTGAAGGTCGAGCCTTTTCTTCCTCTATTTATCTCTGTCTCTGACGGTGGTAATAGTTGTCCTCCTGTTGAGGTCTATCTTTCGTTCTTTTTTCTCTTTTGCCTGCTTAGTAAGGCAAAGGTTTGAAGTAATCGTCATCAGATTTATTGCGAGAGTAAATAACAGTGACCCGTTGGCCAGCTAATTTGAAATTAGATTCGTTGGAAATTTTGTAGGCTTGTGATGTTTCTTCTGGTGAAAAGAATTCAACAAATGCAAAATCTTTAAATTTACCTGTGAGCTTGTTTTTAATCTGCCGAATATCTCTGACTGGAACTATAGCTTAAAAAGTTTACAACAACACGTTTTACTCGATTTATCCCACGATAGGACCTCTTATCATCAGACTACAGTTTTGTGCAGATTCCTCTTTGAAATTACGGGATGATGGTTGAGTGCTGTAGCTAAGTCTGCAGTCAATTGATTTGGGCGATTCACATCTGTAGCATTTGTTTCTCCTTGCAAAATTTTTGTAATCACATTTTTAGCAGTACCAATCATAAGCAAGAGTTAAATCGACTCTTCTGGTGGGATAATACTGAATTTTAAAGTGTCGATTACCTAGGCTAATTTACCCTTTGAGATGTTCATAAACAGCAGTTGCTGCTTCAATACTAGGATATCTCACATAGACATTTTTGCCCTGTAGTTAAACGTCATCAGGCACACTAGTTCCGATATTGATACTCAAATCTGTAAATTTACTCTCGATTTGAGGTAATAGATCTTCTGCATTTTAGAACATCAGTGTGCGAGTTTATTCTATTTTGAATCTTACTAATGGCTACTCATCTCTATGCCTGGGACTATTTGATTATGAATATTATTGTTATCGCCTCTAGTTTTGATTGCTTTTCATAATATATAATAAAACTGATGCAAAAAGATGAACTGACAGTGGAGGTTGTAGATCGCAGGCTACAGGTGGATCTTGATGCTGAAGAGGGAGTAAGTCCATCAGCCAAAAATTAGTTTATGCATTCACAGGGCTTTGAGGCTAAAGGAGCTCCCAATCAAGAGTACGAAGAGGAATAATAAGAAGAACCAGATTATAAAATAGAAAAATTGCTACCAAAACAGAGTCAGAAATAAAGGCTTATAGAGCAGAATATCAAGTTAAAGACACAGATCTACGAATTAGCCAAACAACTCGATGAAATTCTACAGAAAGATAAAGCTAAGAAAAAGAACTATGGAATCGGATTGAGCAAAATAGAAGAAGAGGATGAGTTGATCAGAGAAAAGAAATTATAAGTGCAGAAACAACAAATCGAAATCACAGACCTCAAGAACAGGATTTTCATTGCCAAAAGACAGCTGGAATGTGTATACAATAACGACAATATTCAAGCCAAAGAGGATGAAATCAAAACATTGAGAGCTGAACTAAAAACACTCGAAGATGAGAAAGAAGGGCATCTTAATATTCATAAAGTTCAAACTAAGGCTTTGAAAGTAGTCAGAAATGAAGAAGAGTATGGCTAGAAAATCAAAAATGTGACAACTGAATGCAACCGTCTACGAAAGTAGTCAAAACAACTCATAGAGAAGATAGCAGTAACAGAAAAAATACTAACCAAAACACATGATAACTATGTGAGCAAATATTAGACACTGAGAGATTTGTAGCAAAAACTCGCACTGAACAAATAAAAGGGTAAAAATAAAAAACAGAACTAAAATAATATTACGGAGGAAATCATACAAAATATGTAAAATGAAATCAAAAGGTTGGAAGCTTAAAGAAAGGAAGGAGAAAAGGTGTGGCAGGAGAAAATCAAGGCAATTGATATCGAACTTATTTTGAAACGCAATTAAGAAGAGAAGAAACTATTGATTCTTCGCGAAAAGGAAAGAGAGCTCAAACTCAATGAACTCAAGATCAAGTAGCTGCGCAAACTGGTAAAACAAATCTAGGAAGGACCCAAGTAGGCAAGAAATGCTTCACAGAACATGGACATGTCGCAATTCAGACACAAAAGGAATATTAGATACTTGTAGAAATGATCTAGGTTTATAAGTTATTATATATGAAGGTTCACGAGGAAATATCTCCATGGAAAGTCACTGAAAGGATCGAAACCAAAGACTTCCAAGAGGAGAACCATTTTTCACAGCCAAAAATGAGTGTAAAAAAGAAAAGATAATCTATTCTTCAGTAGTAAAACATAATAAATTCCCACCGTGCAAGCAGTATTTAGCTAGGCAGATCCAATACAACTCTACGACAAACCAAGAGTAATTCTTTGAGGCAATCATGGATAAGTAAGAAACTAGCAGGTAGATAAGAAGCAACTAATAATGTGCATTAAAAGGGAGGGTTTAGACCTTCTCCTCCATTATTAGCAATCAAAAAGACATATAAATACCATGATTTGATTGGCAAAAGTAGTGGTTTGTATGCAAGATAATCGACTCCTATTATCAAGCAGAGGATGCAGATGTTATTGAAGTGCTACAATATGCCCTAGTTGAATCAAAACTATGCAAAATCAATGGTTAACTAAAAATCTGTTAAATTGAAGCCTGAGAAGAGAGGGACTCCAAAAACGAACATCCAATTTATATACAAAAACGAAATAAAAGCAAAGAAGAACAAAGAAGGTAGTCCTCCTAAACAGAAAGTACACATTTTGGATAACCTTCTTTGTCAATGGGAGTCGTGATCTTAATAATGATTTGCTGAAAACTAAACATAATGCAGAGTGTTCTGCTCCCTGTATTTATATTCACACTTTGACTCATTATATTTTTATAACCTAAACCATAAACGTAAATCTTAATGATTGAAGAGCATTAATTGGTCTAAGGATGGGGTAACCGGTATTCTTGACTCAAACAAGGCTCTTTATAATTAGAACGGAAACATAATATTATAATTAAAAGAACGATAGTCTTGCCAAACATGGAGGATAAGCTCGAAATCAGTTACTAACAATTTCAGAAAGACTACTTTGTAGAGGGAGAGTTAGGTAAGGGTGGATTTGGAATGGTTCGACGTGTAACCCATCGAAAGACTAAATGTCGCAGTGCACTCAAGACCATCATGTGCTCTAACTTCAAAGAAATTCAGGCCGCAGAGCAGGAAATTTAAATTATGAGTCAACTGCACCATCCGCGCATCATCAAGGTACATCTCCATTACATTTAGCTTTTTGAATTCTATCAGACTTGCTACAGGCTTAGTGGCAAGGGAGATACAACATACTTCGGCTTGCTACTATAGCTTGGCCAGAGTTCACTTTAGCAATCACTTAGAGATCCTTCCTATAAATATTCGCTGACCGATGTACGCCAATTTTTGGCCAACTTGATTGAACTAGGCGCTTATTTGCAGTCAAAGGAACTAGTACATTCTGACATCAAACCTGCAAACATTATCATTTTTGGTACGGGACTTTAGTTCAAAATCGCAGATTTCGGGCTTAGTTGCAACGCTGGAAGGCGGCCGAATGCTTTCGTAGGAAGTCCACACTATAGCTCTCCTATGTTGAGAGAATTCTATTACAACCCAAAAAGTTTCGCAAAAAAACCGCTGACAAATGCCTTCAAAGACGATGTATACTCAGTGGGAGTAACAGTGAATGAAGTCTTGAGAAAAATAAACTTCAACTTTAGAGAGTAGAGCAGCCGTGGATTGGAACAATAGATGTGTATGATTTTGTAGTAAATGCTTGGGATATAGTAGAAATATCGACCTACTTTTGAGGAACTCATGCAACGGGAATTTGTTAGGAAGGAACTTAAAATAGATAAGGTTGGGAGGAGAGAGGAAAGTATTGATCAGGATCAACTTTTCAAAAATATTATCTTAAGAGAAAACGTCATTAGCTAACCTTAAACTATCACTATCAAGAAATAACCGAATATTACACTACAAAAATAGCTTATCAGCAGACGCAACTATAAACTTAACTATTCAATACTTACTCTCATCGTACTGAATAAAAGATATGTTCTATGTGGGACTACCTAAGGCAAACTTGTGATATTTGACTCTTAGAGTGAAAAAAGTATAGAGCTCAATATTAAACATAAAAAACATGTGTCTTGCTTGACTGCTGATCATTGTGGCAATATCTATAGTGGAGGTGGCGATGGGATTATCTACTCTTTTCACAAAGACTTACTTCTTGATTTGGTATAGAACAGAACTTAAAAAAAAGAACAAATCAAAGGAAGTTTATATAAAAAAGCTGAGGTCAAAAGTAAATATGAACTTACTCTGAACAAAGATGAGTATGAAGTAGTAAGAAAGCCGATTGATAAGCCAAACATCAGCTATTTGTACTTTATCGATAAGGAACGATTTTCTGTGGGATATGCAGATGGTTCAGTTCTGATCAACTGGGATAACAAGCAGTGCTATTTCTAAAACTACATAGGAGCGGTTACAAATATCAAACATCACAAACATTTACTCTTTGTTTCATTTACTAGTGGAAATATCATCTAGTTCAGCCTAAGATAATTCAAAAAGTAGTTTAGATTGCACGAATTTACAGATACAGTACTTGATTTTGCAGTTTCAGAGCTGAGGAATCGAGAGGGATACTCTATAGAGGCATACACATGCAGCGGCAACATCCAAAAAATATAGATTTTAGAATCAGTTAAACCTACTTTTCAAAACCAAACAGTCCTCAAACATCTCATTGGAGTAAGTATAGCCTAAGAGGAATGCTTTTTGTTGTCTTAGGATGGAGTGATTCTGCACGATAATGAGTAGTTGGTGCGTGAAGCAGGTGAAGACTGGTGCTGTTTAAGTGTGGAGAGAAATGTTTGGGTATGTGGTAGTTTGAGTGGTGTGCTACTGATATGCGAGTTGCGCAGGCCTTGACTGCTGAATTGATATTTATTTTTTGTGTTTTTTGTATTTATTTATTAATTTTATTTATAAACAGCCATCATAGATTTAACGTAATTTGATGGTTTTCGCGATAAATTTGCAATCATGTGATCAATTATCACTCATCTATCTTTAAACTTGGCTCAATTTAACTTTCACTTGAATTTAACTTTTCACTTTGTTTAATTCTTACTATCTCCTTATGAAATGATAAACATGAAAGTTAGATCCAAATCACTTTACTAACAGTACAGACCTCAAACTACTCAACAAACATCACATCAAGATCTAATTGGCACATACAAGTATCTCACACTATGCCACAACGAAAATCGTCATCTCACTCCCTATCTCCCAGCTATGGCACGTATTCTCGATAAAATCGGGACGTCAAAAAAAAATAGTATGTTTGAGCCAGAGAAGACAGAACAAAAGTAATACCAAGTGAAACGTTATAGTTAGCTTAAACAGCAATTTACTAAACATAAGGCTAAGAGCAAGTTTGACTTTGAGGTTGACGAAATAGTGCTCGATTGCTACGACCACACGATAGAGCAGGGGAGGAAATCGATATGGAGAAAATACAAGAGCAAAGTGGATGATCTGAGTTTCAAAGTGATGAAAATGAGACTGACGAGACGGGGAAGTGGTGTCAATTGAATTATATTGCCTTCTCAATCATACATCATAAGATGAATAATTCAATCTGATTTGGTGTACTTATTAATACTTACTTATAACATTCTGGGGTTGGGGTTGG
>Ga0194117_10006198_pt1 | contig 10570 bp, 11 predicted proteins | sample TA2MahsurfametaG_FD_160579 | JGI IMG/M metagenome (GOLD analysis project Ga0194117, IMG submission 160579) | Freshwater microbial communities from Lake Tanganyika, Tanzania - TA2015009 Mahale N1 surface | ecosystem: Environmental > Aquatic > Freshwater > Lake | place: Tanzania: Lake Tanganyika...
ATATGTTTAAATTCCCACTTATGACTCCCTAAATCAAGTAAAGGTTGAAGCAATCCATGTCTTTAGTGATTACTAAATCTCAATAGACTGAAAACCATTTCGATTACATAACATAAATCTTATAAACTATGAAAAATCCTGCTTTCCTATTCTAAAACAAACCTTTAGTTATAGAGCTTCTTGAGTATCTGAGAGATTCTTTAAGGCTTGAAGGCTTTAGAAAAGCAAGAAATAACCAGGCACCTGAGTAATGCACATTTATTGAGAGATTTAACGGACTAAACTGGCAGTTTTTTGATCTGGACCAAAATTAACAGCTCGTTGGAGAGCCGCTTATATCTTTACCTTTTACCAAAGATTTCGAGAAGCTTGCAGAGTAGCAAAAAGCTAAATTCAATAGTTAGGTCAGGAGTAAAGTCCACAACTATCTGAGTTATTCAAATATTCTAAAAAAACTCATTGAAAACTTTGTTGGAAATTGGGAGTAATTTATCTATAGTTGGCAAAAATAGAGAATATTCAACTTTTCGAAGTTCAAGTTGACGTCAATGTTTGAGCAGGTGAGATAATTCGTCAATACGAATGATGTTTATGACTTAGACCAAACTGTAAGCGTAGAACTTAAAGTCAACTACTAACCTCTCAGTTTGATTCAGTCTATCAATTCGATTCTTGCATTATAGAGAATTGTCTAATCTGCAGGTGCTATACAAGATTTCGAAATCATTAAGCGAAATATTGTTGATTCTGAAACTGGTGAAGAAAGAGAAGAAGAGATTGTGATTGGTCTCACATTCAAAGATGTGATGGAGAGATTTAAAAGCCATTTTGCTGATATGATTAAAATCCTCAAAAATTTTGCTACATCTCAGTAGGAGTAGCTTCTGTTGGAAAAAACTAACTTCATTCTTCAAAGAGGCATTAGATAGTTCCAAAAATTCTATGAAATTGATAATCAACTTATCAACGATATCAAGATCAGATTGAGATGCAATTGCATATCGGTTTTTGAAGGTACCTAAACAGGGATTCCTTGGAGTGTGGAATTTAGCGAAAGATTTTTTAGGCAATTCGATGAAGCATTATTAGTTAATTTTTTCCCCACGCGTTAATCTCTTGACGAATATGTCGAATTCTTCAACAAATTTGCTGAAGAGAGAAAAGCTATAGCAAGTTTATTATCAGTCTAGGAAGAAGATAGATGTTCTACATTTTTGAGGGAACACATGAAAACTATATAAACTGCCAGAGCGAATTTGCTTTTGGCCTGAGGATGATTGCTCGATCTGCTATTTTGTAATACTGCTGATGTATTTATTACATAGTTTGAAATTATACGATTATGTTAAATCCATAATACTTAGGGCCATTGTAATAAGAGTCATGGTCAAAATAAATAAACTTGGAAATACGGTCTCTTTGATGCGTATGGTGGCGAAAATAGAAAGGATATAAATCAAGCCAGCATTTTCTTGGTCACAGTCAAAGTGATTGCCTCGAAAAACAGTACCAAAAACAGTACTTTCAAGTACTCCATCTTCCTACGCAAGGCACGCGTGGCCTACATACATTTCTTGCGTTGTAGTTACCATTCTTACTCTCTATTCGACTACTCATTACTTCCAATTTACAAGGATTGTTCACTGTGTTGTGTGAGCTGACTATCGATAATTATTTATTATGTTTGGAGGAATTGATCGAGGCACTCTTTTTGTGGGATGAATTCGCTCAATGTCCTTTCGATGTTCAACTATCTATGTTTGTTTTGATGGATGGATACTTATGGAGAGTGCTATTGTGCTTCGGCTAGGCCTTTAGCTGTTATTTTATGTTTATCGGTCTTGTTGATTTTATTGCTTTGGTTTTCGAGTTACGGTTACGGGCAGTCTTATTTTTTATGGGGAGGAGTTGTGGTTACTGGTTGATCGGTGAAATCGAATTAATTTTAAACAGTTTTGAGTTAGTGTTTGATAGGCTATCTCATAGGGTTATTGGTTTCATTTTGGATGAATTTGAGATGCTGTATCTCTGCTTTGAGATATTGTTCCTGTATTTTGCTGTTCTCCAATTGAGCCATAGTATTTGCCAGTGCGTTCTCGGTATCGATCTCCCTCGCTCTGTACTTCTATACTTATAGAAGTATTTCTGTATATTTGTTGAGTTGAGACTAATGCTGTATCACCAGTTATCTCTATTTGCTGGTTGTTAGTTCCAGCTGTCTCGTGAGTTCACTGTTGGTCTGGATGATTATATGTAGTTTTTAGGCCCATTCATTATTTTTATTGGCAAATTCTGTGAGATGTCGATTCTTAATCTCCTGTTTTTAATGTTAGTATTAGCGATGGAGTTGCGCGATTTTTTCGTGCAGTTGTTAGATGGTGTTGCTTTGCTGTTTGTTTTGGTTTTGGAGGGTTTGGATTTGGTTGAGGTGTTGATTGATTAGTGCCTGTTAGTTGGTATTTATTTGTTAGAGGTGGGTATTGTTGTTGTTCTTGTTCTACCGAGTGATACTTTAATCTTACAAATTTTTATATAATGCATTATACTTTTGTTATGCCTCTCTAAGTTTTTACTATAATTTTTCCATCCTTTTGGTGAGCTATGCCTTCTACTATTTCAATACATTCATCTATCTAAGTTGATATCTTTACCTACTATTACCCTAGCTGACCAAAATATCTATCTATTTACTCCTTATTTCCCATATCTTCTTTCTAAGCTACCCTTCTCTTCTATTTATATCACCGATTGGACCCAACATCCCAATCGTACTTTGACTAAAATCTTCATTTTAATCCGTCTTAAATCGATGACTCACACGATTATTACTTTTCTTCTCAAAACTGTGTATATTTTTCTTGAGGATGAGATTCTCCTGAGTTTTGTTGAGGAGAGTCATGTCGTTGGAATTGGACTCGCTTTCGTAGAGACTGCGTTTTCGGGTGCGACTGCCATCGTGGTCGATGTTGTGTTATTTGAAGTGAGTGGAGTTCATGTTGGTTTGGGATTACATTTTCCAGAGATGTTTTAGCTTTCTCTTCTTAAGTGTTACCATAGACCCGAAAAGGTTCTATTTGTTGGGTGGAAATTTATCGAACAAAATATTACTTTACTGTTATTATTGGAGATCTATTTATTAAAGGAACGATTGCAATTTTTAATTTTGAAGAGTTTCTTCATTCTAAAACTGCTCATATTCCAACATCTATCGAAGATACATAACCAAAGGATACTTATGTCTCTTCTCACCCTCAATAAAACTCTTCATCATGGCACCCAATCTAAAGCTAACTGCCTTCTGCGCCTAGTTCTTCAGCATTAAAGCACCGTGATTGCAATCGAGTGCCAGATGAATTGTGGTACATACATTCCCAATTTTAATCTTTATTTTTAGTTCTGTATTGTGATGGAAATACTGGTCACCCTCGTAGTTATGTATTGCATAGTTTTTAAATTTGCAGTGTTGTTTGATGAGTTCGATGGCTTTGATGATGTTGGGTTGTGTGTCGAAAAATAGCCATAGATCGATCCAATCCTATATGTAGCAAGTAGTGGGTTATTGGTGGGTGTAACGCAACTTGATGATGGTCTAGAGTTATGGGTTGCAGAGTTGATTGATGAGTTAGACGAGCTTCGATGAGTCAATGATATCCCAGTGTTATATTTCATTGGCGATTTGTGAGAGAATATGGGGTGTTTTTCCCTCGAACTATGGAAATATCTCCATCATAATCTCATTGATAGCTGTCTAGATATTATTCGTATCGAATCTGGTCTGCAGTTGATGGTAGGTCGGCCCAACATTGCCAAATAAGTCTTCGATAACTAACTAAGCTTTTTTGTAACACTATTTGACCTACTTTGAAAATACTTTGAATACAGTATATAGATGGTTGTATTACTTGAAATATTGTTTATCTTGCAGCATGTTGTAGTTTTTGGGTTTGTATTTTGTGGTATAGACTTTTATGCTTTCGTCCACTTCGACTTCATCCAATTATGGTTGTGTTTTTATGGTGATGGGTTTGTTGAGTTGTCTGTAGAACTGGTGGATTGTCTGGTCTATGGATTAGATTTGGGTCTGTTGAGCTATCATCATATTTTTGGAGTAGTTGATGACGATTGAGGTGAAAAGTTGCACCAGATAGTTTTCATCGATGTTCAACTATTCTAACTTGTCTGCTAAATTATGTGCAAGCTAGTTATTTTTGTTGAGATATTACATCAAAAGCGATAATACCTCTCTATCTTTCCTTAGGATATTATCCACTCGCATATTAATATGCTCCTCCTTAATAGAGTGCAACTCTTCCATGCGATGAAGCCACTTCCTCAGCTGTTCATACCACTCCAAAGTTTAAAAAGAATCTTCCTCATCCTCATTGATAACAGCTGTGATATTCCGTACGAATTTGATGAGAAATAGTCTGGATTTATCGTTGAGACTATTTTGTTTATTCGTTATTGCTGTTTCAAGTTTACATGCGTACTTCTTGGCCTATTGGTAGTTCTTCTGATGGAAATATGCGAAACTGAGTAGAAAATCGATCATGATATCGTCGTCCCACTTGAACATCGACCCATTTTAGAGTATTTTGATTGCTGCATCCATTTTATGGTTTGAGAGATACGCAAAACCGAGTTGGATGATGGGCACACTGTATTTTCTGCTGTGTCGGATACATTACAAGTAGCATTTTTCAGCTTAATCCTACTTTTCGAGTGACTATGAAGTATACGCCTTGAAGATATATGATCGTAAGAAGTTAGGATAACTCGCTATGAGTCGATCATAGTGGGTTATTTGCTGTTAGACTGTCTTCAGGGTATAGCCATTCAAAAATTGTAGCATTAAATCAGATTAGAGTGTACTTTGGATTGCTCTTAGATGTTGCTGCATTTCTTATTGGTTGTCTTAGTAGAATGCGATTATTGCGAGCTGTTTATGTGCATGATTTTGTTGTTTTTGGCTGCTCAGTAGCCTCTGGTAGATTGATTTGGCTTCCTGTGTCCTTCCAGAATTGAACATCGTATGGGCCAATCCTAGCAGCAGAGCATGGTTATTAGGATATTTATGTACCATTTTCGAGTAGTATTCCTCTGCATCCCTGTAATTTTTATTAATCGTGAAGCATAGACATAGTGAATCATATGGTGTTACAGCTTCCTTCTTTTCGTTCCGTTGTTCCTTGTACCACTCGATGAGACTCTTCTAGTAGTAACTTTTCTGTTCAGCTACACTACCCCATCCCAATACACTATGATCTTGCTATGGATGATTGTTTTATAGGATATGCTGGAGGATGGTGATGGAATTTTGAGTGTGATGGTTGGTGAGTTAATGGTCTACTTTTGTGAGAAGGGTCTGTGGCTGTTGGGATGCGATATTTTGATGTGATTTACCTGGGTTTTCAGCCATAATATAAATGGATTGTCATACAACTTTTGTATGCTTTAAATTAATCACATAAAACTTGTTTTAAATCGAACTATAAAGCGTTTCAAATCAAAAGAATAGATGGATTGATATATCATTTTAATTTTGATAAGAAATATCAGCAAAAAATCCATCATCGATCATTAACCCACATCGATCTATCATCTACCTTTCAAAATAGTTCAGTCATTACATTATAGTACATTGAGTTGCCCTATTATTTCTAAATTTAACACAGGTAAATAATATCATATTATTAGAGAGAGCAGATGAATACCAACCAGTTCAAAAATGCATTCAAAAATGTCAAATTCAATATGGGATTTGGACCCTTCCTACTTGCAGGTCTTGGATTACTTTCACTCAAATCTTACTACTATGGTAACACATTCATTATGCAGTCGATGTCGGTCATTACGCCATCAAGTTCAACAAACTCTCTAGCTCACTCTCACCACAAGTCTACAGGGAGGGCTTCAACTTCAAAATCCCGTTCATAGAATAACCCATTATCTACAACGTGCAGACCAGAGAGAATGAAATCTTCGCAGAGACTGCGAACAGAGATATGCAAAGCATCAAACTTTCAATCAGAGTGCTCTTCCATCCATAAGTGAGCAACTTGCATGTTATCTACTCAAGATTGGGCAAAAATTACGAACAAAAAGTTTTGCCAGCATTATGTAATGAAATTTTGAGAACTGTTGTTGCACAGTTTTCGGCTGGACAACTTCTCAGTCAGAGAGATCAAGTTTCTGAGAGGATTAGACAGCTCCTTTCTTAAAGGGCGTCACATTTCAATATTATCATTGATAACTTGGCTATCACTGATCTTACTTTTGGAAAGGAATATCTTGAAGCCATTGAAGGTAGTTTCGGAGAGATTTAGGTAAGCAAGTTGCCCAGCAGTAGGCAGAGAGAGCTAAATATGAGGTTTAACAGGCCAAGGAAGCAAAGAAGAGTACAATCATTAAGGCTTAAGCTTCAGCTAAGTCAATCGAACTTGTGGGTCAAGCATCCCAAAACAATCCTTGTACATATCACTTTATTGAGCCTATCTTGACGTGAGAAAGATCGAATACACTTAAAAAATCGCCCAGATTCTCGCGGATACAAGAAACAAGGTATTGCTGAACAACGAGATCTTGAACATGAACTTGCCAAAAACATCACCCAACACTGAATACCCCACGGCTGACCAGAAGAAATGATTTCTGTTAATGAGCTGATGTAGGATAATAGTAATGCATTATTTATCCCATTATTTAATTTAATTTTTTTTTGTTGGGATATACAATGGAGGTTTTTTGTATTTGACATCGAATTATTGTAAAAGACGAGTATGAAATTAAAAACTGATAACATCACTCAAAATGAAAGCTGATAGCCATTCTCACTCATGTAGTTCCATCCGATTCTGCTTACTATCTCGATTTTTTGTGGTAAGCTTAAAGTTACATTTTGGCATTGAAAGGACTCAGTGGAATCGCAACCTAAATTCTCTTTTTAGCATGCCACAGGAGAGCATTTGTTTTTGTCATAAGGGATTTCTTTCCAGCTACAGGCAACAGTGGGTTTTTTGTTTTGTTTGAAGATGGCTTAAAGGTTGGATCTTTTAGCCAGGCGGGCTATGATTTTGGCCGAGGAATAATGAATTTTCCACTTGAGAGCGGCCTTTTATAACCCATGAAATACATTTTTGACTGACATTTGGTCAACGAAAATGGAGGCAAGGAAGCTGTAGCGGTGAGGGATGGAGATGTTGGACTATTTCTTATTCCTGAGGTAGATCTTGGAGTATTTTGACATTTCTGGGTTGAAACTCTAATAAAATTATGAATAAGTATGAGTTATGGGGGTTTAAATTTAAGTTTGTTCTAGAATAAATGATAAGACCTAATCTAAGGTAATATATATTAAGGTAATTAAAGTTTCAAAATGGAACCTTATAAAGGCATAACTATAACATAGTATATATGCCTCTTTTGGTTCGGAAAGGGACGAACTAACGCGTCCCTAGCAATCCTTTCCAGACCATTTTTGTGTTGGAAATATTATACTATGATTTTTATTGATTTACTTTTTGGGGAAGAAGTTTAGAGATCATGCAGATGAAGAGATTTTAGGTTCAAATATTGGGAAGTTAAGTTTTTTAGTGTTGTCAGAGTGTTATTGATGTTGATATTATAATCGGTTAAATATGTCATTTTTGAAATCATATGAATTCAACCCTTTCAAAAGATGAGATGTATATCCCCCTATGATTTCTTGATAGTTCTACTCTTTCTAAATATAGTGGCCAATTTTAACATTTTATTTTATTATATCATGTTGGAAGTTGTTCCTCTGTTATATTATCACTTGAACATAAAAAATAAATATATATAATTTTTATCATATCTTTCGATTTTGTCATCACCCATTTTTTAATTATTGTACTACCTGCATGAAAAGTCAATTTTGATAATATTTGCATAATTGACATATCTGAAGATGCCAGGCCCAGCTCTTGATAACCTCATCAACGAATACATCGATACCATCCCCACCTTCCCTAACACCGTCACCTCTGGAAACTCAGCCTTCAACTACTATCTCCAAAAACATAAATACACCGACATCTCCCTGTTCACCAGCGAAAGATTTGCAGGCAAAATCAAACAATTCGCAAGAAATCAAGTTGAGGCCCACAATTTATGGACGATTGCCAATCAAGTCAACCTGAGAGCACAGAGCGAATTCGACAAGAAGAATCCTCTCTGATTATCTGAACTAACACCATAAATATGACATTTATAATAGCAGTTATTAATTGAATGCGAGCTAGTTTGTTGCACCCCAATGATGAGAACGGACCATAGCTACCGAAAATTCGATGTGCTTTTCATAATAACGAACTGCTTACTAACTTCTGTAGCTGTCGAGGATGTCTCCTGCCACTATGTCCTTCCTGTATCAAAATACATATCAATGAACATTTCAGTCTTAAAACTACTCCACAACTTTAAAACATCAATGATTTGATACGTAACTTACATGGTAAGCTCTAGACATACAGTTAAAGGTACAATTCTCTTTACAAGCAACTGGTAAGTGTACATCTATGTAGGTAAATGTGGAGAGTAACATCGAACAATTCCGCTAAAAACTTGTTGGTAAGATCCAACAGGTAAAACACGATCTGATTGCAGCAGTTTAGGACCATTTCAAGCGAATTGAGTTGTAGTCTTTGCAGAAAGTAAATGAGCTCAGTTACGTAAAATACGTGAATAAATGCAAGGATATTACGAAAAAGGTCATCCTCTCTCTGAAGAATTCAGAACGTAACTTTTTCGCAGAATAAAACAAGATTATGAGGATGATGATCAAATTCGAATCCAATCATGTCAGTCAAGAACTTGAAACTTTCCATGCTGAAAGTCAACATTTCGTGGATTTGCATAGTTCTGAGCTGCTGTCTTTCCATATTCGCAATAATATGGTTCAACTAGCCATTGACAACCTCCACTCGTCTTTCAAGATAGACTTCGAACAGCCGAATTATCAGCATTAGCCGAAGGATATTACACCAATTATCAAAGAACTGTACTAAAAACATTCTGATAAAAGAGAGATAAAGAAGTCACTGTATAAATTTTTAAGTACAAAAAATACACCCAATAAACAAACACAATCTTTGGGTTAGTTTTAGATTACTAAAAATATAGAACCGGTTGTGGAGAATAAAATTAAGGATTTCGCATAGATGATTAGTAGTAAGCAAGCGATGTCGATCAGCCAAGCTCGACCTTAGTTACAGGAAATTGCCTAAAACAGCCACTAACAGAGGGATTTTGAACTTGCAAATGAAATGATGCATTTGGGTAGCTACTCATCAGTCAAGGAGAGTATAGTCAAAGCCACCCAAGATTTGAACCTTACATTCTGCAGAAATATTAGAAGAGAAGTCGAAAATGAGAAAGATAATGCGAACCCAAGACGACGTAGTATAAGCAAAGGCAAAGGTATAACAATCATGCATCCGATGGGTACAATCGACTACAAGAAAAGTACACCTCAAAATTTCATGAGTATTGAAGTCGATTTAAATTTAATGGGTAGTAAGACCGAGCAGATTCCTCGTAGATGTCGATGATATTTTTGTTTGTGCATCTTAATCAATACTATAATAACTATTCAAAATTCAAATGAAGAAGGACACACAGTTAGCCAATTAAATTAAAAAATTGCAGTACCAACTCTCCTATAGTGAACATATCAGTACACAGTTCGTGATTTAGATAAATAGCTTTCGGAGTATCTTACCAATCTATGTTAAAAAACGGGGATACCATTTAGGAAGGCGAAATCGATTGAAAATGTTAATTTGATCAATACGCAAGCGCATCTACAGGAATTGTACTATGTGGAACCTCTGCTTATGGCTTACCAGCATAAAATACATCTTTTGGAGGAGGAGTTAAGGCTTTTGAGGGATGATAGTGAGTCGTTGCTGAAATTCGGGTAAGAAATCGTGAAGGAGAATAATTTTTTACGTAAGGAGTTGTAATCCAAAAACGAATATATAGTAAAATCTGATCAGATTGGTCTTAACGTTAACTTTTTAAAACTCGACAATCAAACTTTAATTGAAAAGAACAATCTACTGAAAGAAAAAAATCAATTTTTGATGCAGAAGGTGAGGGAATTAGAGTAGCTAAACTAAAGATAAAAGATCAATCAAATAAAGCCCAATATCAATCTCAATGAAACTATGAAGGAGCTGAGGATGGAGAAGGAAAGGATAAAAAATACTGAAATTTAATTTCTGTAAATGTAGAAACAGCTGGAGGTTACATTGAATCAGCTTAATAATGAGCGATCTTTGCTTAGGGAGCAGGAAAGAAAGAATGTCTAGCTGGAGAATGAAATTATCAAACTCAGGAACTAGCTTAAGATTAATAAACAGCAGCATTAGGCCTACCAGATAGCTCATGATGGTACTGTCAATAATTTAGAAGTGGAGTTACAGGCATTGAAAAATCAGCTGCTTAACTCGCAGAGGAGATAGAACTAGCTCTTTACCAAAAATATGGCGATTTAATCTGAACTGCAGGACAAAAATTCAAAGTGTCATAATCTTACTTTGCAAAA
>Ga0194117_10006200_pt1 | contig 10569 bp, 6 predicted proteins | sample TA2MahsurfametaG_FD_160579 | JGI IMG/M metagenome (GOLD analysis project Ga0194117, IMG submission 160579) | Freshwater microbial communities from Lake Tanganyika, Tanzania - TA2015009 Mahale N1 surface | ecosystem: Environmental > Aquatic > Freshwater > Lake | place: Tanzania: Lake Tanganyika...
CAAAAGACAAGCCATTTTTGGGCAGATGAATAACTATACACTTGACAAGCTTTCAACCATAATCACAGAAACTAATCAGCAACTTGCTTATAATGTCAAAGGAAACAGCATTTCTTAAGTTTAAGATTTAGGAACTACAAAAGTAGATTCTTTTATGTCTATTCCTGAAGGAAAAATCACAAGATTTAGAACCCTTTAATCCTAAGTATAACAATTTTCTAGCCGAAATGAAACGAAAAAAGTTAGCATTCATAGTAATAAAAAGAAAGATGTTCTGGGATCCCAAAAATCTAACTCAATTACTCCTTATGAGAGATCAGTAGCTTCAAGAAAATCAAGCTTTTCTTCAAGTTCTAAAGTGTTTTATCCTTTAAATATAGATAAGAACTAAGAATAGTAACGTTATGTGTAAGCTTTGAGAATTAACAAGAAGATAGAATAGGAAATTATGTTAAGAGAAGCCAGAATAGCAGAAGAATTGAGACAGAAGAAAATTTATAGTGACTTGAGTAATAAGAAAGTCATGTATGATTACTAGTGTAGGATCGCAAAAATTGAGGATTTGAGAGCAAAGAAAAATTTAAAGATTGACTATCTGGATCTAAGGGTTAATGCAAACACCAATATAAATAAAAAAATAACATTACCATAAGGAAAATAATTGTAGAAGAAAGAAATCAAAGATAAAGTAAATATCACATTCAAATCACAACAAGAAGAATAGAATAAAAAAAAAAGAAAAGGTTTATTCAAGGCTGACCAGTCAATAAAAACAGAAGTTCAATCTGATGCTGTTATTGTTAATAATGAAACACATAAGTAAACTGAAAGTGCCATAAGATTGCTAAGTGATGGTATCAAGCTTAGGATAAATAATCGATAATATAGTACCATAACTGAGCCTCCAATAATATCAGAACTTACAATAAAATCGAAAATGAGCAGAAGTCAATACATCGAATTCAAAAAAGTAGAGTAAAATAGAAAAGATAATAAAATGAAAATTATGAAGGAAATGAAACCTAGATCCAAAAGTGAGTTTAAAGTTAGAACAGAAGCCAATGCAGACAATAAAAAACTTTAAGAATAACAAAAGGATGCAAAATTAGAGGAAATAAACTCTAAAACTGAAAATGATCTTAAATTATAAGTCAAAATGTCGATTGCATTCGGGAGTACGAATAGAGATTCTATTTTAACGAATTAAAGTAGAGTCAAGGTTTTAAACGGATAATTACATAAATAGCTCTTAAAAGAAGAAAAGAGAAAACAGATTAATTATTTGGAAGATAGAAGACAAACTTTAAGTCCAAAACCTCGAAGAGAAAGACTTAGTGAGATTGACAGGTACAATTTAATGTATTTGAAATATAAAGGAAATCCTCCTAGTTATTTGTAATAAGTAACTGAATCGTTGAAAACCTCCACTGCTTAGGCTTTTAAATAAAGGGAAAATTTACTAAAAGTAGGTGCTATAAAAAAGTATAACTGGATTAACAACAGTAGAATTATAGAACACTAAAGGTAAAAAAGATTCAAAACTATAGACTATTGATTAATATTGTTTCCTAACCTAAATACTAACTATAATTGTATTGTATTTTAACTTTTTATGTGACTACTTGCAAAGTCAAAGAATTAAATACAAGAAACAATTGTGATTAAACATCTATATAAATTATTATCTCAAGATGTATTCAAAAAAACAAATATTCTTATCAATATTATCAAAAAATGAATAACACGTATACCTCATAATACACTTGATATTTCCATCTTAATTTTTTGTAGGTTCTACTTGAAAATTGTATAAAATTTGAATATAAAAGCAAAATTTACTGATGATTTCTGTTGATTTCACAGTTAATATTGAACAATTTTACAATTCTTTTATATTATTAATTTGATCCAAACTTAAATGGAAGGAGGATAGAGGGCTTAGAAACTCATCAAAATAGGAATCATAGGTAATGTAGATGCTGGAAAGTCAACGCTTGTTTCAGTACTTACCAAAGGAATCGCTGACGATGGTAACGGTGGAGCAAGAGTGAGAGTGCTTAACTATCTACATTAGCAAGACACGGGTAGGACCAGTTCCATCGGTCAGGAAATCATGGGATTCACTAAAGAAGGAAAGCAAATCATTCCCGAAAGATTCAACCAAAACAAAAATAAATATTGGAGCCAAATAGTGACTCATAGTTACAAAATCGCTTCTTTAGTTGACCTCTGTGGCCATTAGAAATATCTGAAAACTACTATAAACGGTTTAACTGGTTTAGCTCCTGATTTTGGTTGTGTTGTAGTTGGAGCTAACATGGGAATTCAAAAGATGACGAAGGAACATATTGGATTGTGTTTGTTCTTAAAGATACCTTTCTTTGTAGTTTTAACCAAAGTTGATATGTGTCCTCAGAACAAATACTAGGAAACTGTTGACGAATTGAGAAGGATACTCAAACACAAATTACTTAAAAAATTCCCTATTGAAATTAACGAAAAAACTTCTGAAAACGAATTAATAAAGACAGCTGAGTTGATGCCATCAGGAAACATTTGCCCCATTTTCTCAGTGTCTAGTGTGACTAAACAAGGATTTGATACATTAGTTAACTTCATTTGGAGAATAGAAAAACTTAAAGAAATCACGATTGAAGAAGCTATAACCCAACCTTTTGAATTCGAATGTAATGAAACATTTGTAGTTGAGGGTGTTGGTTTGGTAGTTTCAGGTATCATTAAGAGTGGAGCTTGCAGTATAAACAAAAACTGTTTGATAGGTCCTGATAAATTGAAGAACTTTAAAGCTGTTACAATTAAGTCAATACATGTAAATAGAGTCAACAGAAATGATGCTTATGCTGGATAGTTAGTCTGTCTTTGCTTGAAATCAACAAAAGCTACTGAAAAACTTGTAAGGAAAGATATTAGGAGAGGTATGGTTGTTATTGATAGCACTGAAAAGCCAGATCCAGTAATGAGTTTTGAAGCTGAAATGCAAGTATTACATCATTCAACTACAATCAAGCCAAAATATGAGGGAGTCCTACACTGTGGAACAATTCAGCAAACTGTAGTTTTGGATGAAATTTATGGAAACTAACAATTGCTAAGAAATGAAGACAGAGGACTTGTGAAATTCAGTTTCAAGTATAGACCAGAATTTGTTAAAGAAGGAGAAACGATTCTGTTAAGAGAAGGAAAAACAAAGATTATAGGAACGATTACGAAAATATTGACTTGAGGATATTAAAAATACTCATGTTTCATATTTCTATTTTAATAAATATCATAAAAAAGAGAGAAAGCTAATAAAAAAATATATTTTATTCTTTTCCATTTCTATAGACTATGGCTATAAAATTAAACTCTTTATTTACTTCTCTATCGGAATATTTTTTTCGCTGTAAATTGAAATAGCTAAAATATTTTTTTTTTCTTAGATACTCTCTGTATTTTTTTCTTTAATGATGATAGAAGTTTAAACAAATGTTAGTTACGAATAATTTTCAAACAAATATGATGAAGTATTATCACAAGAAACTAAAATGTTATCTTAAGGTGTTTCTTGTATCAAGTTTTTGACTCATTCAATTGATCTATTTTTCTCTATTTGGAAAACTGTTTGTATTATAAATTAAAGCCTATCTTTTTGTGTTTTTAGGTTAATCAAGCAAAAATTATGTAAGTAGTCAATAAATAATCTTATAATAGCCTGTTATTATGTTTACTGATCTAATTTCTATCCTATAGTTAGTCTAGAGTATATTTTTATGTAGTAAGCTTCGAATTAAAAAATAAAAGAGTTGAGTTTCTGGTAGTCTCTACAACTCAATATTGTAAATTACAGGAAAATCACAGGAAATTTACTAATTATGGATAGTTTTTGAGCTCGATAGTATTCAAAAAAGCTGAAATATTTAGCATCTCAACGGTAATAAATTTTATTTAAGAAATAAAAGCCCCTTTTCTATTTTGAACAAAGTTTTATTTTTCCAATCAACTGCCAAACAATGGACTAGCCCAACACGGACAACAAGCAATAACAACATCCTTCTCCCACTTCACTACAACCACAAATCAGAGAAACCGCCAATTCTACGAGACCACGGCGGTTCCCTTGGGACCTTAGATGGTTGAGGGGTGAATAATACAAAAATATGCTATAGCAGAAGCACTAATACTGCTTATAGTTCGGATTTAGTGAGTGTCGGGCTGATTAGCACCCTCTTTAAATCTACCAACAACCTAAAAGTAAGACTTTACTAAATATAGATGGAATGATATATTTTGTTAACTAAAAGACAATCAAAACTCTGCGATTCCCTCGAACTTAGGAACGTAAAAGATTCCGCTGGAAAAAACTCAACTTTGTAACTTATCTCCCTAAATCTGCTCCTGTTGTCTCGTATGTTGTAGCATCCTGCATTGAAACTGATCCATTACATCATCAAGCTGAAAGTGATTTTCGAATGCATGTTGTCTAACTTTTCGGAGGAAACGAGAGACAGATACTTTGCCATATCCGGTCTATAAAAGTTGAGTAGAAAGATCCTTAGAAGCATGCTTAGATCGAGGGCCTAAGAGATTGTTTCAGTGAAGAGTAACCAGATTTTTACCGCCTGTTTTCCGTTTTGCACAACTATCACAATTTAAAGTGATTTTTTCCCTATAAATTATCTTGGTTATTTTGAATGTGAGTTAATAATCACTTATGAGAGGCGCTAATTTAGCACATATTTTGTCTGGTACCTTAAACCCTTCGACTACTCACTAATGCTTCCAGATTCTCTCAGAAATGAAATTTATGAATAGTTTTTCAGTCTAATTACTAATCATTTCAGATGATGCTAGTCAAAATATTTCAGTCAGACAATCTGCTTTGGTATACCTCAAAAATCTACTAATTTAGCATTGCTAAAAACAGGAGGTGATCTGTCAAGCAGATCTTAATACTATAAAGTCATCTCTTCTTTAAGGTAATTTATTTTTAACAAAGCTCTGATTCGTAATATTGAGAATCGCATGTTGACTCCTACTTTTAGAGAAATAATCTTCAAACTGGGGGAGAAATACTATCCACGTGCCTGGAGTGAGTTAGTTGATTAAGCAATTAAACTTTTGATGACAAGTGGTTCTTTAAATGAATTGTTAGGAGCAGTCTAAGCACTAAAGGCAATTTATTCTGTTTTCGGTGGGTCAATTTCAAAATAAATTTAACTCAACAATCTGTGTAATAAAACCATTCTACCTGTTCTCGGTTTAGCATCGAAGCTCTTTCAGAACTTCGATCAACAAACCTCCACTGTTTTGGTGGGAATATTCAAACTTTTGAGTACCTCTATTCAGTTTTACCTTCCTAAGATAATCGAGCTAAATATACATAATTTTATGATTTTTGTAAAAAAGATTCTCGACATTAATGCAGATCTCTCTAATAACGACAATATCAACTTATATCTCCTTAAAAAGATAAGTTTAAGGATACTTTTCAGACTATATCAAAGACATGCTAACTTTAGGATCACTTAAAACAAACCATTTGCTCAACTGTTTCATGCAAAATATACTCGTCCATTTGTCTAAACACTAGTTCTTCAGACTTTGTTAAGAGTTGATGGTGATAGAAATTCAAGACATAGAGCTATGTAACTTATAAAGTTATCACTTTCTAGTTTAGCATATATCAATAGGGAAAATCCTTAAGCGGCCACTTTACTATTACAAAATCGTGATGGTATGATAAATCTTTGCATGTAAAAGTTCAGAGTAACTCTGGCTAAAAATTACCAAAGTTTTAATGATTTTAAACTTTACAATCATGAATCAAGATTGCATTTGAAAGAGTTCATACTTTCTTTAATCTAATGTGAGGCCATTCCTTAACAACAAAATGAAGCAGTGAGCTCTATTTTAAGCTTACTTTTAGAATTTTTATAGAAAGGAGATAACTAACAAAAAGATCTGGCCCTTTACATTTTCACCTAAATATCAACTCCCTTGAAATATCTAAAGGAGTCCTTAGACTAAAAAATGATAGCACTTTTGCTTAACTATGTACAACCTTTGCTCAAAGATGACCAAAATATATTAATAAGAGCAAGAGCATGCCAAATGATAGCAAGCTATCATTATCTAGAGTTACCCGAGACTCAAATAAAAGATATGGCTATGTTGATTTATGGTTGTTTACTTGTGGATACAAGTGAAAAGTAAATCATTTTGAAGATATATGCCTGTAATGCATTCAACAGCTTAATGAAATACGATAATATTGTATAATTCATACGCCCTTATTTACGAGATATCCTCAAAATCTATACCTCTTTACTTGAAACTGATAGTTCAATCATAAAAAATTTTGAAGATCTAATTAATATTCTTGAGTAATAAATCGCACCTTATGCAAATGACTTGGCCGATATGCTAATAACTATGTTTGTAAACTATACATCAGAAAACCCTCAAAATAACCAACAAACTTATCAAACACACGAAAAAAATTGTCAGGAATAGTAGTAATAATAATAATTTGCAGATGATTAAGAAGACAATAATAACGAATATAATGCAAGAGCATGCATCTCAACTATCCGTCAGGTTTTGCAAGTCAATAATGCCATTATTTCTGAAACAACTCAAAAGAAACTTTTAAACATTGTTGTTTGGATTTTTAGTGATACAAATCAAAATTACATAGAGTAAGGTTACAATATTTTGAATCTCATACTTTATAAAATGCAGAATCAAGTCAGTTCTTAATACTTTCTGTTCTTTAAAGTCATTGTATATGCCATCTTAGGACTCCCTCCTAATTATATATAAGAGCTTACAAGAAGAGGGGATGGTTTTAGCTTAAAATTCGCATAAATACTTTCCAACATTTGTATTGAGCCTGATAATGATATCATCTAAAATTCGATTGGATGTCTTAGAAATTTCATCGCTAAATCGAATGGAAATTTCTTAAGGAATGAAAAAGATGAACTAAATATTAGTTTGATGGACTATATCCTCAAAATAGTGGTTTTTGTTCATTAAAATGTAAGTGGCAAAGCTTCCCAAACAGAGAGACTTATAATTTTGACACTCTACATTACACTAATTTAATATCAAATTATCAATCAGATAGAGCTGAATTAAATTGTAGGCAAAGTAACTCTCTGGATGCATATGGAACATGAAAAGGTGGAAGAGGAAAGAGCGAAAGAAAATCATCAAGGTTTTTCAACTTTTGGTAAGAATGCAACATCTGTTAAGTATATTTATACGCCTATCTATCTTCAAATATTACTTCTCGCAATCAATTTCTACACAAATGACATACAACTCAATATCCCTAATGTTATGTAAAGAGCAGTAGCATTTGCGGAATATTTCAAGTGCGATTATGAACTATCTAGAGTAATACTAGGATTCAGTCATATTTTGAACAATAAACTTGTTGTAGAAGAGCATATTTTGAAAGTCCTGCTCAATTCACTACCCTAAATGGTGAGAAGATTATGTCAATTAAGACAAGAGGGTGATCTCCCTGAAAATGATTTGGAAATGGATGATGAAGCTGAAGAATAACAGCTCTTTGGAGAAGACTAAAATACCCATATGTTTGGTTGGCAAGGTGCAAAAACCACTGAAAAGGACATGATGCTCAAGAAAGACTCAGAAGAATAGGAAGATCATGATTGGGAGGAGGAGTTCAATAAATTTTACGAGTCTCCACTTGATAAGTCTGACTAACTAAAGTTTTTAGAGCTTGCCTTGTCATCAAACGCTCACATTTATGGTTCATACATCACTACATAGAATCAAACAAGCTTAAGTCTTTATCTTGCAAATGCTCCGCCTAAATTTTGAAAAAATGATTTGACTATATGTATTCTCTTAAAATAACAAATAAAAATATCATATAACTATTTTTCAGAGATTTAGTTTCAGATTATTCCATTTTGAGAAAGTTTGTAAATTCACAATCTCACTTGGAAGTATTTTGAATGATGCATATTCTTTCAATCTCCCCTTTTTTGTAAAAACAAGTTCATTCTATTCAGAATAGATAAAACCAGTTCTAAAAGCTTTTAGCATTCTATGTGGGTACTATTTTTGAAAAATGTGCTTATATCCGAAAATTAAAGATGAAGGCAGTATCTGTAAATCTTACAAAAACAAAGGAATTAAACAAAAACTATTAAAAATGAATAATGAGTTAAAAAATGTCTTTAAAATAATGCAAAATGTTTTCGATTTCTTAGATGATATGTATTAGGTTTAGAATTTTATTTCAATAAGATTATAGATGTAAGAAGTACAAAAAAAGTAGCCTTTCGGGCTAATTAAAAATAACCTGTATACAGAGGGTACGCTATTTGCCATTACAGAAGGTATAGATCTACTTAAGGACCGACTGGAACACAGATCTGGCTTCAAACTAAACCTAGAAAAAACTTCCTAACTTGAAGTAACCTACACATTAACTGAGATTGTTATCACTTGCCAAAATTTTCATAGATATCACTGCGGATTCAAATATCTCTTTCGAAAATATAATGAAGACCCTTAAAAAGTCTAATATATACTCGTGACTGAGTTTGAGTCTCATCATTTAGAGTGCTTGGAGGAACTCAAACTAGAGCCAAAACATAAATAGAGCTTCATTGCATCACCTTCCTTTAGGCGTTATAAGCCTGACCTCTAAAATTAATTTGAAGAGATCTCACCTAAAATACTAAATTTAGTGTAATGCTTTCTTTATAAAGTGAGTGTACTGAAAAACTCTCAAAGGAATTACAAGAGGAATTCATACTTCTGCAAAATAAGCACTCAACTAAGTTATACACCTAATGTAAGTCAAAAGTGAATTAGAGTAAGTCACGACATTGAAGAAAGAACTTTAGTTTTAATCTAAAGGGCTACTTTCAAAGTCAACTTAGTTTCATCCTGAAAATGGCTATATTGTTAAAATATCATTCAAGTGCAAATATTAGAACGGAAATTGTCCGTATCTTGCAACCCTTAACTATACTTATTAGAGAAATTAAAAACATCAAAAACTATTCAGACTTTAAAAAATAGTCAAACATCATGACAGTGCCTGTATTTTGGATGATTAGGACATACATTACAACGTCGTCACAAGAAAAATCGATGAGAATATTCAAATATTGGTGAAAATACTGCAATAAAACAGTAAAGACATAAAGCCAAAGGTATATTTAGTTTTATCTTAGAGGGTTTTATAACTCTTTGCTTAATATCTGTCATAAGATCCTGATTTTATCTATAATGGCATATCTAGCAAGATAAATCGAAGAGCAGTCAAAAAATACTTTGATAATAGTGTGGCGAAGGCGAGAAATATGACTAAATGAAATGATTTATTTATAAGTGTTTGTGATTTTCATGCAAAGAGTTAAATATATACTCTGAGTTTCTTAGATATTTAAAATACTGTTTTGCTTTTTAATCACTCATTAAATTTTTCTTAATCTATCGATCTCTGATTCTATCATCACTCTCAGATCATGTAGTGGTTTTTTTACTTTAGTATCTAAAATTTAGAGTATCTTTTCATACTATTCCTTGGTTTCCAATAGATTTGCTCTATCTCTAAACTAACCTTTGATTTTTAGAGGCTCGACTATTGACTCTGAGTTTTCTGCTTTTTCGGACATGTTTCAATTATTTAAGTTTATAATTAAATTGATACTAAGTGGTTTTTATTCAAAAAAGAAATAAAGAAATTATAAAAAGTGAAGATCATTTTCGGATATTTTAAACATTTCATATTGATATCGCTGTTAGTTTTTTTTATTTAAATGTAATCATTACCAGAAAAAAATCGTTAAAGTCAGTAATAGATAACGCATGGTCTTCAGTACATACCTAGAGAAAAGCAACCTTCAATGTTTTAGCTTTTATCATGGGAACATAACCCTTTGGAAAGTAAAGAATGGTTGTTGAAAATGCAACCAAACTATACTTAGCCCAAAATAACATAGAATCCCAAGTACGAAAAACCACAAAGACATGTGACTGCAACTCAATAAATTAAGACTGAAAGTTATTTCCAACCAAACTATAAAAAAGAGAAAGGTCACAAAATACTGCATGAGCTTTACTATTATGGAGGTTAATAGCAAAATAAACCAAAGTAAGGAAAAGAAAAGCCTAAAAAGTAGTTTAAGCCTAAAATCAAGGAGAAGTAAATAAAGAAGTTAAACCATTTTGACTAAAATTAGAAGAGATAAATAGACATTCGAAAAAAACATATTTAACGATTTTCTACAAATACTAGAGAATTACCCGATTCAGCGTTTACTACTTATTTTGGAAAACCAGCCTTCGCAACTTATGGAATCGGAGCGAAATCTGATTCAGTAACAAAACATAAATCATTTAGTGTGATGCCTCATGCTGGCCAAAATCATCCTTAACAGGTGCAATCTCATCACACAGCACTCAATAAGGCTAATGTAATCAACCTCAAAGTAACAGTTCCCAAAAAATCTACTTTCAATGAATAGAGTGAAGAATGCAAGATAAATGTTAACTAGTATTACAATGTATTTT
>Ga0194117_10006207_pt1 | contig 10560 bp, 10 predicted proteins | sample TA2MahsurfametaG_FD_160579 | JGI IMG/M metagenome (GOLD analysis project Ga0194117, IMG submission 160579) | Freshwater microbial communities from Lake Tanganyika, Tanzania - TA2015009 Mahale N1 surface | ecosystem: Environmental > Aquatic > Freshwater > Lake | place: Tanzania: Lake Tanganyika...
GGAAGGATGAGTTTTAATGGGACATCCTTAATGAAAATAATAAGTAAAGATGTTGTTACACAGTGTAGAGGATTTTGTTACTGGATTAGTCGAAGATTATGAACTTCCCGCTAAATACATTTCCTAACTGTTTTATAAAATTAGAACTCAAATAAACTCTTAACTCGAAAGGAAATTCGATCTTTTAGTTAAAACTTTTAAATCTATTCATAAAGACAGAGAGTCGCCAAAACTGAACAGTACTCATTCATCTATTTAGCCCAAACTATTTCAGTTTTACGCAAAAATGTCACATTTGCTATGGATGTGAGCTTGCCATGCACAGACAAAAAGTACAAACCAAACTCAAATTTTTATTTTAACAACTCTGACCTTTTTTCTCTTCTCTCAAGAAATATTGATATCCTACCTGAATAATTTCAGGAAATTTTGATGTGTAAATAAAGCAAACCAAGTGAAAAATAAACAAACAGAGTCTCTAAATCCCAGAGTAATGAAATTCTCAAAACTAACAACCAAACAATTTAGGCCAATCCTTATCTGTCAACTGTCACTAACAATTACAACATGCATAATATTTGGCGCAAAGCTTTGAATAAATGATTGTTAAAGAAACTTTAAAGATATAGATTTTTGGGGACATTTATCATTGAGTCTTCAATGAAGGAGAAAAATTCACTTTTAAATGTCAATTAAAAATGCCCTTCACACTTACCCATTTTTATTTCTTCTTTCCTTTTCTAACTCTTACACGCTATTCCTATTATTAGTCGAAATCTGGCTTTTTGGTTTCGTTTATTTTCTACCACCATGCCTTTTCACCATTTTGTTTTGGCTAAGGTTTACTTATAACTTCAGGCTTTCCTTCTTCTTTTTTAGGTGATTCACTTGTTTTTTATCCTAAAGTAGGGAACATTTAGTTGATCTTTTTTTGATAAGTAGCTGGTTTTTATTTAACAGTTTGTATTACATCTTTAAACCTCTATTACTTCTTAACTTCTTCTTTTTTTTATGCCACTAGATCCGGGAAATCACCTTTGTCGACTAAATTAAAGTCAGTTTTGATTTGGAATCCTTTTCTTTAATTTTTCTTTTCTATTTCCTTTAAGGTTTGCTTGATTCTTTTTTACTCTTGTATTTTTTCATATTCGACCTGTTAGTCTAAGTTTTTCAAATCCTCCTTCTTAATTCCATATTGTTTTTCTAATTATGGCTATATTAAGATTAACATACTCTTTAGAATAAAAAGTCCTATAGAATATTTTAATGAATTTTATTCTTCTAGATTTGCATATTTTTGCTGTGTTTGATTGCTTGGAAGCAATACTTGACAAAGATATAGGTATCTAGGAGTTAATCTGTTTCAATTTTATCAAGTCTCTCTTGAACTTAGCTCAATTTTTTCTTGAAAATATTATTTTGAATAAAGTCTACTGTGTCTTTTTGGACTCCAAAGTTAGTTGCGTATTTAAATCTAGCCATTTATTGTATTTTTAATCTTCGAACAACACCGAGAATCTGAAACAATCTTTCTTTGCTTCTCTTAACAGGTTTTTTAATACTGAGTAAACCTTGTTTAATTCTATATTAAATATTATTTTAAATTTCCTTCATGAAAAGTCTAAACAAGTCACTGTAATTTTGGCATTTACTTATCAAATTTTAATTTTTAGAGGGTATTTTTTTCAAATTGCTAATAAAGACATTATTAAGTTCTTATTTAATATCTTCATTGGTTAGTGTCCTAATGAAGTGAGGGAAAATATGATATGCACTTTTCAAACTAACATTCTTCATCATTTTGATAAACTCATCGAAAAATTCACTAGGAGTAAGTTGTTTCTTATTAAGTTTCGTTCTAGATATAAAATTATGTACCTTGATGCATTGAATTTAGCTAGATCTTCATTTGAGAGAAGAGTTTTAAGTTTTGCTTAGAAATCATCATAGTTGAGGTTAGAAAGACTCATAGTATGTATAAATTTGATTTCTTAAAGATAGAATGTTTGATTTTACAATGCAATTGTAGGTTTTTATTTTTAAATCTATTATTTCGCAACATATTTCTTCTTTTTTTGAGCAGCTGTACTCGGACGATCGCCCTAAGCATTTTACTTCCTATGCTTAAGAATGAAAGCGTCCTAAAAGTGATCATCTTAATCGACATCACAGTCATAAAACACTCTTGGATCAAGCAATATATCCATCTGTTGATCAGCTTCTCCTAAGGCTTTATTCTTACATTTTTTCAAGTTTAAAAACTGATCCTACATGTCAATACCTTCATTATCTTTAATCACAATTATTTCATCATCAGGATTATGTCCTTCATAAACAAAACCACACAATTCCCTCATATCGATTTTTTTCTGCCCAAATTTTTCATGCATCTGCATACGATGAACTTTAAGTTACTCTGCATTTTTGAAAGCAATAAATTTCTTAGCTAAACAGTTCTAATCATTGCAGATGTAATGAGATATTTTGTAGTGCACTTCCAAACTATCATAGTTTTTGTAATATCTATATTTTTCCTGTTTTCCACAGACATTGCAAGTCATATGTTCTAGGTTAATATGTCTTCTAAATTAATCTTCATCAAAAAAGTATCGTGAACAGAAACGACAATAAGGATGCATAAAGGTAATGTTTCCAAACTCGTCAATATCGCCTTTTTATTTATGTCTGCTGAGAGCTTTGTAAGTATATAGTTTTTGTTCTTCAAGCACACAAGTTTTTTTATCAACGCAAATGTCACTATATATCATACTATGTACCACATATAACGGTTGTGATCATCTTTAAGATGCTTTTTTAGGAAAGCTACGGAAGGGAATTTTTTATCCATTTTGCAAGGCTTACCATCTATTTTAATAAAGCATTTGTATTATGTCAGCTTCTAAAAAGCAACTTGTCCTTGCTGTGAAGTATGAAAAACATCAGCAAACTGTTTATCAGGTACTATCTGACCTTTTAGCGAGTTATAAGGAGCAAATTTATCAGTGATTATAATGTTTTTTAGGGCTAGCTATATTAAGGAGATGTTACTTTGCATATGGGACATTGATTGTTTTTGCTAATTACTCTCATCTTATAGATGCAGCGGTAGCAAATAGGTTCATGATTGCATTCTCCCACTCCAATAAACTAACTCTCTTCAGCACAGAGTATACACTCGACAGTCATAGTTGAAATATTATAAAAACATATCAATAAAAGTGGTTTAAAATCATAGCTCATAAGATCCTCATTTTTTTTATTTTTTCTATTTTGATCTTTGCTTCTCATCATTTTTTTACCTCGACTTCTTTGACTATTTCTTCTATCTTTATACTTACTTCTCTTTTTCCTTTGAATCGTCTCTTTTATTTTCATCTGCTTCACCATCATCATGAACTTTTTATTTGTTTTTATTGCGTTGTTTCTTTTACTTCTGTTTCTATTTCTTTGTTTTATCTTATTAATCATTTTATTTTTAGCCATTAAGCTTGTTTTCAATCATATTTATGGTATTTTGCTTATAACTAAGTATGCTCTTTTGCTTATAATTTTCAGAACGCAAAGACCATGTATAAACATAATCTGGCTTCACAATTTTTAGTTCAAGAGAAAGTAGTAAAAGTAAATCAATCAAAAATATTTCAACGTCTAACATTAGATCTTCAAAATCTGGATAAATTTTTATTTTCGGATAGATTTCTAGAAGTATTTTTTAAATAGTTTAGTCTGGTCCTATTTCTATTTTCTTCTTGACATGTTCGGCAAAGTAGTTATGAAACAGTGAAATATCTTGCTTTATTTTCTCACTTACTTATTGCTGCTATTCTTATTAAGGGTCTTAACTTTAAAGGTAATAAGTTCTTTTTTAATGGATTAGACAAATTAACTTACATCCTACTTCAAAATAGTTTTAAACACCTATTTACTACAAAGTAGCATAATTCGTATTGTCATGGTATATTTTTACTAAGAGCTTATTGTAGACAATGAGAAGCTATTCTTTCTTATTTTTAGCCTCTCCTTCACCTCTCTCCTTACCTTCTCCTTATTAATTGATACCACTCAAAAGTTTTTCTTGTTTTTCTTGCTCTTTAGCTTTATTCAACTCTTTGAGAGTATTGTATAATTTTTTGAAAGAAAGTCTTGAACTTTCATCTTTTTATATCATTTTTTTGAGTAATCTTTTCACTTATGATGAAATTTTGGTATTTTTTATAACTTCTGGACTGATTTTGGCAGTATCTGGAAATTTTAGTTCTTTTTAAGTTATGTTTTTAATGATTTATTCTTCATCCTTTCCATGAAAAGGCTCTTTTCCATAGAGCATTTTGTATAAAATAATTCCCATCGACCAGATATCACTCTTTTAAGCATTGTAAGTTGCACTATTTGTTTGAACATTTAATATATCAGGAGACATGTACTTTATACTTCCTACCTTTGACTAAGTTCTCATTTTATTTTTACCAGACTTACACTGATGGTCAATATCAGAAAATATCTTTACGAAACCAAAATCAGAAATTTTGATTGAATCGTCTTTAATAAGTAAATTTTCGGGCTAAATCAAAACTAAAATACTTTTAGATCTCTGTGGAAAGCATTCTTCTAGTACATGCTACGATATCCTTAAACCATTTAGGTAAAATATTTCAAAGCGATTTCTTCACTCAACACTCCTAAATTTCTTAAGAAATACCTTTTTATTTGATAATTTTGCTTAGATCCGAATCGCAATACTCCATTACAAAATAGTAAGCTTTTTTATTTTAAAAAGTATCTATAAGTTTGACAATATAAGGACAACCTGAGAGTTGTTTATGAAACTATCTTAGTAAAGAAATACCTAACTTTATGTTTTGATTCTGTTTTATAACTCTGAAGCCACTTATTCATTGTACATTTCTATGTTAGAAGAGTGCTATACTCATGTTTTAAAGTTTTGATTTCATGATTATTTTGCATGCTAGAAGCTAATTTGTCTATTAACTGAGAGCTTTGTATACTCGGCCATAGCTACCCTCGCCTATCATTTCATTGATATAAATTTTATAGTCTTTGATCTTTTCGAAAGCATCCTCAGACAAAATATCATCTTTTTATGTGCCCTTTTTGCCTATTTTTTATTTGATTTTATCTCTCACATCTTTGGCTTTTCTATCTTCTTTCATGATAATAAAAAATAAACACTCCTCATTCAATTAGATAATTTAATGAGCACAAAAAGAAAAGCACAAATTTAATTGAAAAATTTTAAAGTTTCATTTACTTGATTAAATTTTGATATGAATATTAACATTAACGAAATGAATTATCAGTAATAATTATCTTCGCAAACGATAAGTTGCACAACTAACGGGATATATTTTGTCTTTTACTTTCCCAAAATTTTCTTGGCTTGGTCATAGTCTTAATCTTTCTCTTATTTTATCAAATTGTAAATTGAATAAAATTAATCTCCGATTTCCTGCTACAAATATGCTCGAATCGCTTATATTTTGTTACCGATTGTATCCTTGTCACAAACTCCAGGTACTCTTGAAAAATTCAAATACTTAGGCGCAATCTTATCATCTTCCTTCAAATTTGTTTCTTATTCATTTTATCCTTTGATACACTTTTTCATATCTCTCAGCAACAAACCATATCCTTGTTCTTCCAAAGTTTCTTATTCCTCAAAAATACTCTTCTAGTGTGACTCTTTTTTGAATACTTTATCATTACTCCTTTCTTTTCGATAGCTCTTGGAATTGAAATCATCTTATTTTAAAGGTACTCTTTTTGGTAAAATGTAACTTTATTTTGAAGAATTCTCTGAGGTTTATCCTTTTTTCTTAAACAAAAGCGAAGAACTTCCAGAGTTAGTTTTACTTACAACATCAATCTTCTTTTACCGACTATTCTATTATTTCTTTTTGAACAATGCCAAAGTTTTTTCTTTTGAAGGTTTTTTATCCTATACTTTCAGTTTTTAAAAGCTAATCAATTCATGCTTATTCAAAGTGTTTTATTTCTCCAGTTTTAGTTAATGGATTTTTATTGTGCTGGAAAACAGTTAGTTGACTTTTGCTTTCATAAAAGGCATTTCCAAGATCTTCTTTATTGAGGGTCTTTTATTGGGATCTTTTGTCAACATTTCAGATAGAAGTTTTTTCAAGTCTTGACTGTAAACTTAAGGCAGAGGAGGATAAGTACCTTTGAGTATCTTTTGTACCAATCCTTTCATATTTTGAGCATCGAATGCATGATTAAGAGTGGCTATTTAATAAAAAATACATCCTAAACTCCATATATCTGACTTTTGATTATAAGGTTTTTATTGACATATTTAAGGAGAGAGGTAATAAGGAGTTCCAATTGCAGTATTTGCACAGTCATAGGTGTGTTGGAGTACACGAGCAATACCAAAATCTCCAATTTTGATGTCACCCTTGGAAGTTAAAAATATATTTTGAGTTTTCAAATCTCTATGGAGAATTTTCTTATCATGCACATAATTCATTGCCAGAGCCATCTGTACCAGCCATGTAACGATCTGATGTTAAGGAAATAGAGTTCCAAGTTATTTTTGTTTGGCTATTTTATGAAACATGTCTCCTCCTTAACAATAGTCCATCACTATACACAGGCACCTTTATAAACAATGGTTTACATTTTTTCCATAAAAGATTATCGATAGGTAACAACATAAGGATATCTCATTATTTTCAAAAGCTGAACCTCCATGAGAGCTTACTCTATTTGTTTCTGGTCCATCTTAGAAATATCAATAATCTTCATGATGTACTGCTTTTTGCTTTTCTTAGACTCAACTAAGACTGCATAGCCGAAACTTCCTTTGCCGACGATTTTGACTTTCTTGTATTTATCCATCTCGTTAAATCAAATAATAACGAATCAAGTTTTAAATTAGAATTTAGCAATCTAAAAAGAGTTATAAGTATCATTTATCAAAGTTACGATGTAAGCAAAATAGCATTTTGAAGCATTGAATGCATTCGTTCAGTAATTTTAGCACTTGAAGTATTACGGAGCCTCATATCTAAGTGTAAGTCCATTATTTAGTCTTTTCTTTTGTCCTACTTCTATTTTATCACCTTTTTGTTTTTTTGCACAGTTTACTCAAAAGATCTTGCTGTAGTTCTAAATGAAGACATTGTTCTTCTGAAAGTGGCTTTGCTAGTTTTATCCTAAATTAGCATTCATTTACGATCAAGGTAAGACATCTTTAAGATACAACAAGTTTAGACTAATCTATCCTTGTTTTGCGTTATCTCCAGCTGTCTATATTTCTTTTGGTCAGCTATCCTCTCGTTTTCCTCATTTATCCAATCGTTTTACCAATTTTATCCCAGGCACTTAAATAACCTTCCTCATTCTTTGCACACTTTTGTATAAAATGCAGCTACTTATCTTGCAAAATAGAAAGATTTTCGATATATACTTATTCTTTCTAAATAGAATAGTATTTACCTGCTTGTTTTTGATAGATAATGATTTTCTCCTTTATTCAATTTTCTGTTGAAATTTATTATTCCTTCCCAATTGCTATTGGAGATCGGCAGCTGTCTTGAAAGAATACTCTTAGTTTTTACGATGAATGTGGTTTATTCTTTAGACAGCATCTCTATAACAACTACTGACACTTATCTGACTCTTCTCAGCTTTTAATTTCCTCATTTTTTCTTTTTAATAAAACTCAAGCAACTACTTCCTAAGTTTGAGTGACTAATCTTTCTAATGGTTCCTTTTTTTCTATTAATTTTCTAAATATCGTTTGCCAACTTCTATCAAGTGCTTATTAAAATTCTCAGCTTTTTTTGCTTTGATTTTGTAATTCTATTTCATTTTCTGTAGATTTTTGACTTACTTCTCTTGTATTTTATGTTCGTATTTATGTCTAGTTTCTAGATCTTGACTCTATTTGTTTCTATACAGCTCCTGCTGATATTTGGCAGCCTCAATTGCATAAAGAATATGTTCTTTTTACTCTAAATTTTATGATAGGTACATTCCGCCTTGGATTTAACAGCTAATGATTTGGTTATATCTTTGGGGAGATCTACATTTTTATCGAGTGCTGTGTGAAAACAGGGATACTTTTGGAGAAGAGTTCTGCTCTTTCGACTATTTTGCTGGGTGCTACTTGTAAATACTACACTTGCATGCTCTACATTTAATAAAATTAATATCATAAGAAATTGTATTAATAAGAATAATAAGTGGACTCTGCTGGATGTTAATAAAAAGATAATTGATTGAGTTAACACTCATTTGTATCCTTTTCACTTAGATTATAGATAAAAATATGCATATTGATTTGATAATCGAGTACATAAACTTACAAAAAAATTGATTTTAAATAACAGATACAAAAGATAATAGACTCCTTTATCGTTTAAATTCAATCAAAGATGTATTTTATTGATAGTCATTTGTTAATCCAAACTGATAAAATCTGCTTCGGTTTTATAATTTTATTAGCCGTGCTGATGAGTTTAATCGAACGAATGCTTGATAATATTAACCAAAAACAACAAGAAACAATATCTAAACTCGATACAGCTTTCAAAACTTTACTCTGTAGCAATGGGAAAAATTTTATGACGAAGTTAACTACCATTTTTGGTGATCATTTAGAGGAATCTCTAACTAAACATAGCAATAAAATTCGATAATTTTTGTTCGTTCAAAATGCTGATAGTATCATATCAATAATTTAGATGAGTAGTTCTTATTTTAAGAATAGTAGCCATTTTCTATCAATGTATCGCCCTAACAAAAAAATCAATAAAAAGAAAAACATATTAAATCTAAGATGAGTGAATAAAATATAGTCTCAAATGAGTAGCTGAACAAAAGAAAAAAAATAACTGTATTTTATTAAGATATCGCTTAAAATCCTGAACTAAAAATTGGGTTAAAAAACAAAAAGAATATATAATCACAATTCTTAGAGTAATCCAATCCTAGTTAACAATTCACAAACCATAAAATAATATAAGCCAACAATGATAAAAAACATAAAAACTTCAAAATTATGCAAAAAGATAAAACCCAGTCTCGAATTAAAAAATAACTTGGTACTTTAGGTAAATCAGACTCCATAAAGAATGGAGAAAGTAGAAAGACTCTTTAGGAAGAAAACCTTAATGTAAGAGGCAAAAGATATAAATAGAAATCTAGAAAAATGAGAATAACTTTGATTAAACTCTCTCCCATCGCACAAGAAAAGTAGAAATAAATGAAAAGAAAAGAAGCCAATCAAAGGATTTAAGCAGCTCTTCAGTTTTTGAATAATTTACCAAGTAAAAGCAAAGCTATTTCCTTATCTCCTACTTAATGGAAACAATAAAAAAGTTAGAAGTTCCTGTTGAATAAAAACAATAGTTCTTCGATGAACCCAAAAAACATAAAACTAAAAGAGTTATCCTATAAATATAGAGTGTAAAAATCACGAGAGCTTCAGGCATATATGCTTCAAATGTCTGATTATTCTCCAAGCCAATACAGAGTGTAAAAAAGAGACAGATTTTCACTTTAAAAGCCTCAAGCATATAATCTTTACAATATAAACATGCAAAAGAACGAAGTCTTCTAACTGAAAATATGTGATTGACCCAAAAATATTTTTATTTTTATATTTGACAACAGCCGTTTTTTGTTGTTTATTATTTAAAGGCGCTTATTATTAAGTTAATTTATTTATTTAATGAGTTTATATAATAAAATAAATTTACCAATAATATGCGTCTTGAAGAAAATACTGTTAAAAGAAAACTATTGATTTAAACAGCCATTAACCCACTTTATTTTCCAAATAGGGCACCTCAGGCCAAAATAAACCTGATTTTACGCCTAGATTTTATCTACTTTCGATAATATATAACCATTTTTTTGGATGAGCAAATTGAAACTTCAGTTGTATCAGCGCGAGTCCTTTCCTGTTGTCCCACGGTCTTTTAATAAGCCAGTCAATTAAATCAACATCAAATATAATATTATTTATCTCATGAACAGATATAAAATTCTGAAAAGCTACTAAAACCATGATATTACAATCGGATTGGGTTCATATGGACAAGTCAAACTTGCCAAAGACTTAAAATCAGGAGATATAGTAGCAATCAAGATTGTAATCCTCATAAAATTTAGATAAATAAAATCGCCAAAAGCGAGGCATCACTACATAGTACTCTTTCACATACTAAAATTGTTCAACTCATCAACATCCACATCGATTTCGCTAAATAAATCAGTTATATTGTCCTTTAGTACGTCAAAGGTGGAACTTTTTTTGATAAAATTAAATAAAAAAAAATGACTAAACTCTAAATTAAACAGTACTTTCGTGATGTCTGCGAAGGTGTAGATTACCTCCACAGCCAAAAGATCATTCATAGGGATGTAAAGGTATTCTTTAAAAATATTTAGCCAGAAAACATCCTCTTATCTGAAAAAAATGAGGCGAAAGTTTGTGATTTTGGAGCTGCCGCTCTCAACTTTAACAGGATGACTGTATGTGGTACATATGAGTACATGGCTCCATAAATGATACAA
>Ga0194117_10006208_pt1 | contig 10560 bp, 9 predicted proteins | sample TA2MahsurfametaG_FD_160579 | JGI IMG/M metagenome (GOLD analysis project Ga0194117, IMG submission 160579) | Freshwater microbial communities from Lake Tanganyika, Tanzania - TA2015009 Mahale N1 surface | ecosystem: Environmental > Aquatic > Freshwater > Lake | place: Tanzania: Lake Tanganyika...
TTTTTTAGTTTGCGGTCTCCATTTAGGAATAATTATGTGTTGATAACTAAAATTATTGATGTAAAAAGGCGAGAATATTCGACTCAACAATTTTTCAACGAATTTATTGATAAATAAACATTATAAAAGAGAAATGAGACAGAGATGGTATTACTGTGAAAAAATGTTGTTGGTGGAGTATCAAAAGAAGGGTACTATTTTTAGAATTGAGTGAGAATTTTATTTTAAAAACAAAAAATTAATATGAAATAGTTGTTTTTAATATATAGTTGATGCAAACAGCGAATGGAATATCTTAAATCTGGGAGTATTTTGCTAATAAAAATTTAGTTATAATTTAAAAATGAGGATGGCTCAAAAGCAGACCAAAAATAGCTTATTGCAAGCAAAAAAACTCAAAACCAAGTTTGTAGAAACCTTACAGGAGAACCCAGCAATTACACACAATGTATTATAAGAGGATTGTCAACAAGTCTTTGAAGAAATTCGAACAAACACAGAAATAATAAATCAAATCAAATATTTGGACGAAGAAATAGCCCGACTGCAACTAGATATCGCTACTCTATCCAACAATTATCAGTTCATACAGGAATTATAATAAGAATAACAAAGACATACCATGCCACAACCCTAGAAAACAAACCAAGACTTTCTAAGGCTCAGAGATGTACGTGGGAAACTTTTGAATCATCTTAGAACTGTAAGGAGAAACTCTAGCAACCTGAGTTACGAATAGGTTCTGGGAGTGCTTAATCATGACCAAAATCATCATAGAGGAGAAAAGCAAACTTATAAGTATAATAGGTCAAGTTGAATTGTTGATTAATTTTGAGTCTATTTTAAGCAATCCATAGGATATTAAAAACATTCAATTGAAAATCAAACAACCCATAAGGCTGCTGATTATTTTTTGAAGAAATATAGTTGATTTGGATTGATTTGCTTTACATGTTGAATTTCTCATATGTAAAATCACGAAATTTTTTTTACCATCTAAACTTCATCTTACACCAAATTTTCGTAGTCAAACTCTTCCTCTTTCTTCTCTGCATGTCTTTAGATTTAGTCAAACTTCTAACGGTCTGTCACTTACTTTTTTTCTGTCTCTGACATCCTCCTGCGCTCTCTCTCCTACTATTTGTCTTTGGCAAGCATTTCCTCCATTCTCTGACTTGCCTATCTTTTAAGCTGATTTTGTTCCTTCATATTTTCCTCTATATTTTTCAGTTCTTAAAGATGGTGAGTAAGTCCGAATTACTAAATGTGAGAAAATGAACCTTGAGAGCAGCTTCGAGATGATCAGAATTGATCGTCTTCTTCTGATAGCTTTCGCACATCACATTAGACTTGTCAGCCACTCTTGCCACAAACTCTAAAATGAAGGGATGTTTACCTTTGGCTATATATAAGACCTTTGTGAGGTAATCAGCACTAAAGGGTAAAGTGGTACGACTCTTGATAAAAGAGTTCATAGTGGCTTTGGGTAGTTGTTCTCCGTCCATTTATTAGCTTAAAAATTTACATTTATTTATTATGTTGATTGGGTTTATAGTACAAGAGAGCTCTTCAACTTATACAACTTAGAATTGAGTCTTTTTAAATATCATAAATCTACACATCTTTTTTATTTTAAATAAAAATGAAGCCTTTTAAACTAACTTATCATCAAAATTTGAGCGATCATTACTTTACTAATTTTTATTCTATATCTTTGACCCAGGGTGGTAGCACGCAGAATTATAAGTAACCGCTTTATCCGATTCTTCCCCATTTGTATATGTTTCTACGCAGCAGATACTTGTTCAGCAACTAATGCTCACAGAATCTGCTCATCACCATGCAAAGTCTAGAATTGTCTTGCTCTTTTGCCTCAAATAAAATGTCAATGTGATCTCGTTTGTTCATTCCAATAAAGAAACCTGTTTAAGATAAAAACTTTTTAAGGTAGACCTCAATTTCTCTCAAAATTTAGGCTGTTTTCGAACGGTTCACTTTAGCCAATGATTTTTCATTTTTAGAGGGGATGAAATCCCCAGCTATTTTGTTTGCTTCTTCATTTAGTCTTTTTCTGAGTTAAGATTGGTGAAAACGATCATAGGTATCTCTAAATAGTCATAAGTTTACTCTGGAATATGAAACGGGTAAATATAGTTTTCTTTGATTGTGTTTGTGCCCTCTAGGGGCTCGACATAGCTAAAGGGATCTTCATATTTCATTTTTTTGGTAAAGCCTGCTGGTCTAAAATCGAGAGGACTGATTTGTTCTTGCTTTCTTTTTGCTTCTATCTTCTATCGTAAATTCAAATCATGCTCAATAGAGTAAAGGCTTTCTTGATAAGGGAAGACTTAGAAATAGCCTAGCTGTCCAATCTGTTACATCTTCTTACGTGCAACTCGACTCTACTTTTCTTCCTATTTTTGCATACTTGTTTTCTTGCGATTGCTTTACTCTTACTTTGTATTTTTCATAACTTTATTGAACCTTTCCTCAAGAATTGCGCCATGTTTTAGAGTATTAGGAATGTTAGTTCTTAACGAGGTAAAGTTTTAGGCTTTGAATGCTCTTTGAATTATATATTACTCTTAATTGTGATCTTGGAAGAACGCAGAGCTAAACGGTTGATGTTAGGCATGTTGAGGCTAAGGTGGCATAAATTCTGAAGCCCTATAACTAACGTCGCTGTTTAGATGGCTCATCTTTTTGTAAGTGATTATAAATATAACGAATCCTGTTATATTAAAAGTAAAAATATCACTCTAAAGTAGTCATTTGTTTCGTGTACACTTTTTGCATAGTCCCGACTGTATTTCTTGGAAGTCTAATGGACGAAAGTTTGTCATTTGGTAAATGAATGATGCTTTGTACTGACTAGTTAGGGTGAAAACTTGTATTAAGAGTAGATCTGTTAAAAATTTTAGAACTACTTTTGCTTCTAAAACTGTCAAGTTTGCTAAGCATTTTTCTTAGACTGCTACACTTTAAATCATTCTCTTCTACTTTGTTTGATGCCAAAGTTGAATATTTTGTCAACTTTTTATTGAAGAGCAGGTTTCTAGATGTACAAAGATATGGAGAACTCATGTCATTATTTATGTTTTATTTTTTAGTGACCAGTTAGTTTTAAGTGTTTATATTAAATGGGATTTGTAACAAAAGTCCTTTTTTTCTCAATTAGTTTTTCTCCATTTTTTACAAAAATTTGAAATCATCTCTCCGATGGTACTATTTAGACTAAACACAGAAATATTTTGGTGTTTAGATGTTTTATTTGTGAGAGAAGGCATCACATGATTTAATGTTGGTAGTTCTGAAGTAGGTTTTCAGTGAAGAGTACATATTTTTGATAAGCTAATTGACATTTCTGTGGCAAACTATCGCAAAAGTTTCAAAATTATCGAGTTCTTGCTTATGATTTAGGTATCCTTATGGAAATGAGAATGTCCTTAACAAATCATTTGGGCAAAGGTAGTTTTTATAAAACTCAATTTTGTGTTTGTTTTCGCTCCATTTAATTTGAATTTCTTCAGGATTCCTGTAAAGATACTCCTAGTAGGTTTGGATTATTTTATCGAAACCCTAACTCTCTATCTCTCTTTTCAATAATGATCTATTGCCCTCGAAGACTATCTTCTAAATGGATTTTTTAAGTGAATTCAACTTTTTCAGCAACTAAAAAAATTTGCTTGAGAAAAATGTAATAAGTTTACATTTTTAGTCATACTCGGATGCAGATTCTTTTAAAGTTTGTTAGATCTGTTTAAGAGTCATTTGGTTTTGTTTTTGTTTTTTGAGGTAAGCCTTTTCAAGCTCTTTACAAACTTTATCATAGTTCTAGTGAATTGTTTGTAATTGAATGTTGATTTGCTTGTTTGCCCTTTCATTTCTGTCAAACTCTTGCTAAAGTTACTTATAAAAAGTGATCATTTCATAAGCAAATGCTTAGTTGAAAACTATGTTATTTTTTGCAAGGCTTGAGGTAATTTGGTTTTTCTTATTAGTCACATTCAAAAACTGCAGTTCTTAGTAGTATTATCTTTTTTAGTAGTTCGTTTTTTTACGTGCAGTTTTTGAAAAATCTTGCAAACCATACATAGTAGTGATCATTTATTTTAGGGCCAATAGACTCATTCCGAGTTATTTTATAGTTTCTATTTTCACATTTTTAGTGGATTTCCATTTCTTTTTCATGTTCTAACTTATCTATTTCTGTTTGATCAGCTCATTGATTTCTTCTATTAATTGTCTTCTGTTCTTCTTGAGATGGGAGATAATCTCCTGCTAGCGGTATTCCTCAGTGTTGATATGTGCTGCTTCAATAAAGAGTAGCTGCGAGGCGTTGAACATATCGATTTAGCTGCGTTTGCGTAATACTTCCAAATCTTCTCTCTTTTGCTCATAAATCTTCAGCTATTTATTAATTTGATTCGTTTATTTCCGAATAAACTAGATTTAGTGCTAAATTTAGCCAATTTCTCTCTTGAGAATTTATTTGTTATTAGATAACCATTACAATCGGTCCACCGAAGAAGTTGCAAGACTCCTTGAAGTCGCAGGAACACACATCACAAACGACTTCTCATTTTCCTACTAATTTAACAAACATTTCAGCTCATTTTTTCTGATGAGATAATGCATCTTTCGACGATTTCGCTGGTTTTTTAGTTCATCTGACAGTAGTTTGAACTGAATAAAAGAGAAAAGACTTGTAGTTGGGTATCTTCTGGAGGTGAAACAGTATTGAATTCTGCTAGAAGGTGATTATAAGTTTCCATTCGATTATAATGTAAGTGATATTGATTAAGGAAGCATTTATTACAATGAGTTCGTTTTAGACAAAAGTTGTTCAATAGACAATATGTATGGTCTGCGTGTGTTTAAATAGATCATTTCTTAGCTTTTGATTGTTGGGCTCTGAGCAAGTTCATCAAGTTTTCTCTTTTTAGCTTGGCTCTTCTGTGAGTTCCCAAAGCTTTCTTGGAAAGCTTCAAGGCACGTTTAGTATCCTTAAGAGAACCTGCTTTAAGGAACTCAATGACTCTCTTTTCGTAGGAGGAGACTCCACCGACTTCAGAAATGACTTGTCTGATGAGTTTAACTCTTTTTCCGAGAGCACCCTTGCGATTGGCAGGTCTAATCTTCTTGGAAGCTTTGTCTGCAACTTTAAATTGAGTGACGGGATGTCCTTTGTTCTTGCCGATGGCAATGACAGAAAGGTGTGTTTTCGCCATAATTGATATAATATTTATTAAATTAACAATTAATAAAATAAAAGAGAGGCCTACAGTTGGCAATAATAAAAGAGAGATGTTTTATAGTTATAAAAATTGAGGGTGTACTTGAATGTACTTATAAAGTTTTTATTTTTAGATTTAATTTTATTTGAGATGGCCAAAGCAAATTCATTCAAATCCTAACCTTGGACTTAATTTGATAAAGGTTCCTACTCTATCTTCGATGATGACTTCATTTCCGATAAACTCACCTTCAAATTTACCAAAAAATCCACTACCTCCACAGTTGCTCTCAAGGAATCTTTCCAGATCACCAAGGAAGGAAGAATCGGCAAGAATGATTAGGAACTCAAATTCTGGTTCCCCTTCAGAGACACTCACACTCTCTACTTTAGACTTAAAAACTAAAACTATAAAATCCACTATGATAATGGTATTCAATAAAACAATGGATACAAATTCAATTTCTACGCAAGTGTGCAAGGAAAACGTAGTTTTGGTGGAGACTCTTACAAAGTTGGACTTGAAACCAAAAAAGACGATTGGACTAACAACTTCAGAGTAGCCTTTAAACCAGTCGAGCTTGGAGCTACTATCTACAGTAAAACCTCGTTCACCCAAAACAAGCTTACCTTTTGTTGTATTAACGCTTTCCAACTAATTTCCAATACTTGGAACCATTATGCATTGCAAGTTGGATGGCAAGATAACAATGGCAACGACTACTTCCTTAGAGCGAATGCAGGTAAAAAATATGATCCAGTCAATCTTCTGAATTGCTTGCAAGATATTACTGCCGACTACATCTACAAATATAATGCTAACAATAATTTAGGAGTTGAGGTAATTTAGTTTTGATTAAGGTTAAAGGAAACTTGGCTACCAGAAACGTTGCTAACACTAGTTTCATTTGGGAACACAAGTGTGAGTCTAATAAGGACACCGGAATTAAGCTTAAAGCAGATATCAACAGAAATTTCGTAGCTTCAATCAAGAATTCTATTAATGGCTTCGGAAACTACATCTTTGGAGTTAACATCAATGATTTGGGAGGAGCTAACAGATTCACTTATGGCTTGCAACTGGATCTTAACCTTTGATTGTGTAAACCTAAACAAGCCTCTAATAAATATCTTACTTATTTGAATTACTTATTTATTTGCTTATATCCAAATAAAGAATATGAAGTATGATTATTAATTTAGATAATCAAAAAACAGAATCCCAATTATTGGTGGTTTCTTTTTTAAAGTGTTTGGAGTTTTGCGGGAGATAATCTCTGATTGGCTTCGCTTTTGATTTCAAAGCAGACAAGTCGATTATTTTATCTTGAGGTAGCAAGAAGGGAGCATCAAATTTTTTACTAATTAAGTCGTGCTAAATAAATACGAATTTACCCAGTTGATTCCCTAAAAGGCAGGATTTTTCTTTAAGACGTTGTAAGAACCTCCTAATCTTGATTCAGGATTCCTGTTCAACAGAATACTCACGAGATAGTTGATTTTAGAATCTTTCATGTGTTTGGGAAACTTTAAGGGATTTTTAAGAATCTGCTGATAAATTTGTAAAGGGTCCTCAGCATCTTCTCCAAATGGCACAAATCCAGCCATAAACTCATAAAGAACTATTCCTAAAGACCAAAGGTCAACAGGAAACGAGTATCCTTTACCTGCTAGAGTCTAAGGAGCCATATAACTTGGGGTCCCAATTATTGTAAATGTCTTCTCAGTTCCATTAAGTTTCTTACAGGTTCCTAGATCAATTAATTTTAGATAGCCGTCAGCACAGACCATAACATTTTCGGGTTTTAAGTCTCTATAAAGTAGTGATTTTTCGTGCAGAGATTACAGAATATGTATAAGCTGAGCTGCATAGAAAATAGTTTGTTAAGAATTAAGTAGACCAATCATTCTGATGGTATCAAAGAGTTAGATTCCATTTATAAACTCGGTTAAGAAATAGATATAATTTTCATCTTTGTAGGATCTTATGAACTCCATTATAAAGGGTGAAGACAAAAGAGAAAGAGCCTCTCTTTAATTGACTACATGCCTTTAAAGTTTAGATTTGACAGTCTATTATTTAGAAATCGATTTAAGAGCATAAACGTTTTACTTGGTCTTGTCTGTCACAAGGAACACGTGACCGAACTGTCCCTCTCCCAACTTCTTCAACACAAGCATTTCCTACAGCTTAACTCCTTTTGCTATCTCAGTCAGATTGTTTCTGTTGTGTATTTGCAACTCCATCAACTTAGAAAGAGATTCACTGTTTTTAATTGCCTCTTCTAAAGAACAACCAAAGGACTTGACTACTTAGTCAAAAGTAGTCCAGGCGATTTTACCAACTTCTTTCATCTTTATATCTACTTTATAAGTTGCAGAGGAGTCTTTAAAACAGGGCTAGCCGTAAAGTAAAGCTTTTTTTGTGCCATCAGATATAAGATACTGCCCTTCAGCAATGAAAAATATTAAGTTTCGACAAAGCTCATCTTTCTTCGCAATAGCTTCACCTCCCTTTACTGCTCTGAGTTTGAAACAATCAATGAACTTTTCTTTATAATCACCAGAGAGTTTTTACAAAAGCTTGCAACTTTGAACAGCGTTGAGAGCCTCATTTCTTAAGATGATGAGAGGGAGGCTTTTTCCTAATACATTTTCAATTTCTTCAGCTCCCAAAGCCATCACTTCAGCATCTTAGTTAACTCTAATGGTATATCTCCTCACACAATTTTTGGAGAGAGCAGTATACTCTTATAGAGATTAGCCTTTGACAATCGACCCTTTGAACTAGTTTTATTTATATTTTGTAAGTTTTCCTGATTTGAGTATATACATGGAGGCTGCGAGTTCTCCCTCTTTGCAGATTTCTTTATTTTTTTAGAACTTTTGATTGATAGCAATCGAGGCAAGTTTATCTTTCTGCTTAGATGTCAGATATTCTTTATAAATGGAGATATACTAAAGAAAGAGTTCTTTTCAATAAATGCTATGTTTTCTTTATAGTTTTTAGTTATCATTGAAGATATCGCATTTCTGAACGTCTCCCGATCGATAAACCAAAGAAATGAAGATTTCATTGCTTTTATTGAAGCAGACCGAGGAGCTGAGTATAGAAGTGCCAACTATCCAAACCCTTCTCCAGCCTCAATATTTCTTTTGACTGATCCGTTTATTTACACTGATAGTTTTCCTTAATGCAGTATAAAAAATGAACTAGCACTACTTCCTTGTTTCATGAGGTATTGTCCTTCCATCACTTTACAAAGTTTGAATTTTTCGAGTAGTAGTTATCGAATGTCTTTGTCCTCGATGAGTGTGGTGAAAGTGAAGTGGCTTTTAAGGCTTTTAAGAATGAGTGCTTTATCGCTGGCTATTTTTTTTTGTAGTATTTCCATGAAGTTTTAGTGGATTTGGTTGTCATAGACTGCTCTAAGGGCTCCCTATTTCTTCGATTTCCTTCTACCCTAAATGGTTGAAAATGTACTTCTTCTTGGGTGGATACGCTTTTAAGATGGTTCAACTTGAGGTCAACAAGTGAACTTAGCAGCCGATAGTCTTTCCTTTCTGCTTCTTACATCTAGATATTTAGAATATAATGATTGCGAAATTAGAATAGAAGATTAAGGAAGGACTAAATCTATTTTTTATTACAGTTCGTACTAACAAACCTTCGCTTTTGATTGCTGACAAGAAAAGTGCTCTTTTGTGCAATAGTTGTGGAAATTAGTCTTGATAGTTGTAATCACAATATAAATTATGATAAATTTATTCCTTATCGAAAATTCAACTATTGGGGTTTGTAATACATTCCGAAAAGAAATTGAATTTATCACACTTTAATTCATTTCCAACATCCATTTGTAAATTTATCATGTAGATTTAATTTATTATTCGAAACTGATTGTTTGCTAATAATTCGAGGCATTTACTAATATAAAGAATTGAGAAATAGCAATAGCGATCATCATTCTAAACTAGAAGACACCAATGATTATTTGCGGACTTGGCCTTTTCCAGGAATCATTGAACTGTTCTAGTGAATGAGCTTCAAATCTTTGAGAATAAACAACTTGTTTACTTCTTTGAGATTCGCATCTTTGTTGTTAGACTTGATGATATTCTTGTACATTTTGTAAGCCTACTTGCTATTTTCGTAATCATAAATGAACCATCTTTTCAAGTAATTCTTCTCAATATTACTCAGAAAACCACCTTTCTTCTACTTCTTCTCTTTCTTTTTCTATTTGTTCTATTCTTACTCAGCCTATTCTGTCAACTTCTGCTCAGAATCGATAGCCAAATTAGCCTACTTTCCCATAAAAAAACTCACAAATTTTGGCATAATTCCACCTAGTACTATTGTGGTCAGACACACCATTATCAACACTGTACTTTTAATAATTGAAACTTGATCTTTATTGTCTTCTTCACTCTCAATAGTCAGAATGAGAGCAAGAGCAACTGATCCTCTGATAGTACCTGCAGCACAAACCACTGCTAACTCGTTCTTACTCACTTTCCACTTAGTAATGAGTCCGAATAAGAAGGAAAGTCCAAAAATCGAGATAAATCTAGCTACAAAGCAGACAAGAACTTAAAGGGCGATGAAGATGATTGAAAATGTTTAGGTTGAAAAATAAAATACAACTGACAGTCCAAGATAAACGAACACTATGGCTTCTGCGATAAAAGCTATAAACTGGAAACAGACTCTTAGTAGATAAATATTTACGTGGTAGCGTGCATTCCTCCGGGAGTAAGATTGTAGAAATTGTAATGGGCCAACATTACACCACAAACAAGTACAGTAATCACACCACTCATTTATAGAGTTTCAGCAATCACATAGCTGAGAATACCAAAAAGAAAGGTAATTGCAACTTGCGTGATTTAGTTATTGACTAAAAATCTAAAATTTCTAAACAGCATAGAGCAGATGAGAGCTGCATAATACTTTATTTACCGCAGGCAGCTCCGATTCCTATAGAAGCAGCGACAGTAATCAAAAATTTAGATATGATTTACCACGCAATTTCTGCACCATTGACCTCGTGTGCTGACTTTGTGATATCGCTGACAATATCGCCTGTCTAAGAGTAAAAGTACCGACGACCTTAAAGAGGATTATAGCAACTGCGTCATTTACCATGCCTTAGCCAAAAATAATCGAAAAGAGTTTGGGATATTGGGCTGGACTGATCAGAGTCAAAGCTGCTACTGAATCTGTTGCAGAAATTGTTGCGCTGTACTTTACCATTAGATCCAGATCCATTTATTCGTGACTATTGGACTCTCCGATAGGCACCACTAGGTCAAGATGGTCA
>Ga0194117_10006214_pt1 | contig 10554 bp, 20 predicted proteins | sample TA2MahsurfametaG_FD_160579 | JGI IMG/M metagenome (GOLD analysis project Ga0194117, IMG submission 160579) | Freshwater microbial communities from Lake Tanganyika, Tanzania - TA2015009 Mahale N1 surface | ecosystem: Environmental > Aquatic > Freshwater > Lake | place: Tanzania: Lake Tanganyika...
TGCCCTGTATGCGGGGGTTGCACTTGTCACCCTCCACTCAACTGCACTTGCGAATACGGTCGTTCCTAACTTTACCAGTGGCACGATGACTTCTCACACGGAGTCAACAACAACGATAAATGAAACCATTCGCCAAATTGATTATCAAACAGGATGGAGTTACACCGTCACAGGAACAAATGTAAATGTTCCAAGTGTTCCTCAACTGGGAACACCATACACAATCTATCAAAATGGAGCTCCATTCCAGTTCTCGGAAACTTATTCGGGTCCAGGAATGATCAAGGACACAACGGTAAATCGCTCGACAACCATAATGTCGGTTACAGATACAACAAGTGTCTTCACACAGTAGCATCCATCCTTGTTCTAGGTGCCTTTGCGACCCCTGTATATGCAGAAGGGGATACTCCAATTACAGCGGTCGCAAATCCCCAAGCTACATCAACAGGAAGTGTGACAAATCAGGCAGTTCAGGTCTTACAAGGTCCATACGTTACCAACTCATACGGTGGTGGCGTAAGTTGTCAGGGACCTACGTTCAACCTAACACCATTCCTAACAACCACTAACAGCGGTCAAACTCCTTTTGAGGATTTGGCAAATTTAGATAATGATCCTACAACACCACTGGAAAGAACAGGGCAGAAAAATAACTGGGCAAAAAACTTTGGTATCTCTGGCACCATCTCTATTCCTTTGGATGGTGGTCTTCAGGCACGTTGTAAGGAAGCAGCAGAGACTTGGACTAATCGCCAGAAGGCGGAGACTGATAAGGCACGTCTTGATTTCGAACTCGTCCGCCTCCTAAAATGCGGCGAAGCAAAGAAGGCTGGGATACATTTTCATCCCGCATCTCCTTATGCGAAGATATGTGCAGACGTTGTTGTTGTTCCCACTGGAGGAACTGCTTCTTCTTCTGCAACTTCAGTTCCTTCTGGAACGTCTTCAAAACCTTCTTCTTCAAATCCAACTGGGCAGAGAAGTCAACCTGCAACTCATAAGGCGTCAGGTCTCGGTGGAGCCGTTTCTTTGCCTGGACGTACAACTGCTGGACAATAGGTTTCATTTTACCTACCATCCATTCCACAAAAGATTTGCCAACAAGAGCCGCAGCAACAGAGGCAGTAGCAGTAGTCCCAGCAAGAATAACCTGCTCCCGAGGTGGGACTGGGACTTCCCCGATGATTGGTACTTCAATTACAGGTACTCCTAGATTTGTTGTTGGTGGTAAAGCTGGAGATTGTTGTGTCTCAGTGGATGGTTTTATTGCATTAAGTATTGGTCTAATATCTGGAAGTTGTCTTGGAGCTTCTTGTACTGACTCTTCTTTGTTTTGTTCTTGATTCTGCCCCTCTATCATTAGTTTCCACTGCTCTACGGTGGGAACATCAAGAGGATAATAATATGGAAGTTCGGCAGTAGGAACTTCCACAACTGGTTTCTTTAAAGTCTTAGTTACTGGTGGATAAAAAACAGGAGGTTCCACCTGACGAACAGTCGGAACCTCTAACTCAGATACCTTTATTTCTGGTATTTCCATTACCCAATATATTCGTCTAACTTATCTAGAATTTTATTAAGATAACGATGAGCTAACCACTTAGGATCATAACCAGATTTATTCATCCATTCATTATCAAGGTCTTTTTTTAATTTAAGAATTTCACACTTGATAATATCCTTCGTCACATATGACCTTGCCACGATCAGAACAATTTAATAGGTAGAGGAAGGGATGGAATAGCCTGCTCAACTTTACCCTTTACAACTTTCTCAACTAACTTCTCTGGGTTGTTGATTAGATCTTCAACCTTTTGATAAGTAGTCCAAGCTGCATATGCCAAACCCAAACTAACTGCCAAACTTACGGCAGAAAGTGTCAACGAAACATACTTCACAAGTCACCTCTCCTTGGTTGAACGTATCCTTCTCCAGTCTCATCACCCTCTGAAGGTTCTACTTTTGATTCCAGATTTGATACTCTTTCTTCCAGAGATGCTTCTACTGCTGGCTCTTCCCAAAGAGGAGCAACAGCTGGTTCGGTCTTCTCTTCTTCCTCATCTTTTGGTCTGGAATAAACACCAACGTTGGAAAAGTCGTTGGCATTACCACCGCTGTTGGCATTATTATTGGCATTACCAGTTGCATTTCTGCTCAGAGCGACACCAAATCCAGCGAGAGATCCAGAGAAAACTGATGCAATAAAGGTTGGATCGAAGTCCATAATCTTCTGACCGCTTGGGAGCCTTACATATGAGGCTGTGAGAAGACCAGCGGACCAGATCAGAACAGCTACCTTGATTGAATCAGATAACCATTCTCTTTTCTTTTCGTGTTCGTCGTTGATTTCCTGCATAAAAATAGAGGAGCCTGGGCTCCTCTATTTAGGACTCCATGCACGCCACTTGCTTTTTTACTAGAAGCAAGAAACTAGGCGGGAGAGAGTCCCATCCGCACCACCAATTCTTTTAGGAAATTGGAAACCTACTTAGAACTTACAAAGTTATTAATATTCTCGGCAAGTTGTTGAATATACTCAAAAGTAGGAAATGTTGGAAATTCTTTCAAGTTATTTGAGTTAATTTGTTTTTCATTCCACATCGTAACAGCAGCATATTCAGATTGATACTGACGATCTGCTAGTGCTTCTGCTTCCTGAAAAATGTTGAATCTAAGTTCGTAAGGTGTCATAATTTTACTCCTTGTGTGTTTGTGTTGTGTGTAGAAGGGGGGGTTTCCCGACCAGGGTTTTTAACGTGTCTCCATCACGGGCATGTTGGGGATGACTCCACCAGGATAAGTTTTAAGTCGTTCCAGGACTATCAATTACGACCAGTGTCTATAAGCTCCGACCTCAGGATCAGGATCCAACCACTTAGCATATTCGGGATCTTCCATGGCAATCTCAAACTGCATACCATTATCACAGAAATACATATCTTTGTAACGCTTACTCCACTCATTCCATTTCTGGATACGATAGTCAGGCATACCATTAAGATCGATAGTGCCTACAGTAACAAAGCGATATGGGAATCGCTCAAGATATACCTGAACTTTAGCAGGCGTCGTCGTGGTCTGTGAGGAAAGCATAATCACCAAGGAGAGAAGGGTCTGCTGGAACCATCATTACTTTACTACCATCTGGTCTGACTATGCAATAGACCTGACCACTTTCTGTACTGTCCACGAGCTCTTCCAAACGTTGCTCTGCTTCTGCTTCTGTGATTTCGATAATTTCCATATTTGAGTATTGTGTTTGTTTATAGAGTCGGGGCGACAGGGATTGAACCTGTGACCTCTGGTTCCCAAAACCAGCATTCTACCGCTGAACTACGCCCCGTGGCGGAAGTGGTAGGATTTGAACCCACGAACGCTTTCACGTTGCTTGTTTTCAAGACAAGTGCCTTAAACCACTCGGCCACACTTCCATTTGTTGACCCCTGTATTATATAGGGGGTGATGGGGGTTTGTCAACCCCCTCATCTCTTTTCTTTACTTGTTTTGCACTCCAGGCAATCAGTGCCATAAGAGCAAAGTAAAATAGATAATCATCTATCATTACAAGAAAAAATATAATCGCACCACCATACTTCAAGTAATCAGGAAGTGGTAGTTTACTAGCAGCCCACCTTACTTGTTTCTCGAAGATGAAGTACAGGGGTGCTAGTGCAGTGACTACAAACTCACTGTAAGGAACAACGAAGTAAAGAGAAAGAATTACAAAGATTGGAAAGTAATGTCTAGGTGGTATTTTTTTCAAATAAGAGACATATAAATCAATCCACCCCTTTCGGGTACGTGGTCTGTTTTTCCAGAACTGTGTAATCTTTCTCATAACCTATCAGAAACTATAACGAACTTTCACTTTACCACCGAGACCGAAGACTTCGTTTCCATTTAATTTTTGACAATCCAAGTCTCATGGTAGTTCATGATCCTTGGGACTTTCAACTCAAATTCTACACCATTATAAGAAGTTTGGCAAGGGCATCGAAGCTGACCGAGATAAAGTTTCGGATCCTCAGCTTCACATTTAAAAAACTGGGAGTCCTTGACGGAAGAACGAAAGTCCGTTCTCATTAAAGTCTCTGGTCTATAATGCCAAACGTTATACATTAAAGTATAACGATCTATATTACCATCCTGAACACCATGGATATATCTAGAATCAAAAGTAAAAAACTTACCTTCTCCAGGAACTGAGTAGGTAACTTCGGTTGGTTTTCTAGGTTCAAATTGCATAATGTCTTCACCAAACTGAGCCATGTCTAAGACTATAGTTGGTGATCTGTGAAGATTTAAATACGTTACCGTAGATATTAACGGTAGAACATATCTACCATCATTCTTCCGTATGTATTCATCACAATCTACATGAAATGGTAAGAATTTATCTTCGTCATCATATGAATGGAACCACCATTCAAATCCTATTGCAGTAGGAAACTGATCAGCCAAATACATGTCGAAAGAATCCTGGACATACTTCTCAAGGCTATTCACTGGGTCGTCATAGAGACCTACCCAGTGGTTTCCTACCAAATTATATTCTTCTATTTGTTTACACTCATGTTTTAGAAATCCACAAGTATAAGAATCTATAATTTGATCGTAAGATTTAACATTCATTTGATTTGAACATCACTAAGTTTGGTTGTTCGTTTTCTCTGTTCTTCCTTTCCAATTCCAAGCTTGTCAGTATCTTTCGGTTGACCAATTTGGATAATCTGTTTCAGGTCTCTCCCACCGATAACATCTCCCTTAACATAAGTTTGATTGTCGCAGGTGCAAATTTGGAAATCATAAGCATGTCTAGATGTAAGCGTGGTGTTACATCTCTTGCAACGTACTGTTAACATCGTTCTTCTCTATATCTATAAACATAAAAATCATATCGTCGTCTGAAAAATTGTAACCTTCATGAACGTAATCCATAACGTCATATATTTCTGGTTTACCAGGTTGCCAGTATTTCTTTTCACCTTGCCAAACCATATAACAATCTGTAGGATGAACTAGTAAAGGAATTTGTATCCTCCTATACTTCTTACCATCATAAACATTAGGATCTCTGTGAGGACCAAGCTCAGTTCCAGGAAGGAAACATGAAATGGTTGCAAATAAAATCTCATCAGAATCAAGTATGTCCACTATTTCGGGTTCAGTGACTACACTTTCCCGAACTCCACTCCAAGCCTTTCCATGCCCTTTCAACCAACAAAAATAGATATCTTGATTTGAATATCCAACTGAGGTTGGGGCTTTACGGAGAGGAAAGTCTTGTTCTATTGCCCAATTGTATAGTTTATCAATATCAGATCGTTTCATATCTAACCTCCGATGGGCGATACTGGATTCGAACCAGTGACCCTCTCCTTGTAAGGGAGACGCGCTACCGCTGTGCCAATCGCCCTGGCGACTCAGGTTGGGGTCGAACCAACGACCGACTGCTTAGAAGGCAGTTGCTCTATCCACTGAGCTACTGAGTCAGGAAGAGTCAGTACTCTATGTATACTGGACCCTGTTCAATCTTACCCTTAAAGTTCCTATAAAGCTCAATTGCTTTTTGAACTTCACCTTCTGAAACAAGGGTGTGGATCAGATCGATGATGTCATCTTCAGTTTTCGTTCTTTCGATGGTTGTCATGGTCCTGTCCTTTGAACTTGTTAAGTATACCAGGACCAAAGTGCCTATGTCAAGCTTGTCCTGGCGGTTGTTGTTCCAGTACGACAACTGGACAAATTTTTGGGCTCTCTATCCATTCCCACCACTCCTCATAGATGGCATATAGGTCTTCCGTTCTTCCTACTTGATTTAAATATTCCATTCTGTCACCCGACCACTGCACCAAGTCATCAACCAACTTTTGTATATTAGCTGGACGACTTTCCATAGTAGTCTTTCCTCATGTATCTACCGAGAATGTTTGAGTTGTAGAATGCAGGAGCACCGTTCAACTCTTCTATCAATACATTATTTAGGAACAGTTGTTTAGTTTCTTCGTAATTGCAAGAACCTTTTGTTTTATGTAGGCTTATGATCTGTCGTTTGAAGTGTTGCCTTCCGTACTTCTTGACATCATCTTTGAGCTCTGGACAGGATCCGTAATATTTTTTCCAATCAGACTCTGACTTAACCTTTCTAGATTTTCCTCTTGGTGTGCGGTAACTCCAGAAATACTTTCGACCAATATATTTACGATCAGTTTCACTGCAAGTAATAAGATATACAAAACCAAAATAATCTTGAATATCATCTGAACCAAAAACTTTTCCGTTATAGGTCCAAGGGTTTTCATAGTCAATCAGGATATCCATCATCATCATCTTCACTAAAATAACCAGGATCTGCTTTATAGCTATCTACATCTGCATATACTTCTACCTTCAACTCAGCAATTACATCTTCTAGTTCTTCTATCAATTGCTTCAGGCGTCTTTTTTCCATAAAAAATTCCCCGACTACTATATGTAGCGGGGAATATATTTTAAAAGTTTTTAAAGTGTTTTTTACCTTTTCTCCTTACAACTCTTCGTATCTCTGGAGGTTCTTTCCTTATTGGAAATTTCCTTTGCTCTGTAAATATGCCGTCATTAGTAATCATTCTAGTTAAAACTAATAACTGAATCAACAGTTTCATCCCAAAGTTGCAATATAGAGTTGTGCTTCTTGAAGTTTTCTTTGCTTGATGATTTGCTTGCGAATTACATCCAACCAATTCATTTTACTTCCTCCCAGTTCCAATTGTTACATGGACGATAGGAAATACCACGATACTTATTTGGTGGATGAGATGGAGCATGTGTTTCCGAATACCACTTACGGTACTCTAGTTTTGGAGTGTGAGTATTATACTTAACACCACGATAGGTTGCTGTCATCCCTTGGTCCCCTCTTTTACAAATTTGACCCCACGGTAGGTCTCATTATATTGTTGAGGTTGTTGTTGCATTTGCTGTTGGTAGGCGATACGCTTTTCGGTATCGTATTCAACGCCACGGTATACTACTTTTGACATTAGGTTTCTCCTTAATTTTGAGGCTAAAGAGCGTTCCTTCAGTCGGCTTTTGCGTCTACTTTGCACGTTTTTGGAGAGATCTGTCTGATCTCCCAGATTAAATCATTCTTTACTTGAATGGGAATGTCCTGTTTGTGAATTCTCCCAGCAATTAATTGTGCTTGTAAGCAAGTTAGAATGAGTGCTTCCATAGATGAACGATCCGTTCCGAGTCGGCTTACTTCCGTCCCATAGGGATGAACGTAGAGTATATATTAGCATAGTTTCGTATAAAACTATACAAATTTAATAATGATTTAAGAATCAATCTTTCCATGGGTCTGGAAGTGAAGTTCCCAGTCCCTTCTCATCGCTCCCAGAGCCCATGCGTCCGTCAGTTGCTTCGGACCCTCGTTCAACAACTGGATTTGAAATGCTGATAGACCAGCCTTCCTCGCCAAATAGTCCCTCCTCCACGATCTCTGCTTTGGGTCGATTTCGCTCATCTTCTTCCTCCCACTGCTTTTTAATTTCCTCCGCTTGACGATCAACGTCTTGCATCGTAGCTTCAATCTTAGCATCAAAGTACCACTTCTCCACATAGGAAAAGAGGTACTCAAGAATTATATTCAGAGGTGGTTTCTGTTTTCGAATCCACCTCTTAATTTTCTGTATGTCAGTTTCTTTTTCTTTGTCTAAGACAATCTCAAAGTTCAAACCCACTGAAGGAATTTGAGGTGATGTCTTGTTTGATTCCTCCGATGACATAACTTTCGATCTCCGTTTCTTGTGGTGCGTTTTGCTGACCCTTAGAGTTCAACCAATACTGTGTCCAAGGAAGAGGATTGTTATTAGCAGAGACATGATAGATAGGATCAAATCCAATCGCTTTCATTCGACGGTTAGCAACCCACTCAACATACTGAGTAAGAAGCTTGTCATTAAGACCGATCATGGAACCATCTTTGAACAGATATTCTGCCCAGGATCTTTCTTCATCCACAGCATTTTTGAACATCTGAATCACATTCTCTCTTTCCTCCGCAGCGATTTCCAGCATGTCTGGATCGTCGCCTTGATGCCAGTTTTTGATGATGTTTTGAGTAAGGACAAGATGCTGGTTTTCGTCTCTTGCGATGAGAGAGATAATTTTAGCGGATCCCTCCATAAGTTTGAGCTCACCAAACGCAAACGAGCAAGCAAAGGAGACATAGAACCTAATTCCTTCAAGAATGTTGACGTTGACAACTGCTCTGTAGAGTTTCCTCTTGAGGTCTTTGAGACTTTCTTTTGCTGTGGGGACATTTTCCTGTGCGAAGATCCAATCGTTGCTTGTACCATAATTTTGGGCAGCGTTGATGAGATCATTATAGGAGGAAGTCACCGTAGCTGCACGGTTTAAAATCTTTTCATCATCAAGAATTGCATCAAAGACCTCTGCAGGATCTGAGTAGACATTCTTGATGATGTAGGTGTAAGAACGGGAATGGATTTGCTCCATAAATTCCCACACTCCCATGGCACCCTCCAGTTCAGGAAGAGAACAGTAAGGTGAGAATGCCATGCCAGGTCCACGACCCTGAACTGAATCTAACATTACCTGATACTTCAGGTTACTGGTGAAGATATGCTTTTGTTCCTTAGTAAGAGTCTGATAGTCTGCTCTATCTTTTTGAAGGGAGACCTCTTCAGGTCTCCAGAAATAACCCAGTTGTTGTGTTGTTAGTTTGTCGAAGATTGGATATTTGTAGTTATCGTATCTTTGTAATCCGAGAGGAGCACCAAAGAACATAGGTTGTTTTTTGATGTTGACTTGCTTGGTATTAAATACCGTCATGCCTTGAATATTTGGTTTTGGTAGAGCAGTTAAAAATTCCATTTGGTTCTCAGATCTTACAGGACTCACAATCATCATCAGCGGTTTCAATCTCAGCGATAAGTGCTTCTAACTGAGATCTCTTGGAATCTATGTCTTCATCAGCATCTTTTTTAGCGTCGTAGGTGTTCTGATAGTAGCTGGTCTTCCAGCCGTACTTATATGTATTCAAAAGGTCTTGTGCCATTACCGAAGTAGGAACTTCATTATCTGGATAATTCTCTGGATTATAGGACCAGTTTCCAGAAATCGCTTGATCGAAGAACTTCTGCATAATAGCGACAATATTAATATACCCAGTATTGCTAGGCATATCCCAAAGAAGCGTGTAATTGTTCTTAAGTGTTTGGTACTGAGGAACAATCTGCTTAAGCGGACCCTTCTTCGACTTCTTAATGGACAGGTAGTCTCTAGGAGGTTCAATTCCGTTTGTTGCATTTGACACCACGGAACTGCTTTCCGATGGCATCTGTGCGGACAGTGTGCTGTGTCGCAGTCCGTGTTCCATGATAGATGCCCTAAGAGATTCCCAGTCATAGAAATAAGCAGGTGCTACTAATTCGTCAACGTCCTTCTTGTATGTATCGATAGGAAGAATACCATCGGCATACTTCGTGCGATTAAATGCTTCACATGCACCTTTCTCTTTAGCAATCTGATTAGATGCTTTGAGAAGATTATATTGGAATGCTTCAGTGAGTTTATGTACCTCAGTGCGAGCTACAATATCATCATACTTAATTTTGTGCTTGGCTAGGTAATGTGCCAGACCGATGTATCCAACACCCAAGGAGCGCCTTGCAAGGGTGCTACGGCGTGCTGCTGCAACAGGATACTCCTGATAGTCAATCAACTCTTCCAATCCTCTTACAGTAAGATCACAGAGTTCTTCCATCTCACTGAGGTGATTGATCTTTCCAACGTTGATGGCAGACAAGATACAAAGGGCGATCTCACCATCAGCATCATCGATATGATTGATAGGATCTGTAGGAAGAGTAATCTCCTGACACAGGTTGGACATGTTCACCTTATCCTTAAAGGAAGAGTGAGAGTTGCAGTGGTCAATATTCATAATGTAGATGCGACCAGTCTCTGCTCTCTCCTTTAAAAGATCCAGAAAGAGTTCTTGAGCTCTGACAGTCTTTCTTGGAAGAGACTGATCTCGTTCATAAGACTCATATAAGTCGTCAAATCGATCAGTGCCAAAAGCATCATACAGACCAGGAACGTCGTGTGGAGAGAAGAGGGAAATCTCTCTATCTTGGATGAATCTCGCATAGAAAAGTTTGGAGATTTGAATGCTGTAATCTAGCTTACGGACCCTATTATCTTCGGTTCCTTTATTGTTCTTGAGTACAATAATATCTTCTATTTCTTTGTGCCAGATTGGGAAGTGGACTGTTGCGCTTCCACCTCGGATGCCATTTTGAGTGCAGCATCGGACAGTTGCTTCAAACTTTTTGAGAAACGGTACAACGCCAGTGTGCTGGACTTCACCACCTCTAATTTTGCTGTTGATACCACGGATGCGACCTGCGTTGATACCGATGCCCGCCCTTTGTGCAACATATCTGCCAATAGCCATATCGCTACTAAAGATACTATCGAGGGTGTCATCAACATCAACAAGAACACAGCTAGCGAATTGTCTAAGTGGCGTTCGCACTCCTG
>Ga0194117_10006218_pt1 | contig 10552 bp, 9 predicted proteins | sample TA2MahsurfametaG_FD_160579 | JGI IMG/M metagenome (GOLD analysis project Ga0194117, IMG submission 160579) | Freshwater microbial communities from Lake Tanganyika, Tanzania - TA2015009 Mahale N1 surface | ecosystem: Environmental > Aquatic > Freshwater > Lake | place: Tanzania: Lake Tanganyika...
GTTTAGCCATTACTTTTTCTTTTTCTTCTTTAGTGCTTTAAAATCTGCACCAGTGATTTTATCCTTAGGGTTGGCAGTAGAGGCAATTTTTTTCTGTTTTGGTGTTAAAGTTTTTTTCATTTCTTTTTACCGCCAAGTAGTCCTGGGAATAGACCCTTCTTTAAATCTATTGGCTTTGGATTCTTAGATGTGTACTTTGGTTTTGCTTTCATTTTATTCAAAGTAGTCATCTTGGCTTTATTGGAGCCTGTGCCAATATATTTAGAACGTGCTTCGTCTGCTGACTTAGCAGCAGGTTTATTCTTTGCTGCGTACTTAGCACGAGCAGCATCTGGAGATTTTGCTGGAGCAGACTTTTTGGTTTTAGCCATAGAAGCCTCTAGGCGCTTTACTCCGTACATACGCTTTACACCTTGTACGAACTCAGCATTCTTAGAAGAACCAGCCTTCTTAAGGGCTGCTGACATACCCATACTTTTAATGTTATCAATTGTGGATTGCTTTACAGGAGTATAAAGTTTATATCCTGATGCACCCTTACCGCCACCTTTAGGGAGGCCTTTTCTTCCATTGGCTTTTTTGCTTCCGCCGTCTTTTTGACTCATGTATCTTGACATTACCATTTTACCTTATCTGCCCAATATGCGGCACTCATTTTTCCTTTAGCGATGTTGCGACTATGACGAGATTTAAAACTTTTGCGCTTCATCTTCATACGGCGGGATTCTCCCGCTTTTGGCTTACCTGCGGTAGATGCACCTTGTTCGCCAAATCTAATTGTTTTTACCTGGTTGCCTTCTTTAGCCACGACAATATGAGATTTTTTTGGATGATTAGGTGTGCGTTTAGGTTTATTAAAACCAGATACGCCTGCTCTTTTAAGCCTTGAGTCTGTTTGGTTTGCCATATTCCCCATGCCTTCCTAGTACCGACTTTACTGTTCCATTTTTGTTTAATCGTACCACATATCCGTCTTTAATTTGCATAGAGTTAAAACCGTAATGCGGTTTCAATTTTCCTGATGACATTACTCTACATATCTTCCAGGTTTTTTGTTTTTACTTGGAACAGGGACACTACCTTTGCCTCTAACAGTAGACCTAGAAATAGGGTCCATTCTAGCAATTTTACGTTCTTTAGCACGACCACGTTCAGCTTTTTGTTGCGCTGTAAGTTTTTTATTCATTTATTTTTTCTTTCCCATTTTCTTCATTGTCATTTTCTTGCCTGACTTCTTGGCTGCTTTCTTAGCCATAGCCATACCCTTTTTGGAGTATGGGAACTCCATCTTTCCTACCTTTGGCATTTTATGCTCCTATTTCTGTCATTACTTCGGCTACGTTTTTATTTATTTTATTTGCTTTTGGCATAGTCTCCCCGTTGTAGGGTCTACCCAAAATCTCTGATGCTTTCTCAGCAGCAATAATATCACGCATAGTAGTGCCAGACGGGCTTATGCCCTGTGCTCTGGCATCTCTGTATGCCTGAAGTTCTGCATTCCATTTCTTATCTGAAATGTCCCTTGTTGCATCCCCTGCATTCATCTGTAGCGTTAAAGCCTTGCAACCAAAGCAACCCTTAACTGGCTCAGGATGATGTTCCCAATGTTTCATATAGCGGTAAAGTTGCTTTCTGTTACGCCTACACCACCAGCAATAAGGGCTGCTTTAGTGGCTTCGCTAACTGTGTGGTTTCTTCCACCCAGATAAACCTCTTGGTAGTTATCTAAGTCTTCATCAAGTAGATACCTTACTTGTGAGTAGGTTCCACCAGATTTGACGATGGTTATGCCTCTATCCAATTTATAGAAATGGAAAAGCCTATGCCCCCCAGCAGGACCCTCTCGCACTGTAGGTGTTTGAAAGATGTACTCTGTCATTAGTCCTCCTTAATGGACTCATCCCATAGGGCAGACTTTTCAAATATGCCTGCCCTACAGAATCAATCAACTATGAAGCGATTGAAGAACCGCTCTCAATGCGGAACAAAGCCTCTTCGCGGTAGCGAGCAAAGCCAAGTACGCCATACCAACCCATTGGGCGGTGACGCATTAACTTGTCAACTACTGGTCCGATAACTACATGTGGCTCTTCTGCCACTGCTTCTGCAAGTGCTTGAACACCGCAAACAATTGTGCGGTAGTTACGAGCAGAAGATGCTCCATCGGTTGCATTGTACAAACGAGCAGATTCTACGAAGAATGCGCCTTCATAGGTTCCAATTTCGCCTGCATAGATTTCACTCTGGTCTGCACCGTATTGATGAGGAATCAACCAACCTGCTGCACCAGTCTCGGCACGAAGGTCGTGAGAAACCTCTGGGTGAATACCAACCCAGTAAAGGCTACCCTTACGTCCTTTTGCCTGATTTGCACGCAACTTAGCAACAGCCCTACGGATGTTGGAAGAAGCGATAGTGGCAGCAGCGGTGATTGTTGCTGTAGAAGTAGCGGTAGCACCTGCGTAGATTACGTTGCTACCAGCACGGAGTGTTTCCATTGCAACCTTGTCAATAGAATCAGCAAGGTTATATGCAATGATATTTGCAATCGCTGGGTCTACATCAGCAAGGCTGAATAGTTCCAACGCACGAGTTACAAGAACTGAATTACCATACTCAGCAAGAGTAATGGTTACAGATGTGGGAGTAGACATTGCTACTGCATCTGGGTCAACAGTTTCTGTTAACGCAGTCGTTGCTGCGGTTAGGTCAACGTAGCGTTGTAGAACTACGGTTGAGCCTGGGATTGCTTGGCGAGCAGGACGTTTGTCTGCGACTGAACGAATGAGTGGTTCAGAGCGAAGCGCAAACTCCAGAAGACGGTCATATGCCTTCTGAACTAGACCTGCAGCACCAGCGGTTCCGCCTAGAGAAGCGGAGTTTGTTGATACATAGGCGTTAGCCATTTTTGCGTCACCTCCAAGTGACTATGAACGGATTTACTGTTGCGAGCGAAGAAAAGCAAGAAGTTCATCAGCGCTTTCAGCGTTTTGAATTCTTAAATTTAATTCATCTGCTCGTTCGGGTGATACAGCACCTTGAGTAACAACATCCATCTGTCTTAAACTTGCTTTGTCGTGGTCAGCAACTGGTTGTTTTGGTTCACGAGTGAATCCAAACACATCACCATTTTGCTCAAGCCACGACCCAATTGCTTCTTCAGAAGCATCTAAGTCTGTCGGTATGAATTTTGCTACCTTCATGTTGACACCACGGGATGTTAGTACATCCTTTAGTACGCGTTCTCTTTGGGCTTTGCTCAACTCACCTAGAGTTGATTCAAGTTCTTTTGCTCGTTTCTGCTCTGCTTTTAAAGCTTTACGCAGTTTTTTAACGAGGTCAGTATCGGCTCCGTTAAAATCGACTTGTACATCGTCGTCTTCTTCGTCGTCGTCCCAGTAGTTATCGCGATTGTTGCTCATAGCAACCTCTCCCATCATTAGTAGTTGTCGCACGCCTCAATATAAATTGGGGACTTTATATTGGCTCGTACTACCAGTCTTTTACACCGCACGGGGCTGGTTGGTCCGTGTCGGGATTCTATATTATGCCTTGTGTGCCTCTTAGAAGAGAGATTTTTCCAGCAACTCCTGTTTTTCCTGAATATAAATCTATTTCTCTTCTAACAAGTTTTTTTCTACGTTCAGAAGCTAATCCTTCAAACTCTTCTGCTTCTAATTCTTGTTGAATTACATCAGTAGATGAAGGAAGATTTCTATTGTAAATTTGTTCTAATTTTACGGTAGGAGCTAATTGTTGTGCTACGTTTTCAAAACCTTGTGCTGCTGTTGCTCTAATTTGTGCCTCATTTAATCCAAGGTCTACCAAACCAGCAGCGATTTTTTCAAATCTTGCAGCATCAAAACCAACACCTTGTTTAGCACGGCGAATAGCTTCAGCAGAAAATGTTGCAGTGCCCCTTTTTCGCTCTAGTGTTTCTTGGCCTACTTTAGGGTCAAGGAAAAAATCAGTTAAATCAACTGAACTAGATATAAAATTTAAACGCTTCAAAGACTCTAAATATGCAGGGTCAGCATTGATAGCCTTGAGTCTTGCAGTATTTGCTCTTTCATCAAATTGTGCAACTGTTACATTATTTTTAACGTATTGTTTTAAATAATCTTTTGAAATAAATTTATTGTTAAGTGCGTATTTATCAGTAATTTCTTTGTAGCCTTCTATAGCATTATAGAGTTCTGCAGGAGTTTTAGGTTTAACTAAACCTTCGTTAAGGTATCCATATTCGGCATAGAATGGTGATTCTAATTTAGTACCATTTTTAGTAGTATAATCTTTTGAATTAAGAAATATTGCTACAGCATTATCGTAATCTAATCCATCTTTTAACAAAGCCGACAAGAATGAAGTTGAAGAATCTATGATAGATGAGTTAAATCCCATACCGCGTAATATTGATTTAAGTACATCTGTACTGTTCGAAGAGGTTCCAGTAGTACCACCTGTAGTACCACCTGTAGTTCCACCTGTAGTACCACCTGTGCTACCGCCTGTGCTACCACCTGTACTGCCACTAGTGCTACCGCCTGTACTGCCACCAGTATAACCAGTAACGTTTCCATCTTTGTCTAAGACAGGTTTTGGCTGAACTTTCAAAGCATTAGCACCTACGGCTGAACTAGCAGTAGCCTGAGTATTGCCGCCAATAGCGCGAGAGCCATATTTAGCCATATTCTCTGGAGTATTTGGAGCACGATATAGTCTCCAGTTTCCTGTGTTTACGCCACCAATCCAGGAATAGTAATAGATAAAGTTATCATCTGCTTCTGGAGCATCAGGTCTTACAGCATAATTAGCCATAGGGTCGCTCTGTGCTCTACTCATTGCCTCTGAAGCCATACGCTGTTCGCGTGTTCTTTGCAACTCGTCCATACGCTCTTCACGAGTTTGAGCAGTAATTGAGGCAGAGGTGAATCTGTTGGCTACAGCAGAAGTGTTAGTTAAGACTGGCGATTCGGCTACTTCTTTAGCAGAAGTTTCTACTGCTTTTGCTTTATCTGCTTCTTCTTTTGCTCTAAACGATGCAGGGCTTGCTGCAACTGTTGCTTTAGGTTGCAATTTAGTTTTTGCTGGTTGATTCTGCGCAACAATAGACCTTGCACCAATTGTTCCAGACTCCTGTGCTGCTATAGGAGTAGGATTCATAACAAGATTAGCCCAGTCAATACCAGAGAAATCAAAGTCAAGCGATAAGTTAAAGTCCATTTATTATCCTATTTGTAGTTGACTCTTGAGGGATTGGGCTACGTTTACTGATTGGTTTATGGCTCTAGAGGTTCCCCCACTGCGAGTGTCGTCCATAGTTAAACTAGATAATTCAAAATCGTTAGGTAAACGATAGTTACCTTTATCATCTTTATAGTTTAATATACGAACCATAAGTGGGTCATCTATTCCAATATAAGTTTCTAAAGCCTCAGAAAGAAAGTTTGAGTATCTATCTATTATAGGTTTAGCATCATTACCTGCAGCAATGTCTGGGGCTAGGCTCATAAAACGCTTTGCAACGCTATTACGAATATTTGATTGATACTGACCCAGCAATTGAGCCGCAACTTCAGCATTTCCAGTTCCAATAATCTTGGTTATTGTAGGTGCTGCTTCTTCAAATGTAGGTGGTTTTTCAAAGTTATTGTTGCTAACTTGAACCATAGCATCGTAAATAGTTTTGGCTGCTCCGCCAATCTTTTCCATATTCCATTGTTTTGTTGGAAAGTTAACGGCTAGATAATTAGCCATAAATTGTGTTTGTTCTTCTTTGGTGAATCCTTCGCCAGCAATCATCGTTTCGCTAGTGGTTACTGGTTCGTATTGCTTTACACCTTCAGCATTAACGAGTGGTTTAAACTTAGGCTTTCCGTTTTTATCTTTCTTTTGCTTGCCAGTTTTGCTATCATAGACTGGCACCATAACAACTTGGTTACGTGCTTTAGTAGAAGGAGTCTGAGCCTCTACTTCTGCGTTCCATTTCTTCTGGAAATCTGTTATTAAGTCATTGCTAGGAGCAATGTTATATGCTAACATAAAGGCATCGGTTAAAGCATTAGTAGCATCACCAATGTCTTTTAACTGTAACGCTCTGCTGATTTGAGTGCTAAATTTAGTAGTAGTATCTATCTGCTTAGGACCTACTTTTGGACGTGCACTCAGGGCAGAAAGGAACTGAATTACATCTGTTTGACCCATTGCAAGTGAGTCTTGGATAGCCTTGGTTAGACCAGACTGGTCAGCACCTTCTACAATACCTAGAGGGCTTTTACCCTTAGAGTATCCTTTAGCCCTTAGAAGAGCCTGTAGTTCTTGGAAAGCATTATTAAATTTAGTTCCAGCACTAGGAGCAGTTCCTACGAGTCCAGCATATAGTTTATTAAACTCACGTGCTTGTGCTAGTCGGTCAGTTGCTCCTAAGTATCTAACATATGGGTCACTAGCCAAAGCCTCAGGTGTTAAGAGAACCTGTTGGCTTATTGACTGAAAAGCAGTCTTAGTTTGCTGATAAGAACCTTGTCCTGTTTGGTATTTCCTTACATCAGATGGTCCTGGGCTTGAGGTGAACTGCTCTACCATTTACCTAACCTTCCAGTTGTGAGGCGAATACGCCATAGTACATACGTCTAAATGATGGATTTTCTGTCATTAACATCTCTGCTTTAGCCACAAGGTTATCACGCAAGATAGTTGCATAACCGCCTTTAGCCTTAATACTTGCATAGTTAGACACTTTTAACTCGTTAAGTAGATTTTGGAACTCTACGAACATAGGGTAGAACTCGCTAATCTGAGTATAGATTGGTGATTCAGCAAAGGCTGGGTCTTGCAATGCCTTGCCAATTCTGTCAATCTTTTCAAAAGCGGTGCTTGTCCTGATAGTCTCAGGTGGTTTTCCACCATACTCTTTATCAAGTTGGGCTATTTGGTCTACATACCAGAACTGTGTGTATCCACCAGCAATCTGCTCTTCGGCTATCTGGTCTTTACGCATAGAGTAAATCATACCCTCGGCTTCGCGCTCTAACTCATCTGCTGATAAAGGTCTGCGAACCCCGCTTTTCTTTTGCCAGTTGTAATACTTTACGGCAAACTCTCCTCCACCAGGGAAGAAGTAGGGGACAACATCAGAGGTTGATTTAGCGTACACTTCTGCTGTATCTGGATTATTATTTAAAAATGTCCAAGCATCGTCAGTTCCACTAACAGAAGAAGTGCTTTCAGTAAGAGCAATGAGAATGTTATTCTTGCCAAAAGTATCGGCAAGTTGACGCACTGCTGTGCCGTAATCACCAGGGTTCTCTTCTTGAATCTTGTTCCAGTACTGGTATAACATAGTACCAGTCATAAACTTCATTTTGTTGTCAGGATTCTTTATTCTTGCTAGTACCTCTGCTTGAGGTGTAGCAGGTGAAATGCTTTGGAATACTGCTTGCCACATACCTAAAGACTTAGATATACGCTCAGCATCGTTAAATAACTGATTTCTTACAGAGTCATTAGATAGTGGGTCTTCACCATATTCACCTGTAGATGCTAAATAAGATGCCCAGTCTTTAATGCCACGATTAACTAATGTAGAATCACCTAGGCCATAAAGTACTAATTTTTTCAACCAAGATGGAAATACTACATCTGCTGGGCTCTGTATAGCACCAAAAGGCGTAACAATATCACGTAGGACATCGTATCCTGAACCAAAATTATTGATTCTACCAGACATAACAAAAGCCATTTGACCAGCAGGACCAATGCCAGGCACAAGCGGGTTAGCCTGTCCAAACGCTAAGTTAAGTGATTGCACTGGAGCAGTCATTTGTAGTGCATCGCGCATATCAATGTTTTTGCCAGCCAAAGCACCAAGTACGCTACCAACTAATGGCATTTTAAACTTATAGTCTTCACTGTTAGGGTCTTTGTAAAAGAACCCTTGGTCATCATCGTATGTCATTCCTGTGACATCGTAGATAGTATTAGAGCCTTCTTTTGTCAAAGAATCAAACGCTCTGCCAAAACGATAGAGAGGAACTGGATTTTTGAAAGCCAATTCGCCCCATTTGTATATTGTGTTTGTGTGGGCTTGTGCGAACGGGAATACTAAACGTAGCGCTTGAGACCATTGTTTCTGTCTAGCAGCATCATAAAATAGGGTTGATATTCTCTTGCTAGCCTCTGTAGCAGCAATACTGTCAATATTCTGTAGGGTGTGAGTTCCAAGAAGGTCTCCACTCTTTTGACGTCTAGCAATTTCTCTTTCAATGGTTCTAAGAACAGGGTTAACAGGACCAACACCGCGAGCCTTACCGCCAATTACTTTGCTTATAGGGGCAAGGGCCTTAACAGCATTGGGCTGTAATTTTTTTAAGTCATCTAGGCTAAGCATTCCTGCGTATTTGCCGATGTTATCCCAGTATGAAATAATATACTCAGGTCCAAAGTTATACTTGCCTTCAAACTTAGCAGCAGTTGCAAAAAACCAATCAATATATTGAGTTAATTTTTTACCACCAGGCATCATTGAATAGACTGGCTTTTGGACAATTACTGTAGAATTAGTCAGGTTTTCTCGCTTGATAGTTTTTTCTAAAATTTCTTTAAATTTTTTCTCAAGAATACCTAATTGAGCAGGAGTCTTAACTCCGCCAGTTAACCAAGGTGACTTAAGGGTTACAAAGTTACCAGCCTCAGTTGCGACCTTTGCTTCACCAGCAATAATATCCATAATAATATTAGAGGCGCTACCGTTGCCAGCAACAGCCTTGATGCGGTTAGCATAAGTTTCATTACCAAGTGTCTCATCGAATAAGTATTTAAAAATATTTTCAAGATTTAAATTATCTTTAGATGGGGCTTTTTCTGGGTCCATCAAAAAAATTCTTTTAATTCCTGGATTTTTCTCGAATGCACCAAAGGTCATATCCCGAATAGGGTTTCCTGGTTTATCAAATTCATTTACAAGGCGTGTCGCAAAAGCCCTCTTTGCGTCTTCATCACCTAGTTGCATAAGTCTAGCAACAGCAGGATATAAATCATCTACTGAATAACGATTTAATACAAATGATAGACCCTCATAATAATCTGGAGAAGTACTATCTACCAGACTGTAATCTTTAAATATTTCTGCTTTACGGCTTTGTTGATAGTCAGATACTGATTCTTTGCGAGCAACTTGTAATTGAAAACCTTTTACGGCATCTGATACATCGCCATCGGTTAAATCCATAGGCAAGAACTTGTTGCCTAAAGCATCATACTGCCATCTTCCGACTTTTTCTGCTATTTTGTTAAGCGGACCAGTTTTACCTGATGTAGCCATAACGAAAGAGATAAACTGGAATGGATGACTAAAAATACTGGCGTGACCAGAGAACATCTGGCGCATCTGCATTTCACCAATGTTACGAAGAATATAAGATACACGAAATACTAACTGAGCAGTTCTCCAAACATCGCCTAGTTCTTCTGTTAAGGCTCTAGTTGCTCTTGCTCCGTGTTTTAATTTAGATTTTTCGTAACGTAAAAACGCTTTCATAATTGCTTGGCTATCAGGCAAGAAAGCCGTGCTCTTTAACATTTGGTCTAGACCTACTGCTGCTCCTAATGAAATAGGTTCATCTCCAGCAAATGGAATGAATGTGGGTGTTTCGCCCATAGCACGTTGGATAGTTGAGTATTGTTCTCCTATATTTTTTTCAGAAGAACCTAGTTTAACTACTTTTGCTAAGTCCACAGACTCTTCTGCTGATAGACCCATTTTAGTTGCTATCATCTTGGTCAAATCGACCATACCTTTATCGATTATAGCACCACGCTCTACAGCGCTTTCAGCCTTGTATAACTTGCCTAAAAGGTCATCTATAAATGCTTCTTGAGCCTTAGAGCCAATAACAACTTTAAATTTAGCGGAACTTACCCAGTTCTCTACGGCTTGTATGGTTCTAGTGCCATCACCAAGGTTTACTGCAGTAGAACGTACAAAGTACCTACCAAAGGTTCTATCTAACTTCTCTGCTACTTTTACGAGTTTTATATCTGAGGAATCAACCAGTTTCATTGCTGGGTTGCCTAGTATACCAGTTCGAGCGCGTAACGATAAAGAACGAAATACCTGAAGGTCAGCCATATCGGGATTCAAGATTGAAAGAAAAGTTGCTAACACTTCATCAGAAGTCTTGGCAGCAGCCAAAGCCTTTACTGTATCGTACTCAAGTTTATTGCCAAAGAAACGTTGTATCTTAACAGGGTCTGTCTCTTTTGCAACAATTTCAGCAATGCGAGAAAAGTTTCTACCAAGTAAATATTTAAGTGGCTTAGAAAAATCTTCTGCTAGGTTACCGCCAAAGTAATCAGTAAGACCAACTTGGCTATTTATCCATTCACGTAAAATATTTTTTTCGGATAACTCAGAATTAATTTCTACAATTCCACGTAGACCTTTGTACTCTGGGTCACTTAATAATCTAGTTGCTGTTGCAGTATCTTGATTTGCTACTTCACGGAATATGTCAAGTTCTTTGACTCTTTCAGCAAAAGCATCGCGTTCCCC
>Ga0194117_10006225_pt1 | contig 10544 bp, 7 predicted proteins | sample TA2MahsurfametaG_FD_160579 | JGI IMG/M metagenome (GOLD analysis project Ga0194117, IMG submission 160579) | Freshwater microbial communities from Lake Tanganyika, Tanzania - TA2015009 Mahale N1 surface | ecosystem: Environmental > Aquatic > Freshwater > Lake | place: Tanzania: Lake Tanganyika...
GGCAATGGCTTCTTTAAGCATTCACTTAATATATATTTGAGAAAGATTTATTTTGAATTGATAATAGCATTCGAATATAATCTATCGCTTAAATAACTTTCGAATATAATCTATCGCTTAAATAACTATAGATATGGGGAATAACAAAAAAAAGAGTGAGTCTCAACCAAAATTTATTCTTTCTTATCAATCACCCTCTGCATTTTAATAATTACTTTTTGTGTATACAAACAACCATATAATCATATTAGCCCTTTATGTAAAACACCTAAACAGAAAAGAAAAAATCATAAACATAGCCAAACTATACTCTCACCATCAACGCGCAAGGCAAAAAAGTCATCGTATTCAAAAATTTTGAAGCCTACCCCTGGCAGAACTATATCTACCCTCATGACCAGCAAGGATCTCACTTATGACAGAAAAGTTACTGATGATAGATCTTACTTTATGGATTGCGATTCTGGTTATAATTTGTTTTATTGTATTAGCTGATAAATAATCATTATAATTATAGTTATTGATGCAAGCCAGGTAAACGTACAGTGATGTTTACTAACAACTTCTGCTTGTCAAAGATCTGCAGGCTCTGCCTAGGTTCAAAACATCACTTTGAGAGCTCCTTCTCTATCCTAATAGCCGAGTAGTTTAAAAATAACTTGTTGCGATCAAGAAGAGTAATAAAAATAGAAAAAGGAAAATCTGATTTGCTTCTTTCTTTCAACTATCAACTGATGAAGCTCACTTTTGAGATAACAGATTAAATTATGTATAAATCATTTTTCTGATATTTCAGTTTTTATAGACTCATTTACTAAAAAAATCTTTTATTGCTAGTTTTCACTTACTTATATTTCCTTCTCCAAAGTGGATGAGTTATTTATTACCTATTAATCTGTTTTACTTTTTCCTACATTTTTTAACACTTTTCTTAAAGGTTTTTCAACTGCTATCGTCAATAAAACAATAAAAACCCTAAAATAGAGCTTAACACTATTGCTGCGAGTACTGTTACATAAGTGTTGTTTATTGACTAATAAACATCTTCTCTTTTACTCCAGTTATAAGTGTTGTTTATTGACAAATAAACATCTTCTCTTTTACTCCAGTTTATATGGAAGATTACCATCCCATGTACTAAAAATGCTCCATAAATAGTTACTCATGTGAGATGAGAATGATAAAAAAAAAATCCATAGGCATATTTTGATTTTTTTGTCGTTCGAACTTCAAACCTTAAAGCAAAGCCAGATTTCTCGGAGATGTTATTTATATATTCACTTTGTAAAATGTCTATCTTTTTTTAAATTCCAGTTTATCATTAATCATTTTGGAAGCAACAAGTATACAAAGTCTTCATAATTTAGGTATCCTAATTTCATAGTGTCCGATTAATTGAAAAGGCCTTCAATTCCATCATCGCTTATCTTTTCTCCCCCTTACAACTATCTTAAGAACTATATTAAGTCTTCTCCATCAACTTTTCCATTTTTTTTTCTATCTATGTGATAAAAAAGGTTGCGGATCTAGTCTTAAAGCTCCTCTTCCAAAGTAGCTCTAGCTACATATTGAGTGAAGGATTTGAATGAAAATCTTGGTGTTGGAAAAATTCTTAGACACCTTGCTATTTCTTACATCATGGTTTCAGGGATTACTATTTTCATGGCGTGTAGCATTTATGTTAGTTTTGAAAAATTATTTACAATTTGTTGTTAGTAAATATACTTGGCCTCTTCGTATAGATCTTCAGTAAGTGAATTGTTAATTTGATCGAATTCCTTGAGCATATTATTTAGAATATAAGAAATCATTTATTAGATTCCAATATTTTTGTTACTCTGTTTACTCTGTTATAAATTAATAAAGATTCATAAATCATTTATAGGTTGGGAAAGATGTTGATAACTTGGTGAATTCGTTCTCTTATTTCCATCTAGCAGTGATTGTTTTCCACTAAGTCAAAAATCTCACTCCACTTTTACCATAGAAGTTTAAGTCACCTGCAAAAGATTTCTTGCTGCCTGTAAAAGAAAACATAGGCAAAGGTACTGGAATTGGAACGTTGATTCCGACTTGTCCGCATTCAATCTCACTCTAGAATTTGTAGGCTGCCGATCCAGAACGTGTGAAAATTGCACAACCATTACCCCATGCATTTTTATTGATGAAGTCAATAGCTTCTTGAAGAGTGTTAACGTGTACGCAAACCAAGACTGGGCCAAAGATCTCCTATTTGTAAACAGTCATTTAAGGAGTAACGTTGTAAATAATAGTTGGTGCTATAAAGTTGCCTTGAGGATATTTGGGATGGATATAGTGAGTTCCATCAAGAACTACTTTTGCTCCTTCTTTTTAAGCAGTTGCTACCAACTGAACTATCCTTTCTTTGAGTTCTTTGTAACAAACTGGACTCAAATCAATTCCTTCTTCGTTTCCTGCTCCAATTTTGAATGATTGAGCTTTAGGAATCAGTTCTGTGATCCAATTGCTTGTTTCACCTACAAAAACTGCAGTTGTCAAGGCCATACATCTTTGACCTGATGCTCCGAAAGCAGCATTTACTAAAGCATTTAGAGCATCTTCTTTATCAGCGTCTGGCATTATCACACCATGATTCTTAGCACCCATATTGCATTGCATTCGTTTTCCGTGATTGGCTCCTTCTTTGTAGATGTATTATCCAGCATTATTTCCGCCTACAAATGAAATAGCTCTTATATCAGGATGTTGACAGATTTGCTTTGTTGTTTAGAAACCTCCTTGTACAACATTTAGTACCCCTTTTGGAAGTCCGATTTCTTGAGTTAATTTTAGTAGTAAATCAGTAGCTCCTGGAACTCTCTCTGAAGGTTTAAGTACATAAGTATTACCACAAGTAATTGCAAAAGGGAACATCCAAAGAGGAATCATAGCTGGAAAGTTGAATGGAGCCACTCCAGCGCAAACACCAAGGGGTACTCTAAAGGAATAAGTATCTATTCCTTTTGAAATGTTTTGGAAGGTCTCTCCTTGGATGATATGAGAGATTCCACAAGCATGTTCAACAACCTCAAGTCCCCTTTGTACGTCTCCCATTGCATCTGGAGTTGTTTTTCCATGTTCTTCAGTAATACTAGCAGCTAACTTTTTGTGATCTCTTCGAATCAAAGCGGCTAAATCAAACATGTATCTTTGTCTTGCTGAATTAGATTAAAAATACTGAGTAGAGGTACTCGAGACCAAGTACGGAAAGCTTCTTTAGCACTGGCTACAACAGCATTGAACTCTTCTTGAGAAGATTGAGGCACTCTCGCGATGTGCTATTGAGTAACTGGGTTGCGGACTTCATAATGTTGAGTAGCTGAAGATGGGGCAAAATCTCCTTTGTAGAAATTATTGTAAACTTTGACTGAAAAGGAGAAGCGTTGGAGCTTGTTTAGTATTTGCATTTTGTTGAATTACAATTATGGTAAATAAAAAAATAAATTTCAATCGATCTTAGCTTAATCCACTGTATTATGACAAATCTATCAATATAAATTTAGAGACTAGGAGATGTTCAAATGAGACTTTAAAATTTCTTTCCTCATATTTATGTTTATAAAAAATACAAACGATTATATCTTTTTAATTTCAATCAAACCTGAAATGAAAAAATTAGTTGTTTGGATTCTGTTTGTTGAATTAATTTACTTTTTTAGAAAGTTCTAAAGGAAAAGTTCAGATATCATATGTGATCCATATTGAGAGTAATCAAAATATACAAGCTTCATTCTTTTTAAATTACAGACTCCTTTTTCTTACTAAAAACCATTTCAGTTTTCAGTTTATCAAACTATCTTAGTATTTTATTAAGTTTAAAATATCTTATGTCAAAAACAACTGCAAAGCCAGCTTTTGATCCCTCCAAGTACGTCAAAAAGAACCTCACAACTGACACAGTCACTAAACTCAAAGAAGTCTTTGATGTCTTTGACTATGACGGAAGTGGAAACATCTCAGTTGATTAACTTGTTAACACAATCAAGGCCCTCAATCTCGAAAGTCAAGCTGGACAAATTCTTGGAATTGTCAATGCTGCAGGAATCAGTGGGGAGTTCGACTTTGGAACTTTCATTGATATTTTTGGTTTTGGAGGTGACTCAACGAATGAGTCTACTCTTCAAACTGTTTTTGAGGCCTTCGATACAACTGGTAGTGGAGCTTTCGGACCTGAAGAGTTCGAGAAGGTGGCTGCTTCAGCAGGATAACATTTTGCAAGTGCTGAAGTTGATCAAATGATTCAATTTGCCGACAAAGATAGAGATGGAGTCATAAACTTTGAGGAATTTGCGGCTGTAGTGAGCAAAGTTTACCCAAAAATCTGAATGATCGAATAAGGATTAGCAATTTGTACTTTTGATTAAGTATTAAATATATCAGAGAGATTCCTTGTTATTGTTTAGTTCATTCTTTCATTAAGAAAAGTATTTTTAGTCTTGAAAATAGCTTAATTGCGTCTGCTTCATTTTAAATTAAGTTAGTGAATATCTATCGAGAGAATACTATTTTCTATAATTATCAACAATCAAAAGTACAATGAAATCGTTTGGAACAACTTTAGATTAATAACTCCAGGATAACCCTCAGCTCATTCGGCTCCCCTCACAAAATCAGTCTTCATTCCTATTTCCCCAAAAAGTCAAAGATGTCCAAAGTGCTAAGTCGTATGCAGCAGTCCTTTAACAATCTGTAGTTACACAAGACAAACCATTAGTAAAGGAAATTGTCACAAGTAGTGATACTCAAATGCTTGTGAATACAGTCTCAACTCTTGACGTTGCAAAAGTTGTATCATTATTGAAGATGTTAGAAGAGCTAGTATTCTAAGATAGTTCAAACACACAGGCTTACGTATGTTGGATAAAAGAGTTGATAAAAAAACATTTGGGAATTCTTGTTGCCAATCCATAAAATAAAGAGATTATGCTTAGACTGAGAAGATGGGTCTAAAAAAGAGTAGCCCAAAGATAAAAACTTTCTTTAATGATGAATAAATTGCCAAAAGCATGGGAAGCTTAGAAAATTAACATTTTTAAACCCAGGTTCATGTACTTCGAAGAGGAGGAGAAAAATCAGCATGGCAATCAAATTTTACTTGGAGAATAAAGCTATTTTGGTGAATAGATAGACTATGAACTATAATAATGATAGTTTGAGCAATTCACGTTGTCTCTCATGAATTAACACAAAGAATCATTTTTAAAAAAATAAAACAATTTTGTTTTTTCTCTTCGTGAGTTACCTTCGCAAATCAAATTAAAATAATATTTATTATTTTGTGATTAGAATGAAGGTAACTGTCTTCTTATGTAGTTCAGTATCTCATATCCTACTAACGGCACCACTAAATCTTTTGACATCGATGATGACAACAGATGCAGAATCTTTTTCGAAAAGAGAATGGGTCAAGAAGTTGAGGCAGATAACCTTGGATAAGAGTTCAAGGGTTATGTCTTCAGAATCGCAGGTGGATTTGATAAAGATGGATTCGCTATGAAACAAGGTATCTTCTGCAACAACAGAATCAAACTTTTGCTTGCCCCTGGCACCAGTGGATATAGAGCCAAGAGAAAAGGAGAGAGAAAGAGAAAATCTATTAGAGGATGTATTGTTGGTCCTGATATCAAAACTCTATCTTTGATTCTCGTCAAGAAAGGAGAAAAGGAAATCCCTGGACTCACTGACGAAACCAAAGCCAGAAGACTTGGTCCCAAGAGAGCCACTGGAATCAGAAAACTCTACGGAATCTAAAAATCTGAAAACGAAAAAACCCTCAACAGTTCAGTTGCTTTAATAAAAAAACATGTTATAAGAAGAACCTTCAAAAGCAAAAAGAATCCTAACGCTCCTCTTAGAAACAAAGCTCCCAAGATCCAAAGACTTGTCACTGAAGCTAGACTCAGAAGAAAAAGAATCCAAAAAGAAGAGAAAGTCAAGAGATGGAGAAGGACTATTGCCTTGACAACTGAGTACAAGAAAGTCCACGATACCTGGGCAGCTAAGAGAAGAGCTGAGATCAAGCAGATCAGAAAAGCCTCAAAAGCCTCTTAAAAAGCTCCTGAAGCTCCCAAGCCTCAAGAGCCAAAGAAGTTGCAAGTAGCTCCTGCTCCCGTTAAGCAGGCTGTTGTTAAACCTAAAAAGGCATGATTGACTATAAATTCTATAAAAGTCTATTAAATTTTGATTGAGGGATTACTTTATGATTCCTCAAGTTCTGTTTGATATTAAAATTAATAGATTTTAGGTATTGTAACCCTACTTTAATTAAGTAATTTGATAAAAGCGCTTTATCAACGCAATTCCCTTTAGATCTACTCCTCTTCGGAGATAGTTTGTGGTTTTCTTCCCTTCTTTTACATGTAGACTACTTTTTTCTATATTGTTTTCTCTTAATAATTACCAAAATATCTCTTCTACTTGTATTCAATTTTCTTCTCTTTCTGACTGATTGTATTTGATTCTTGGTATCCGATGTGCTTTTCATTAAGGCTTTTCAGACTCAACTAAATATTAATAGCGCCCCTTGATTGTTTCTTCTCTCCTTACTTATTAATCATGAAGACATCAACAGTTTAGGGAATGCTGATCTGCTTTAGGTTTCCATATTTTTCTGCAAGCAGTCCTGCAACTAAAAATGTTTTTTCAACATAGATGCCAAAGCTTCTCAAAAGAATAAAATCGAATTTCTTAAGTAATCCTTCTGCTTTTTCTACATATTTTTCCACATCTTTTTTGCCCACATAAATGGAGTTATCAAAATTTTCCCAATCATTGATCAATTCTAATTCTATCTCATCCCCTTTATACTCATAGACCTGTCTCCTGGGTTTGATATTTTTTTCTGTTTTTTAAAGTGGCTCTTCTAAATTTTTTGTCTTCTCCTCATACTTGACTTTTTAAAGCTTCTTATTTTGATTTCCATCATTTTCATATGAATCTCCTCTTTTAGTTTTTTAGAAGAATTTCTTCTTTTCAATAAAACCTTTCTTTTGGTTGTTCTAAGGTTAGTGTTCTGTTCTTTTAATGACCTCCTCCTTGCTATGTATATTTTCGGACTCCGTGTTTCTTCTTGTTTAGTTTCTTTATGTTGATTGTTGTGCTTAAGATTGTCTCTTGTGTTTTTCTCTTCTTTCTATATGTTTTCTGTATTGTGTATTATGTAGTGGTTCGGAGTTTGTCTTTGCCTATCATCTTTTATGAATTGTGGCTTTTCGTTTTTTGGTTTTTTATGTTAAATTTGTTTGTTTACGTAGACAGTGTTTTGGATCTAAATGTTAGTGTTAGGTGTTTGCTATACCTTTTCGTTTAGTTATGCTTTCAGAATAGCTTTAATGGCTCGGAGATCTTCCACTTACACATACTCTTATTGCTCTTCATGCTAATCTTGATCATTTTTGAGTTTCTCGGCGAATTTACTCATATAAGAATTAAATATCAACTAAATTCATACTTTAAAGCCAAATAATACTCTTCAATATCTACAAACATCAACTATTTATAAATTAAAGTGTCTGCAAATAAGGTAGAAAATAAATCAGTAGAGGTTGTAAGATCATAGGGCAAGACCTGAGTCTCCGTTTAATGTCTATTGTATTCTGCATATCGTTTTTGAAGAGAGGGAGTAGGACTATGTAATTGTGTACTTACATGATTCTTTGTAATTGATGAAGGGTTCTGACACTTGTAAATTTTTGGGTAGTTTGAGTGGCTGCATTTTGGCTTTGCGAGTGTAAAGGTAAATATCTCCGATACTGAGTTTAAGTTTGCGATGTGGAAAGCAAGGTTTGGCATTCATTATGTAATTTATTGCTTAGTTACTAATTAATGTAAGTTTTAGCTTTGATATTCGTTTACTCAAAAAAAGGGAGCCAGTTCAAGCAAGTAGGCTTCTTAGTTAGCAGATCAAATAAGATGAGATTAAAAGTGTGTTCTTATTACTTATAATTGTTATGAAGAAAAAGATATTAAATATCATCGAAGACTACCTCCGCAAGTACCCTTCCCCTTCACAAATCACTTCCTACGGCAGCCTCTTTAAACTCACCTACACCTATTCCTCACCCTACACTGACTCGAAAAATTCCAAGGAAGTCATAGTCCCTAATAGAAATGCCATCATCACTCCAGTAACCTATGAAGCGAATAAAAAAAAACTTGCCTATAATGATAAAGGAAGAGTAGAATAGTCTAACTCCTTTGACTCTGTGCTTACCAAAGAAAAACATGAAAAAGTACTTGATGATGATGTGTTTGGTAGGCCTCAACACAATTCTGATTTTTCAAAGTGGATCTATGCTGCTGAAGTCAAGCAAGAAGCAGTAAAAGGCTATTTCAATTAAGGAAAAGGGAAAGAATCTTTCAAGTACGATTTTGGAGAAGGCTACTAAGGAGTCAAAGAAGCAGGCTTGTTTTTGTGGGATAAACAAACAAAGAAAGTATTTAGAGTTGAGATTGACGTAAATCTGATTCCATCTTCTCCATCTTTCTACAATGAAGAAGGTACATAAATTATTTTTCATGCTTACAAAAGATAGAATTTCGGATATGGGCTCTTACATTGTTTAAATCGACCAGTGTCAATCTATCACGCAAAGCTGAGCATCAGTTTGAAAGAAACTGACAAAGAAAAATAGTTCAAAACAAAAAAAGAGGAATACAAAATGTCAGCTTAAGTTACCAAACTAATAGAAGATGCACATTAAACAAACATCTTTCCTAGTGTTTCTCCTTGTTATAACTACTTGGTCTATCTAAGCGGTACAGGCATCACTCACACTTACTACTTGGATTACGTAATTATGAAAAGAATAGAGGGTAAGTGGGTCGAAACTCACCGTCTCAAACAGCAGATTATAGGTTTTTATGACAGTTTGAGAAGCTATTTGATCTGCTAGGGGGACAAAACCTACTCTATCGTTCAGACCAGCTAAAAGCACGTTATGCATATTTACAAAATCTTTCTGTAGACAGCATAGATCACAAAGCTAACATAAGAGTACAAGCACGCTGATTTTGCAATATCAAATGTAGATAAAAATGGACTGGTCACAGGTATTATTTCTTCTTTCAACTTCAATACTTTCTACTATACTCAGCACAATCAAATATAACTCATTTAACCACCTTATAAAGAAAACTTTTTGGTTAAAGAATATCACAAACCGATCCACATCGTCACTGTCTAAGCTGAAGAGAAAGATGTCTACTAGTAGTTCAGGAGTAGAGTCAATAAACGTCCGATAGTAGTGATGTTTCATGGTGGTCCTCATGGCAGTTTTTCACCGGCTCTCACTTCGCTAAGGTACTCTTTGCTGAAAATGGGTTATGTTCTTCTGTTTCCAAATTTCCACGGCTCAACAGGTTATGGTCAAGATTTTGTTAATGGAGCATTAAAAGGAATCGGCTAAAAAGATGTCCTCCCTTTCCTAAATCAACTGTAAAACATTCTCTTTGAAAATAAAAGTTATGATAAGGCCAGTGTGCACTCTTTTGGAGGTAGCTACGGCGGCTACCTTACTGCAATAATGGGAACTAGATATCCTTCTTACTTCAAGTCCGCTATCATCATGAACGGAGTACTCAACAATATCGCTATGCTTTTCTTTACTGACATTCCGTAGTGGGTCACCGCTTAGACTCTTGCGAAACGATAGTTACATAATCTTACAGCAGAGGACTACCTTTAGCTCTTTAAGCAGTCTCCATCCAGTCAGTCAATGAAAATTCCAACTTTGCAATTTTTAGGAGCAAAGGATTTGCGAGTGCCACATAAACAAGGGCTGTTGTTCGACGCAATAACAAAGCAAGTTGGGACTGCAATCACAACCTACGTTTACTAGAATAGTGCTCACGGGTTATCTGACTCTGTTTAGACTTCAATAGACATTGTGGCTAAATGTTTGTTCTTTTTATAGGGCATAAAGGACGACTAATAGCAGTTCAAATGATGATTAAACGAAGATTGTAATCACTTATAAGTCTAATATGATTCATTTTTGTGTTATAATAGAAACTGAAAAATTGATTACAGACTATTTCTTTGAAGTTATTTGATTCAAGTGATTTTTAAGCTTATCTCTCAACAATTATAATGTCAGCCACCGAAATCCAAAAGCTCGACGATATCGAGCGAATGGTCAAATAATATCTGGCCTTCCCTCTAGATCAAGAACTCACCAGGCACATTGCAGGCATTCTCCTCGAAGAATCACCCATCAATGCCGCCTAACTTCACGAAATGATAGCAGACTTCTTCAGCCTCTTCAAGTTCGATCGCAAGGATAGTAATAAACGCTGTGATGAGTTGTTCGGTTCTCTAAGACAGGCAGGTTTACTCAGCGAGTAGAACAAGTTCAGCTTATCAGCAGACAAGTTAGACCAAGTGGTTGTGCTTTAGAAGATACTTTCGATGTAGGAGGCTAGACAGCCTCTGTTTGCAAAGAAGCCCACTGCAGGTAACAGCAACACTGAGATGTAAAAATGGAAAAAGAAAGAGAAAGAGAAAGGAAAAGATAAAGACAAAA
>Ga0194117_10006232_pt1 | contig 10539 bp, 8 predicted proteins | sample TA2MahsurfametaG_FD_160579 | JGI IMG/M metagenome (GOLD analysis project Ga0194117, IMG submission 160579) | Freshwater microbial communities from Lake Tanganyika, Tanzania - TA2015009 Mahale N1 surface | ecosystem: Environmental > Aquatic > Freshwater > Lake | place: Tanzania: Lake Tanganyika...
AGGGAGCATTTGGTTCTATTTATCGAGGAAAAAAGAGATCATGTGGCACCTTCAAAGCTATTAAAGTTTTGAGCGCTGGTCCCCTTGAGACTCCAAAAATTATGAAAGCTTTGAATGAGGCTGAGATTGGACTTCAAATGAAGCATCCAAATATTCTTACTATTGAAGAAGTTTGGTATGATGGAACAAGATTTTTTTTTATCATGGACCTTATTGAACCACTTACATCTTCTAGTCTTCCAGAGTCACGCAAAGACAAACTGGTGCTTTTTCAGCAACTTGTTTCTGCAGCAGCGCACCTTTATTCCAAGGGTGTTTTACACCGGGACATTAAGATTCAAAATACTGGACTTATGCTTGGTGAGAAATTGCGATTAGTTTTGTTTGACTTTGGAGAGGCTTGTAAGTTTTCAGATCATTACAACGAATGTGCTGGAACTTCTTTATATATGTCGCCAGAAGCTCTTAATTTTTGTCAATACTCAGATAAATCAGAAATTTGGGCATTACTCTCTTTTCTGATTGAGATTCTCACAGGAAAGGCGATGATTTTGCATTTATTTTCTGGGGCACTTGGTTCAATTTTGCAGATTCATGTGCAATTGAAGATTGACTCATTAAAAGAGCCTCCAATTCCAGCAGTTTTCAAAGAAGATGATTCACAAGTAGGCAAACTTCTTCTTCAAATTTTGGAGAGAGGACTTGCAATTGACCCAATAGAACGGCTTTCTTTCCCAGAATTGGATCATCTTTTGCGAGAACTAATCGATCTTTTGTAGGATCATATTTTTACAAAAATTTATAATTTCGACAAAGATTTAAAAAATTTAATCCAATATAGAATATGCCAGGAGGCTTATTACAATTAGCAGCATATGGACCACAAGATGTTTATTTAACGGGTAATCCTCAGATTACATTTTTCATTGCTGTTTATAAAAGATACACAAATTTCGCCATAGAAAGCATCCAACAAATGTTCCATGGTGACGCCAATTTTGGGAATACAGTTTATTGCGATATCGACCCCAATGCAGATTTAGTCTATCAAATATTTTTAAACATTCGGCTCCCTAATTTGAACACTGAGCCCCAGAATAATCCAGATTATACAGTGAGTTGGGTGAATGGAATAGGGCACGCCATTATTCGCCATGTTGATATAGAAATAGGTGGGCAAATTATTGACCGCCATTTTGGTCAATGGCTGGAAATATGGAGTGAGCTGACCCTAACATCGGAGAAGGAATATGCTTATAATCTGATGATTGGCAAAGAGCCCAATTTTAACACGGACTCACAGCCGGGTCCCCTCAATTTATACGTCCCGCTCCAATTCTGGTTTAATCGTTATTTAGGCATGGCGTTGCCGCTCATAGCCTTGCAATATAGCAAAGTCCGCATAGTGGTGGCATTCAGACAATTTGATGAGCTCTGGATATCTAGTAATGGTTTGCCACCAGGTTTGGGAGGAAAAGATAGTTCCATTGTGCAAGGAAGAAGCATCATAGAGACGAGCCTTTGGGTGGATTATATTTTTCTAGAGAATGAAGAGCGCCGAAAATTTGCGAGCTGTAGTCTGGAATATTTAATTGAGCAATTGCAAGTGAATACGATTGGCGTGGATCAAAAGGACGTGATTATTCCAATGACATTCAATCATCCCGTCAAGGAAATTATTTGGGTTCTACAGACAGACAAAATTTATCAGCTGGGCGCCAATAAATCCTATGAGTATTTCGATTTCAGCAATGGTGAGCCAATCCCGGGAGATACAATAGACCGGGCAACAATCCGCATGGAGGGTCAAGAGAGATTTAGAAGAAGGGAGCCTTTTGTTTTCAGGGTGCTACAACCTTATCAATATCATACGCGTGTCCCCAGAAACTTCATATATATTTATAGTTTCTGTTTCCAGCCGGAAATCCACCAACCAACGGGGACGTGTAATTTTAGTAGGCTGGACAATGCAAGCCTGGAGCTTACACTGAATGATTGTGTAATTCAGAAAAATACACAATTGAATATTTATGCGACAAATTATAATATTTTACGGATTGATGCCGGTATTTCTGGTTTATTATACGCCAATTAGGCAAACGAACTTTGGACAAGATGAGGCAGAGCCATGGATGCGGCATGACTGCATTCAACCAAAACGGTTAAAATGAGAGTAACGCCGAGAATTTTACTGTCTCTGTCTTCTCCTTCGTCTAGTATGCGCTCAATTTCCCGGAGAATTTCGTATTGGAGAATATGTTTGTTTCTTTCTTGAACATGGTGCAGACTTCCAATGAAATTCTGGAATAGTATTCCATCCTTCACAATTTTCTTGCGGACTTCATGTGACAATTGGGCACGGAATGCGAAAATATCGTAGGCACCCTTGTAAAAATTGTTCAAATCACGGAGAGACATATTCTGGAACCATGCTATGTCAGTGTAGTGACCTAACATGTCAATTTTTTGAAAAACGCGCACCAATGTTTGATTAAATCGCTGTTCTTTGGTGAGTTTGGGTGAGTCAAATTTAACACGCCCTTCTTTTTCCTTAACAGCGGTCATTTTTTTCATATATTTTTCGAAGAAGTTTTTACCAGATGCACCCAATATAAGCTGTTTTTGCGTAAATGGGTTGATTGGGTTGGCTTCTGACATAATCATATGAAGTGAGCGAATGTCGAAACCATAAGTGAAACCTTCTTCATCCTTGTAATCAATGTAGTATTGGATTGGTATTTCAAATAGTGAATCCATTGTTCCACAGTCCTCCTTGTTGTTGCAATTCCGTCTTCGGAAAATATTCCATCCTTTGAAGATTTTTTGAATCCTAACAATTGACCCTTCATTGCTCAAATATGGCTCAACACGTTTAGTGATCAATCGCTTGAGGGCTTTGTAAGAATCTCTGGGTGCTTCCGTGTTATAGGTTATACCATAGAATTCACAGGAGCGCTCCAATTTTTCATTATTTATTCTTGTTTTCGCTTTGATATCATGATATGTGTAAATATCATCATTATTTTGTTTGGTAGCTATCTTTTTTTTCTTAATAGGTGCTTCTACTGCTTGTTGAACTGTAACTGGGGCAACCTCTTGGATAGCTTCTTCAACTGCAACTGGGACAACTTCTTGAATAGCAACTGGAGCAGCAGCCATTGGTTGCGCTCCTAAAATTGAATCAATCCGAACAATATTTTGGCTTCTTGTGTGAATTCCGCAATAATCTGAATTTGGCTTCTTGTCATAACAGCATTGAATATTCTGATAACGTGCCCGGATGGACATGCATTTATTGGGATCATAATATACTGTTTGCATTCTTTTATTTATAATATTAAAAATATTTTAAATAATAAATAATCAATTTTTTATGAAAATAAAAAAAAATTGATTTATTTTTTTGCCATTCTTTTTAGTATTACAAAACCCCACGCAGAATGTCCGCTAACTCAACCGCTGAATTTCGTATTATCCCAACTGAAGAATTTGATGTTTCCTGTATCACCGCAACTGAACCGAAGAAAAAGAATGAACGCCTTCAAAGCTATCTTCTTTACAATTCTGGTATGTTTCACGTTGAAACGAATATTGGACGCGCACCATTTGGTGTGAAAGCATTTGAAGCTGGAGAAAAATCTGATAAGACTGATTATTCATTGAATATTTCACTTGAACATGATGATAATTTGATTGATGGTTTAACTAAACTTGATGAGTATATGATTGATTTTGCTGTTGAACACAGTATGACAATTTTTAAGAAGAAATACACTCCTGCACAACGTGAAGTTGTAAGAGCAATGTACACTTCTCCTGTGAAGAAATCCGAAGGTGGTGATTACCCCCCTCGTATTGCTCCAAAGATTCAGAAGAAGAGTTCTACTGATCTTACCCCAGCACTTTTATTCTACCATTCCGAAGAGGAAGAGGTTGAAATTGAGTCATTCTCCCAGTTGGAAAAACTTGTTCCAAAGGGTGCCAGAGTGAAGGCAATTGTCTCCCTCCGTCCTTGGTTTGTGAGTGGAAGATTTGGTGTGAATCTTACGATTCAACAAATTCTTGTTCCAAAGATGTCTAGTGGAAAGCCCACCACTTATGCTTTCAGCAATAAGACTGGTGTTGTTTCTACAAAGATTTCTGCAAATGAATCAATCAAAGCGATTGAGAAGCAAAAAGAAGAAGAGCCTGAAGATGAGCATGAAGAAGAGCAAAAAGCTGGTACTGATGTAGAATCTGTCGAAGATTCTGATGTTGTCGAAGCTGAAGAAGAAGAGGAAGAAGAGCAACCTCAAAAAGTTGTTCGAAAGCCTAGTTCTGCTCCTGTTGCAGCATCTACTGCTAAGCCAGCCGCCGCTCAGAAGCCTCGTGCGGCTCCAGCTCGTAAGTAGATTATTTACTCTACGATTGATATTAAAAAATATTGAATTATAATAAATAATGAAATTTCACCATAGCCATGATTTAGGCGATAATATAAACACATTTGAGCAAATTATTGAAAAAATCAAAGAAACCAAAAAATACAAGCACCTTATTATTGTAAATGATAATAAAGAATTTACTACTGCTATTGTAAATTTAGGAAATAATGAGCCACAAAAAAAGCTCACTAAGAGTGATTTTACTTTTCATTTATCTCCAGCGAAAAAGATTAAAGACCCAACAAATTGCAGTGAATGTTCAATTTGCTATCAACAATTTAAAATAAATGACTATTATAGAGAATTAGATGGATGCAAACATATATTCCATAAAAAGTGCATAGATGAATGGTTTTTTCAGTCAAAAACATATTCTTGTCCATTATGCAGAAAGAATCCTTACTCTTTGCAAAAGTAAAAAAATTTATTATTAATTTTATTAATAATATTTATATTGATCAAAATAATTAAAAATCTTTATCTATTTTATATTATGTCAAAATTAAAAATTATACCAAATCAATCGAATTCAAATAATATTTGTCCAAATGATGTATGTTCGCTTGGGTTTTTAAAAAAAAATTTTGATATATTATCAAATAAATCGAAAAAAGCTTATAAATTTGAATGTGAAGATAAATGTAATATTGTTGATAAGTTTTTTTGTAATAATTCAGAAATTTATGTTCCAAAATTAGAAGATAATATTACACGGATTGCATCATATAATGTTCATGATTTTGTAACTATTTTTAAAAATTATGAAAAAAAAAGGAATATTAATAATTTCATACAATTTTTTAGAGCACTTAATGCTGATATATTATGCTTGCAGGAGATTGTTCCAATAATTGATAAAAATATTAGCAAAAATATTAAAGTTACTTCATTGGATACTTATAATTATAAGTTTCTTAATCAAAAAATGAAGGAAATTGGATATCAATATAGTGCTCTTGTTAATAATATTGCTGGAGAAAGTTATTTCCTTGAAAAAAAAGACTATTATGTTATTGGAAATGGTATATTTTCAAAAATACCATTTGAGAAAGAAATATTTTATTTAACAGGTAATAGAACGGCTATTTTAGCTTTATTTAACACAAAAGATATGAAATATATAGTTATAAATACACATATTGAATATAGTAATCCAAAAATATTTAATACAGAAAAACTTAAAAAGAATACTGGATTTGAGGATATAAGATTGCTACAAGTTCAACAAATATTAGAAATATGCGATTATGCTACTGAAAAATATAAAACAAAAAATATCTTTTTGTCCGGAGATTTTAATGATAATTTCAAAAGTAAAAGATTATCTAAAATATTTAATACTTTTGTTAGTTTGAAAATGAATAAAAATACTAACATATACGGCAAAAAAACTACTGATTTCATATGTCCATCAAAAAATACACTAAAAAATATTTTTATTTTTAATTATGATGCAATATTTGCGCCTCTTAGTGATCATTTACCAATATTTTTAGATTTTTGTTCATCTTCTAACAAAGAACTTATAAAAAAACTATCATTAAAAAAGAAAATAATGGAAATTAGTTATCCCGATAATCTTGAATATGTAACAGACTTTATCACAAATTCCGTCACAAAATATATCCAATTTAATTTTTCAGATATAATTATTTCACAATATTATCTCAATATAAAAAGCTGGTATTATTATCCAAATCTTCAACCAATGTTTAATATTAAATCATACGATTATTCGTCTCTTGTTGAAAAACTAATAACTATAAATGACTTTTACAAAAATTATAAAAAAATAGCGAAACGTTTTGATGGAAAACCTATTAAAATCACAAAATCTTTGGAGAAAGATCAATCATATATAGAAGATATGCTTATTCAATTCATAAAATGCAGACCTAATATGAAGGTTATTACAGTATGGCCAGCAATTGATTTCAATTTACATAATAAAGAAATGCATAAAATGTTAGAAGAAAATGGTGATGTTTATTATACGAAAGAAATATATATAAATTATTGGGAAGCAATGAGTTTGATGTTTCAAATATATTTAACAACTGATAGGAATAAAACAATTGATCATCTTGAGTACAATGTTAAACAAAAAGGATGGGAAAAAAATGAGGAGAAGAAGAGAGTTGTAATTATTTTTTATGAACATAAAAAAGGTGGGGAAATATCTGGATCTGAAAGCGAATTTAAAACAAAATTAAGGTTTTTCTGGAAAACAAATGAAATGAGACCATATGATATATTACATATTAATGATTTCTTCCAAGAAACAATTGATTATGCAACAATATATTTAAATAAAAATAGCCTGGATTTATTAGCAAAACAAGATATAACTCAATTAATTAGAAATAATTCATATAAACAACTGGTATATATTAATACGCTTAAAAAATCACTTTATGAAAATTTTACTCAAGCAGAATTATTTAATTTTATTTTTGTTTCTAGTATAATTTTATATGCATATGGTCTAAGAAAATTTAATGATATCGATGGATTTATTTATCCCTTGATAACAAAAAATAAAGATTTTGATGAAAAATATAATAAGTTATATGATGTATCATCTACTTCATTTATACCATTTATAGATATATCCTATGAATGGTCCAAAGCATATGGAGATTATATAATTAAATTTTATAATAAATTGGGATACATTTTTAATAAAATAAAATATGAAGAGGTAATTTTTAATCCAAATTACCATTTCTACTTTTTTGGATTAAAAATGCATTTAATAGAATTTGAAATAATTAAGAGGATATATAGATTTAAACCTTCTTCTTGGGCGGATCTTGTAATGATAAAAGAAAAATTAAATTATCCAATAATTTTCCCAAAAATACCAGAAAAAATTAAGTATAGAGATAATAAAATTGATAAAAATAGATTAATTGACACAATTCTATGTTATATTAAAATGAGATATTATACTAATAAGAAAAAAGAAGATATTGAAAAAATGTTTGTTAATAAAGAAATTACATCCAATATTGATAATAAAAATATTAATAAAGATATTCGTTTTTTTAAGAATATAATCGGATAGATCCTTAATTATATTTCACCTAGTCAATATAATTATTATATATAAAAATTTTTATTATTAATTATATTAATGATAAAATCAATAATTGAATTAATGGACTTAATACAAAAATACAAACAGGAAATTTTTTGGGAATCGGAAAAATTAAAAAAGAAATTCAATGATTTTTATAAAAAGCAGCCAATTGAAAGTATAGAAAAATTAAAAGACTACAAAATTTATGGTCATATTGATTTAAATGTATTTTTATTTAATCGAAAAATACTATTTTTAGATAATCCCAGGTCCTTTGATGATGTTTTAGATAAAATATTTCAAAAATATAAAAAAATAGATAGAGCACAATTAAGAGTAGAAATTTTAGAATATATTTTTAAATTTATTTATAATATTGTTGAAAGTATAATTTTAATTGATAAATTATTTAAAATTGCACCAAAAACAGATAAAGATTTAATTGTTTATCGGGGTTTAAATATTGAAAATGAATACCTTGAAGATAAAATGTCATCAAGTCTTTTAAAATTGAAAAAAGGAGATTTATATATATTTCCTAACTATTTATCAACATCATTATTAAATGATTATGCTCTTAAATTTCTAGGTTCTAAATTTATAAATAAATCTAATAGTACAACTGGATGCTGTTTTTTTAAGATAATTATTCCAAAAAATACGAGAATTTTGTATATGGATACAAATATGATACACAATTTAAGATTTCCAAATAGATCCAATGAATCCAATAAAATTGTATTAAGTGGTATTGAATATGAAGTATTATTACCACGTTCATCTGTTTTAAAATTTATTAAACGTTATGTTATAAGTGGTATTATCCCCCAAACTTGTGAAATTTCTAATATAAATAAAGGTAAAATAAATGATATTTATGTTTATGAATTTGAATATATTTCTGTAGATAAAGATAGAGAAAAATATAATTTAAAGAAAATGAATAATCCGGAATATCTAAATCAATTAATCAAAGATGTAGAAAATATTGATTTATATTTTCGAAAAGATGATCTAATAAATCATTTACAAAGAAAAAAAATGTTTCAATGATTATCTTACTAAAAAAATATATAATATTTTTTTAATTCTTCTTAGTTTTTATAAAATAATTTTTTAATTCATCAAAAAATATCTAATTACTTTGAATTAGCGCTGGAAAGATGTGGAGAAATTGCTTTCATCACAGATGTAAAGTAGAAATTCTCTTCTCTAGTAACAACTCCTTTTTCTTTCTTTTCAGCATTATCAGGGAAGAGCTTTTGTAGTGTCTTGTCCATATGGATTCTTCTGCCATTGTCTTCATACTGAAGTTTGTGCAACTTCACATAAGAATTCACAAATTTGTGAGCCATCTTCCTTGAAATAAGGAGAGAGCCATCAGCATCATACTTCAATTCACTGACAATTTGCTTATCATCAGAACCCATCAATTGTTGATAATTTTTCTCAATAAATTGACGGAAATCTGGTGTAATAACTTTTAGCTCATTATCAAGACCAGTAGTTCCATTTCGGACTTTCTTTTCTTTCTTCTTTCCACCCTTTTCAGCTTTCCTGCGTTCAAGTTGAATTTCACGAACTAATTTTTTCAAATCTTGCTGACTTCTTAGGGTTAATTCCTTCATAGTAGCAATATTATCAGTTAATTCAGAAATAAGAGCATCAACAGCATTCACTTCTTCCTTGTCAGTTTCGACTTCGGATTCAGAATCATTTTGTTGTCTTTTCTCAATTTTTACTTCAGGCTGTTCAATAACAGGAACAGCAACTTCTTCGGGTTTTTCAGAAACAACGGCAACAGTGGAGGTTTTAGAGCTAATTTTCTTAGGCATTTTGACTTTTGTAATTCATAAAATTCACCAATAAAATAAATCAATTTTTTTTTTAATTATATTGATGAAAATTTAAGGTATCAATACTTTGTTGGAATATATGATTTTTTATTTAAAAATACTGATCTATTTTTAATATTACAGAAATCTGAAAAAAATTAAGATTTTTTAAGATTTTTCCAATATTTTTCCAAGATTTTTATGAATACTTTAGGAGACGAATATTTAGTGCATGAATTCGGGTGTAATTCGTATAAATTCCATTTTTACTTTCCATTATATAGTATCTGAAATGCCTAGCACTCTTGTTAAGAAAAGCGCCCCCAAAACCTCTAAAAAATCCGAAGTTGAAGCCGATGTTGTCGTAGAAGCTGCTCCTGTTGCTACTCCTGTTGCTGCCGCTGCTGCCCCCGTTGAGGAGTCCGTTGCCGCAGTTGATTCCTCTGACTCCAAGGATGTCAGTAGCCTTCAAGCTGAGGCGAACTCTCTTATTGAGCTTGCCCGCCAATGCCAGACCCTTCTTCAGACCCTTATTAAGGGAACCCGTGCCACTGCCGCCAATATCCGCAAGCTTGAGCGTGATGTCCAGCGCCTGGACAAGAAGAGCCGCAAGAGCCGTGAAAACCGCTCCACTAACGGTAACAAGGGACTTCAGCAGCTGAAGCCCGTTTATACTGCAGAGATGAAGTCATTTTTTGAGAACAACAAGAGCCTCAATGACAATGATGGCGTCTTAATTGTTGATAACTTGACTTATGACAGTGAGCACCTCCTTGTTAGCCGCAAGCAGGCTCTTAAGTTAGTTACTTCTTACATCAAGCACCACAATCTCCAGGATTCCAGCAACAAGCGCAGAATCAACATGGATTCCACCCTTCAGCACCTCTTCCCTGAGCTCTGTGCCGTCAAGGACAAGAAGGGCAAGGTTGTTCAGGAAGAGAACTGCTATTACAACACTCTGATGAAGGCTCTTTCACGCCATTTCACCCCTGTTGCTTAAGTAGGATAATTAACAGATTATATTTTATTTTATAGGATGTAAAATAAAATATTGGCGATGTGATATATTTATCTTATTTCGGATATCGTGAGAAATTATATATTTTAGATATTGGTGTAAAAAATATAGAAATTATAATAGTTTTTGAATTCAGGATCTTCTATAAAAATAAATTATCATGTAGCAAATCAGGACCCC
>Ga0194117_10006233_pt1 | contig 10539 bp, 10 predicted proteins | sample TA2MahsurfametaG_FD_160579 | JGI IMG/M metagenome (GOLD analysis project Ga0194117, IMG submission 160579) | Freshwater microbial communities from Lake Tanganyika, Tanzania - TA2015009 Mahale N1 surface | ecosystem: Environmental > Aquatic > Freshwater > Lake | place: Tanzania: Lake Tanganyika...
ATCGTCGAAGCTCAACGCACACTTAAAATTCTCGAAAAACTTATAGAACGCATTGCCCTTCTTCTTAACTTAGACTCAGATTTTGTTTTAAAATTTAATGAGTACAACAATCCTCAAAAGCTCAAGCTGAACAAAAATTTGATACAAGAACTTTCTCCACAAGTGTTAGATTTGATTGTTAAAGAAGCTAAAATGTAACTATAATTCAAAGGACTGGCAAGCATTTAACAACAACTTAGAGACAATTAAAATATTGAGTAGGAGAAAATTCAAGAGTATTTGAGAATCAAAAAGGATTTGGAATACAACTTTAGGTCATTGATAAGAGCTCTAGAAAAAAATCCAAACGATCTTTAGATTCTAAAAAGTCTCAAATCAAACTCTTCTGTAAATAACTAAGGCAACTCCATCTATGAATCTTTGTCGAATTACAAAATCATAATGCAAAAAATGTTAGCAACTGCAGCTGAGGAGTAAGACTCACATGCTCAAATGATCAAAGATCTATAAACAAAAATAGAGAGTCTTTAAAAAACTAAAGCCAATTGTGATGCAGAGTTAATTCGCCTGAGACAATAAAGAGCAAAGCATACTGAAGAGAAGAAATAAGAAATCGATAAGTTAAAAAGTCAAATAAGATAGGTTAAAAACTACAAAGAGAAGTAGATTTAGAAAATAAGCAAAGAGAACAAACAACTTCATGATGTCTTGGTTAAAGATCACAATACTCGTCAAGAAAAGCTCAAGGCAGAAATAAATACAGAGAAGAACAAACTGCAGAAGCTTAGAGAGTAGAATAACAAGTTAGAAACCAAAAATAAAAACGAAAAATCGACTAATGAAGCACAGCTTGTTGATTTAATTAATAATTATGATAAGGAAATGTTCACATTGACGAACACAAAATCTGAAGCGCAAAAGGAATTAAAAAGAGTATCCGATTAACTTAATAATCTGAAAAGGCATTTCTCTGAGATTTAAGAAGAAAGAAAGAGAGAAGAGGCGATTATTGAGGCTGATAGACAAAGAAGATAGCGTTGGGAGCTTATGGAAAAGCGTAAAGGAGAAGCAATAACCAAAATTAAAGAAGCTTATCGTCTTTGGAAGGCCAAGAGCAAGAAAAAGAAGAAAAAGAAAAAGTGATCATTCTACATCCATTTTAACTAATCTCATTAACAAAGAATATTAATAACTGTTTCTAATTGTGTTGTAATGATAGATATATAATTTAAAAATAATTTAAATGTTTAGTGAAGCCTTTGGTTTAGGATCTTCAGAATTCAGAACTTAGTTCGACAATTCCAACTAATTTTTCGAAGAATTTGATAACGACCTTAAGGAAGTCCCCATCGAAAAGCCTTATGAGTTTTGTTCGTACATCAAAAGTTCAGGAGGAGAGTAAAGCAAAATTATGGATTTCAAAACAGGTAAAAATCTATCTATTCAGGAACAACTACTCTTTCTTTTATTTTCCAAGGCGGAATCATCATGGCAGTAGATTCAAGAGCATCAATGGGTCACTACATTTCCTCTTAAACTGTGAGAAAAGTCATAGAGATTAGTGATCGCAAGTTAGCAACTATTGCTGGTGGAGCTGCTGATTGTCAATATTGGGAAGCCTGGCTTTCTCAACAAGTGAGAATGTTCGAGTTGCGAAATGGCAAAGAACCATCAACGGCAGCAGCTTCTCGCATAATGGTTAATCTCATCAATTACTACAAAAGTTATGGTCTCTCTATGGGTTTGATGCTCTCGGGAGTTGATGAAAATGGGCCAAATCTTTACTATATTAACACTGAAGGAAGCAGAATAAAAGGAGATTTGTTCAGTGTTGGTTCTGGTATGACCTATGCTTATGGTGTTTTAGACACCTTCTATCGTTATGACATGTCTTTGGAGTAAGCAGTTGAATTAGGCCGTAAAGCAATTTATCATGCTACTAACAGAGATACAGGTTCAGGTGGTGTTGTTAGAGTGTATCACGTGCATAAAGACGGTTGGACTGAAAAGGTAGCTGGTGATGATGTAAACAAATTACATTATCAATATCAAGCAGAGAAAGGATTGGAATAGGACCGTTCTAGAGGAAGACTTTGATTGAAATCAGTTTATGAATTTAATTATTCGATCAAAAAACTAGAGAAACATCGATAATATCTGTTTGTTTTCATCTCTGCAATCTTGTGGAGGTAATTTTTTTATTTATTGTTTAATAGTCAGTAGTTAGGGTGCCTTAGTAACGGGGAACTGCTAATCACATAATGAATATAATATGTTAAAGGCGAATTCACTACTTCCTGACACTGAAACGAGTGACCCCTAGGAGGAGTTTGAGCTTCTTGATTTACTAGGACAGGGGGCGTATGGATCTGTGAGTAAGGCTTATCACAAGAAATCGGGTAACCTTTACGCTATAAAAATTCTATCAGCAACCAGTTTATCCTAGATAAATTCGATTAAAAAGGAGATTCAGATTCTAAAACTCTGTGATAATGAGTATATTGTCAAATATTATGGATCCTACATGAAGGATAATAACCTTTGGATTGTTCTTTAATACTGTCACGCGGGCAGTATCATTGATTTGTTAAATATCACCCAAAAAAACCTTACAGAATGCTAAATCGCATCCATCTTGTAGTCAGTTCTCAAAGGTTTAGTTTACTTGCATTAAAACAAAAAGATACATCGTGATATCAAAGCAGCCAACATTCTACTCAATAAAGATGGAGTCGCCAAACTTGCAGATTTTGGAGTATCAGCCTAGAGTATGTATACTAATGCAGGGCACAAGTCGCAAGTTGGATCTCCTTACTGGATGAGTCCTTAAATTATGAAACAAAGTTTGTATAACAACAAAACTGATATTTGGTCGTTAGGAGTCACTGCTATAGAACTTGCCTAAGGAGTAGTTCCGAATTCACATATCAAACCACTGATGGCTATGTGGCAACTAAAAGATAAGCCTGTCCAAGGATTTAAGTAACCTTCAAAATGGAGTGCAGATTTCAACTCCTTTGTTAAAGAATGTTTGAATGTCAATCCTAATTTAAGACCTGAAGCTAAGACATTGTTAAGTCATTCTTTTATTACCAAACATTCTAAAGGGCAGAGTTTGGTAGCGTAAATAGTGCAACATTCTTTGGCTGAAATTTAATAATTCAGGCAGGGACAAGAGCGCTATGAAGTGAGTGAGGGTGATTTAATGGAAATGCTGAACCGTTCAGTTGGAAACTAAATCAAAACAATCGTAAATGTTACTCTGAGGAGTCGATAGAATAGATAACAAACTTTGCAATCGAATCAAGAAGGTTCAATGATAATCAATGATGCAAATGGATCGATGATTGTAAATTAAAACGATAATAGTATGGTAGAACATGAAGAGAAGTAAAAGCCTGTATCTTTTTTGAATCGATATATTTCTGACATGAAAAGTAATGAAAATGATCTGCAGAATCAGAAAGATCTAATAAGAAAGAAGATACAGGATTGTGATTAAGAATGTCTCAAGGAACTTTAGAGTACATTTGTAAAGTATAAAAATAATATCAAGCAACTTTTATCTAGTAAAGAGGAACAACAATATGCTATTAACTAAGATTTTGTTAAAAATTAACTCAAGTCTAAACTGCATGTCTCTTAAAATATCAAAGAATTCTTGTTAGGCTTCCCTCAGTATTAAGATACCAAAGAGTTTGAAAGATCAGAATTAGCAAAGAAAAAAAGTGCCAGCTCAGAGATAGCACATCACTCAACTCAAACTAATGATCCAAGTTCCGGAGATTTACCTTTTTTCAGATAAAATCAATCAAGATAGGTCAAAAGTCAATAATTTCCTGAAAAATAATTCAGAACTACAGAAAAACACTGCTTTAACTCCAAATCTATCATTTCAGATATGTAAAATGTAAAATATTCAAAAGAGTTTAATCAAGACGATAGTAGAAGCAAGGTAGTACGTAGATTTATTGTAACTGAACCTTATGATTGGGGAGCACCTCAATCTCGACCTGCATTGCTACCAGTCTAAGACAAAGCAAAACTTAAACAACAATTTTTCAATGACCCTGATGTGAAAGAATCTATTTTAAGTCATATACAGGCAGTTTCCAAAACTTAAGATTTCAAATATGATAGAGTTGCAGAGAGCACAATTTATCATGATTGGGCATAAGATTCAAATCTAAAGCATCAACAATCAGTCAATATAGCTAAAGGAAGTGCCTATCAGACTCGAAATCATTACAGTTAGCAATAGTATCTGATTCCTCACGATTAATATGAGTAAGATAACTAAAGCAATATTCAGTATTTCAATCCAAAAATGTCAGCAAAAATGCCTAAGTGCAACTAATCAAAACAAAATAAAAAAGTGAAAATGAAAAGGCAAGGAGTCAGTGCTGAGAAGAGAGGTCTGAAACAAGCTCAAACTTCTGTACGTCAGAAGTCACGACCTCAACAAAAATGAGATTGATATTACGAAATGAGTACTTGTTCTTTGATTCATTATTGTTGTATTGTTGTAAAATACATAATCACAAAAGTTTTAGATGTAGAGTAATCGGATCGATTTCTTCGGGAAACGCAGGGCCAATTCCTAGGACTGTTTTGGAACCTGCTTTGATTTGAGTGTGGCCAGCGTCTTATACAAGATAAGTATTGATTCCAATTCCTAAATCTTATAGTTTTTTCTTGATTGCTATCATCTATTTTTCAGTTTAGCTCTTTACTACTATTTTAGGGGTACCGATACTCTACCATCTAATCAACCTATTCCGAGAACGTTAATCATATTTTGCTTCTTACTATATTTGTAGATAAGCTCCGATTACTGCGTGACCCACTTGAGCGCAGATTTTTCCCTTGCCCATCTTTAACTATCCATTTACTACAAAGAGCATTTTAGCTCTGGAAAATGGACTAGTAGTAATCTATGGTATTTTTACAGTATTTTTTTGTTATTTTTAGTTGATGATATAAGCAGAGAGATCGGCATCTGGTCCCTAATCTGCAAGTTTGAGTGCGATTTCACTAGCTTTCTCAATGTCTGTAGTGATTTAAAGGGCACGTAAAATGTTATGCTCCTAAAATCCAAACTATTGAAGTTGAAGAAAGATTTTTTATTTTGTGGGGTTCTCTTCTTTCTCCATATTACAAACAATATTACAAAGTAATAATTATTCAAACATGAGTATTATATGTTTTTTCTTTAATTATTTAATAAGTTTTCATTTATGTTTAGATAAATGTGACCTAAATCATGCTTCAAGCTTTTTGACAAGTCTTCTGTTGACGGCCTTGATGTAATCCAAAGTGTTAAGATATGAAGATCTTGGGACGCTGTTGGTACCATGAATGCAGATAGCCAAATCTTTGGTCATCTCTCCATGCTCAACTGCCTCGATGGTTGCAGCCTCCAAAGTGTGGCAGAACTTTTCAAGTTCTGGGAGGTTATCCAATTTGGCACGATGGAGCAATCCTCTAGTCCATGCGAAGATGCTTGCAATTGAGTTAGTAGAAGTTTCTTTTCCTTTTTGGTGTTCACGATAGTGACGAGTAACCGTTCCGTGAGCAGCTTCGGCTTCAACAGCACCATCAGGAGTGTAAAGGACTGAGGTCATTAATCCAAGAGATCCATAACCTAAATTTACTTATTTATACCTTGAGCGACCAAATCAGATTGAACATCACCGTCGTAGTTTTTGCAAGCCCAGACATATCCTCCCTCTCCTTTAATAACTTGAGCGACCATATCATCAATAAGTCTGTGTTCATACCAGATTTTGCGTGACTCGAAATCATTCTTGTATGTAGTATCGTAAATATGTTGGAAAATATCCTTGAAACGGCCGTCGTATTTCTTCAAAATGGTGTTTTTGGTGGTCATGTAGAGAGGGTAGTTTCTAGAGATGGCATACTTGAAGCAAGCATGGGCGAATGATTCAATGGAGTCATCATGGTTGAACATAAGTAAACCAACTCCGTTACCTGGGTAGTGGTGAACGGGGATATTGAAAGCATTTTGTCCCTTGAAGTCAACTGAGATATCTCCGGGTCCCTTTACGAGGAAATCAGTGCAATTGTAGACATCTCCGTAGGCGTGTCTACCAATAACGATGGGTTTTGTCCAATTTTTAACGAGTCTTGGCACATTCTTAATCAAAATGGGTTATCTGAAGACAGTACCATTAAGATAGTTTCTGATAGCTCCATTAGGAGACTTCCACATCTTTTTAAGTTTGAACTCCTAGACTCTTGCCTCATCAGGAGTGATGGTAGCACACTTGATACCAACTTTGCAGTCCTTAATGGCTTTGGCAGCATCAAGGGTAACCTTATCATCAGTCTTGTCTCTATATTCAATTCCGAGATCAAAGTATTGAATGTTAAGATCAAGGAATGGATGAATGAGTTCGTCTTTGATGTACTGCCAGAAGATTCTGGTCATTTAGTCACCATCTAACTCAGCAACTGGGTTTTTGACTTTGATTTTTTGGTAAGCAAAGCCATAGGAGAGAGCTGATCTGCTTGTAGTAGCAATACACTTAGACAGCATCAATAAAAAATCTTATAAATTCAACAAAAATTCAACAAAAATGGTCCCTATAGATAAATCAAGATACACTATAAAATATAAAATATCTTACTCCAGTTGCTCCCCTTTAAAAGTAATTTTTTATAAAGAGTGACTTTAAGACATGCAAAATATTTCAATACTATAGCTACTTTTTAAATTTAATCCTTCTAAAGTTATTTTTTAATAGAATAAATGATTTAGTCTGCAGGTACTCCTCCCCTTAATATTGCAAGTAAAAAACCATCAAAACCTTATCAGAAGGTCAATGGATGTACAAATTCTATGTCTTTGTGGCAGGCTATAGGTTTGATTATTTTGGCGACTATAGAAATTCTCAGTTTCTATCTCATCATATCAACGATAGAACGCGAAAACCCTCTTTTCTTTATTATTTTTGGAATCAACTATGTCTTCCTTATCTTTTTGATTATCGACTATCTCATCCTGACGTTTGGAGATCCTTCAGATCCTAGACTCGCAAATCCTTCTTATAAAGAATGTGACTAAAAACTGATACATTGCTCACAGTGTGAAGCAAATGCGTCTGATAAAAGTTATCACTGTAAAACTTGTAACAGATGTGTGGATGAGTTTGATCATCATTGTGTTTTTCTTAATAATTGCATTGGTAAGCAAAATTATTCTACTTTCTTTAGAATGCTTCTAGCGATGATATGCCATATGAGCCTTAATATATATATTGGATTCGGTATGTTTATGCAGTTTTAAGGTCATTTCAAATATCTGGTTCTTTCTTTTGTAATTTTAAGCTCTTTGGTTTTTTCTAGAAACCATAGTCCTAGCATGTTTCCATTGCTTCATTACATTTTTCCTAAACAAATCCACCCATTAAGTTTTAAGAGGAGATAGTAACAAAAAAATAGACGGACAATCTACTGAAGCAGTGGTAGTTAACAAGCAAAAGTAGCCGAAAAGTATAAAAATTGTTTAGATGGAAGACAGAATCCAATAACCTACTCAGATGGTGTTTAAAAAAGGAAAGAATTAACTATGATACTTGATTTTGAAAATTAGAAGAATAAATCACATTAAAATTTTTCAATATTTAACATAAAGTCTATTTTCTTTGGGACCGAGAGTACCTGGAGTTTTGTAATATTTTGCGAGCAGGGGACTGGTTCCGTATGATTTGGTATTGTAATCTTTAGTATAGTTGTAAGTTATAGGACTTTAATATTTCTATATTTTTCCTTCTGATTTCTATGATCTCATCACTGACTTCTACTTTTTATTTTTCAAGATGTCCTTCAAAGATTGCTTTTTTTTTAGTTTATCTTTTTATTAGTCATTTAGAAATGATGAATTCATATTTGAGTAGCTTGCAGAATTTGAGGCACTTCCACTCTGATATTTGGAAGCTGAAGTTGTAACTTTGTTTATCTTTTGATTGTTGATGACTTGTCTGGTTTCATTTATTTTCTCTTTCATAATCTAGGTAGCTCTATGGATAGATGAAGCTGACTTTTTCGTTTAGATAGTTTGAGGAGTTTAAGGTTCATTATATATTTTTTTAATTCTTTAGTATATGAGTTGTTTGTATTGTTTTAGGTTAAGTTTTTTATTGTCTGAAACAGGCGGAATGATAATCTTCTTGCTAGTGACTTCCTCTTTTGTATTATGAAACTGTGCTAGATAGGGATGACGTAAGGCTTCATTTATAGTTATTCTTTTATCAGGATTAAATTGCAACATTTTAACTAATATATCTTAAGCTTAGCTGGGGATCTAACTTTTAAACCATTATCTGATTGGCTTTACTTTGAGGTTAGTAATTGAGTCTATCATCGTTTCAGCTACATCAGTATTCAATGAAAAAACGTCTTATTTTCTGGGTTTTCCTGAAAAGGTTAGTATCCTTTCAAGCTGATTTAAAGTTGAATTTCCAGGAAATAGAGGTTTTCCTAGCAATAGTTCTCCTAAAATACAGCCAATACTCCAAACATCTGCACTTTTTTAGTAAGATTGTGAGCCAAGTAAAACTTCGGGGGCACGATACCATCTTGTTGCTACTTCTTCTGTCAATACGATATCTTTTTCAGAAATGTCCGCTGTTAGGCTCCTAGCCAATCCAAAATCACAGATTTTAAGGTGGCAATCAGAATTAATCAAAATATTACTAGGCTTAAGATCCCTATGAATAATCTCTGTTGAGTGGAGGTATTTCATTCCTTTGAGGATTTGATACATAATGAACCGATTGTGAAGGTCTTTAAGGATTTTTTGGCCAATAGCGTTGTGAAGATCTGCCTCCATAAATTAAAAGACTAGATAGAGATCTTTATCATTTTCAGCCTTTATAACATTGTGCAGCTTGATTATGTTAGGGTGAGTGAGTTAATGAAGGTAGACTATTTCCCGATAGGTCCTTTGTGCGTCAATTGAGTGTTGGAAAGCATCGAATATCTTCTTAAGTGCTAGTGTTTGGTTCGTTTTACGATCAGTGACTTTCCAAACGTGCCCATAGGCGCCAGAGCCTACTTTTTTGAGTAGAGAATAACGAGTTAACACATGGGCTTCAACTTATTCAGCCATTTTCTGCGTATTGATTTTTTAAATATTATTTCTATTACACTAACATCCTATTTAAACATATCAAAGCAACTATTTATATAAAACGTAATAACAAGCTAATTTATCTTGAATTTATCATTTAACTCTTCAGATTTTAAGAGAAAGTAGGATAAGTCGGCTTTGTGTTATAATTTTGAAGATAAATGTTAAATTTTGTTTAATAATAATTCAAATGAGAGTGTCTTCACAACCTTACATCAAAACTTATGTATTTCAAATATTCTCTCTTGGCACGCTGCTTAGAATTCTTTTCCTTTTCCTCGCAGTCGTTCTTCCTTTCTTCATTACTTACTCCACTCATAGTAAGCATTTATTCATGAAGACTTTTTTCTACCTTCGCACCTTCAAGTCAACTCAACACAAAATATCAGTTACAGCTATAATTATCACGTGACAATAACAACAAACAACGGACTTTACGTCTATACAAATTTGTATCAAATAGTGGCAAATCGACCCCCTATCATTACTGTACTCCGCAAATAATAAAGCAAACTGACAGTTCATCTGTAATGCAATTCGGCATAAAATGGCCAATGTCACCTTCTTAAACAGTATTAAACATACAGATCAATCTTTTCTTTAATTTTATAATTAAGGGAGTATCACATTTCGGAAGTGCATTTGCTTCAGCAAAAGGATATAACCTTGGTTAAGTCAGTATAAGTGGTCCTCTTTCAATAGTTGAAGGCTCAGGATCAACTCGTATGACTTCCAATTGTACATCTTTTCATAAATAGCTCTGACTCTTCTGGGTTATGATCCTCTTGCATTTTTCAACTCTGCAACTCAATCTTCAGGTACTTTTTATATTAAATAGCTTATTTGAAGTATGATTACAGCTTTTCAGCGATAAATTTGCCAACAGATGTTTTTGAAGCCAATATTAACCTCAATTATGGAAGTTTTCTTGCTACTCAATAAACTCCTTCAATTTTGGGCCAGTTAATTTGGAGTTGGGTTCAATACTTCCCCATATTTTTGAGTCTTTATTGGATTTTGGATTATGTGTTTTCTTTTTTATGTAAGTAGCAGATTTTGAAGAGCAAAATTCACCACGATACTGATTATCTTCAGATTATTTAAGAATAGAATGAGAGGAGGGAAAGACTTCGTCTGCACTGATTTTATAATTTTGTTAGTAATTTGATATTATAAATAAATGCTAATATTAAAATGAACTTTTATTCATCAAACGCATTCTCTCTTCTTTAGACACAGGACATTGAGTTTACATTGATTTTTTTGGGCTTTTTTCATTCTGATTAGATAGATATGTATCTTTAAGCCTGATCCTCTAGAATTTGAGCTTGCTCATATTTTTATTATGATCTTTTGCTTCAAAAATATTGTTTAAGACAGGTAGA
>Ga0194117_10006237_pt1 | contig 10538 bp, 8 predicted proteins | sample TA2MahsurfametaG_FD_160579 | JGI IMG/M metagenome (GOLD analysis project Ga0194117, IMG submission 160579) | Freshwater microbial communities from Lake Tanganyika, Tanzania - TA2015009 Mahale N1 surface | ecosystem: Environmental > Aquatic > Freshwater > Lake | place: Tanzania: Lake Tanganyika...
ACTAGCAATCGTATCATTACAAATATTCAAATAAATATCAACTGAATTATTATTTTTACAAACATAAATATGTGTTTTCTCACTCCATTTTATAATTGATTCGAGCAGTATCTTTGGTCTAATATTTTACAGCTTAGTTATATTATTATACAAATATCTTTGAAATGGAAGACAAACCAGTTGAGTCTCCCCCACCTAAAAAGAAGACATCATTGACTCCTGAAGATTTTACTATCAAATATCGTCTAGGTAAAGGTGCATATGGTGATGTTTTTCTCGTAGTCAAAAACAGTGACAAAAAGATGTACGCGATGAAGCAGATCCAAAAGAAGAAGCTTGAAAGATAACAAAAAGAGTATCACGCCATGGTCTAGAAATAACTCCTCACAAACTTAAAACATCCAGGAATCATCAAATTGCGCTCATCATTCCAAGACAAACAAAGTCTTTATTTCGTTTTAGAATACTGTGAGGGAGGTGAATTCTTAAATTTCATCAAATCCAACATCTAAAAATTAAACTAAACTGTCAAGAAGTTCTACATTGCGCAGATTGTCAACTTGCTTTAGTATCTTCATAAAAATGGGATCACACATCGAGATCTTAAAGTATTTGATTATTTATTCAGCCATAAAATTTAATGTTGGATAGACGTGGGCATCTCAAACTAATCGATTTTGGAACTGCCTAAATCTCCAATGCATCCATCCTGAGACTATAATTCAAATAACACATTTTGAAACTAAAACAAAAGGCGGAACAACCTCTAGTTAGCAAATAAAGTGCAGAGTAAGAATCTTAACCGACCTAATTAGAGTCTCCTTTGAAAAAGAGGCGATCAACATTTGTTGGAACTTGCTAGTATCAAATTCTTTATCAAGCTACATCTCTCCAGAACTTCTAGAACAGAATTATTGTCCCCCTTCAGCAGATCTTTGGGCACTTGGCTGCATTATCTATCAATTGTATTATCTTGAAACACCTTTCAAAGATAATTACTAGTTCGCAGTGTTTGAGAAAATTAAAAAAGCAGAAATCAACTTTCCAAAAGTACTTATCCCCCAATCTAGAATGATGTGATAACAGATGAAGCTATTGACCTAATCAAAAAGTTGTTAGTGAAAAACCCCTAATAGAGATTAGGTTCAGGAACAACCTAAGACCTTTCTTTAAGTAAATTAAAAGCTCATCCTTACTTCAAAGGGCTAGATATTGATAATATCTTCAATTTACCAGTTCCATATATGCCGGGAATACAGATGATCGAAAACCACTCGCAGTAAAGTTAAGAACTCTTTAAATAGCAGGTAGAAAAAATATTGAAAAAAATAAGTGAACAAAACTAGATAATAAAACACTAAATTGTCGAATAAAAAACCTTTATCACCTACAGCTATGCTTTACTTGTCTACTGTAACAACAATAAACTTTTTTTGGTCAGTTCCTAAGATGTCGAAAAGAGAAGATCTGTAAATTTAAAATCGACAGCAGAGAATAAGATAAAACTAGAGAACACATCCACTCTAATTTTATAATAATAAGACAGAATAACATAGCTAATAAGTGGGTGTGCCTAGCAATGGTTGTAGCTCATTTCCAAAATTTGATACTTTCCAATATTTATAAACAAATAATTGGCTTTTTATTAAACTTAAAAAATCTTAATTTTAAATATATATGACTCCATATCTCAGGTTGTACATTCTTCTCATTCTGCTTCATATATAACCAACGTTATCTGTAATACCAGTTGAACTTAACCTTTGTCACTAACTTTAGACACATCATTATATCGATATCTCAGAAGCCGTCATCGAAAAAACACAAAAAATTTAGTACTATCTCTAATTTTACAATACACCTATACACATAAATCGTACAGCTTATAGTCTTGTGTTGACTGGCAAATTTAGCAAACTTATTATAAAAAAATATGGACAGAACAAAGAAGAAAATGTATACCATGGAACTTAGCTTCATGTAAAAATACCACCTAATCATGTCTATAACTTGCAAAAAATACCCTAACTTGAGATACAAATCATTCATTAGCTATAAAAAAGTACCAATGAGAATCCTACACGATTTGTAATACTCTCACAGTTGTATGTAGTTTCCAAAATGACTAACAAAATCGAAACAGTCATCTCTTCATTTATCAATGCTCAACTCAAGGACGGAGATCTGATTCCAACTAACAAGTTAATCAAATTAATTGAAGGATTTCCTGTATTTTTGTATTTATTTAGATGTTGATGTATCAAGGTAGTGCTGAAACCTACCCATGTCGCAAAGATCTCCTATGTTTTGTCAAAAGATAATACCAACTTATTGGTTAATAAGATTTTAGATCATTAAAAACCTTCCTCAATTTCTAATCAAGAAGCAACAAACCCAAGAAAGCATTCAGAAGGAAAAAACTACTCTAAGTACCAGCTATCAAGAAACCAGCCCAATCTAAAAGTATTTAGAGTTAATAACTGTGATTATGATTATGAATATTCTTTTGTTATGAATTATTATTTATAATGGGAGGATGTTTAGACCAACCCAAAACCAAAAAAAAACAAATCGCTTCACCTCCTGCCCCTCAAACAATCAGACTATCCGCAAGCCGTTATGATCTTGCAGCTGAACTCGTCAAAAAATAATCTGATGCGTATCTCAAGTATAAAAAAATGAGTATAAACGAGCTTCTCATCACACATAAAATCTAATCAACTCTATAGACGAGTAGCAAGATGTAAGGTCCAAAGTATCTATCAAATTTAGTTGATGGATCCTCCAAGGTCTTAAGAGTTGTCACACTGAGTGATATCGATTAAAAGCGTTTAGGAATATACAAAAATATAATTGGATTTGATATATACTAAAATGATGAAGGAACCTTGATGCTTTTGGATTAGTAAGATCTGTAAGATATAGATTTTGCTCTGGCGAAGATTTTTATGAAATTATGTTAAAATTCAAAGACAATCCGGCCTAATTAGTTCAAAAACAGCTGTATAAAGCTTTTAAAGATGTCTGTTCGCTTATAGAGGAGTTTCATAGAAATAAAATTTGGCTGGGTAATCTTAATCTGAGTTCGTTTAAGAAGATTTCACCTTTTGAGGATACTATGAGACTTGTGGACTTCAATTTTTCTAAAAATGTAACCTAATACTAAAAAATGGGATTTGCACATAAGGAGAGCTTTGAAGCCGATTACGAATTTGTAGGATACTTATTACAATTTCTTGTATTCCAGCAACCTCCCATTTTTATTCCTTATAAGCTTACATACGTTTAATTTAATACTATCCCTCACTTTAGTTTAATCTAAAAATTATTAAAAGGTAAAAAATGGACATAAACTTAGCTATCTGCAGTAAAGCATACATAAATCATCAATAATCAAAGAATGGTTCTGGGGTATAAATTCCGCAGAGATGTGAATAAACTCTTAAAAATGCGTAAGAAGAGGAGAGGGCATAATAGAAAATTTTACGCAGATGATGCAAAAACATTGATAAACGAGTTCAAATTTCAAGAAGATGCAGTCTATCGCTACGAAAGCTAGAGAATTTTTACAAAAATTTATTTTTACATTGTCTCACTAAACTCATTCCATTAAGAAGCTTTTCTCAACTATTCAGGAAACAACTAAAATCTCCGTCGTCTGAAGGAAGTTTTCATGCTGACAGATAGTCAAAAAAAGATGACTGAGTTGAAGTAATGTTTATCAACGATAAAATGATTTATAATTCAAGATATCACATAGTGAATATGAATATCATTATAAATTTTGATTGCAACCAGTTATAAAACTAAAGTAATGCGGGTGAACCGTCCAAAAAAGAAAATCCTGGTAATTGCAAAGCCAGTGATTGTGATTAAACCATATACTTTTTTTCTACTAGGGCAACACCACATTTATTTTTTAATTTTGATCCACCTCACACATCTCAACTTTGTTTTGGTAGATCTATTAATAGATTTCGCTCTTAACACGCTCTTCTTCATTCATTTACTTCTAATTATTTTATTTACAGCTTGCAATATCTTACTCAAATTGAGAAACATTCTCATAGATTGTGGAATTGATACTTTTGTGTTATTCTAAAGATTACTTGTATCCCGGGAGACTGGTTTTAAAGAAGGAGATGATGTTGCTTACTGTTTTGAATGTCTTAAACAATTTTTTAGTGTAAGAACGACATTGATTAACATTCCGAGTTTAGATCAAATTACTCATAATTTTGAACACTTTCCATTTTTTTCTGACAGAATCTGATCCCAATTTAGAAGAATGATAGTAAAAAAAAGAGGCAATCAAGTAAAGCTCTCGCTAAGTCCAAGTAGTTGATTTTGTGAGAGATACTGGCTCCTTTTATTTCTCAGAGTTAGTTAAAAAGGGATTGGAAGGTTGTTCTAGAGGACTATGATGATTTGATGGAGTATTTGACACAATTTCCATAGAATTGTTTTTGGATTTTTAGATTATAATAAATGATTGCAATTAACTGAAGATTATCTTATTAAGTATAAATTGGATATTACACTTGGGATAAATCTGTGATTCACTACATTTATTAAAAATAAAGAAAAACAAAGTAACTAATACCGCGCACTCAGTCAGATTAGATCACCAGAAATCAGTGTTATTTTAGTTTTGGCTAACTGAGTTTTTATAAAAATATTTCTAAAACTTATTTTACATCTCAACAAAAAAATGTTATCAATTACAACGAATAATTTTATTCTCAACAACTACAACTCTTCCTGTCTATCTCTTTCTTGTTACCAACCACGATTTCTCTGCGGCTGTTCGATACTCCTTCCACTTCACCATATTGTTCAAATTTCTTGTGGATCTACATTACTAACATCTCTATTGCTTCTCTTATGTTGTTCCCTGTCTTAGAACTTACCTATGCATACTGTAATCGATAATTTTTGGCAATAGCTTAGGCTTATTCTTTTGAAACCTGCCTCTAGCTGTTTAGATCTGATTTCGTGCCGATAATTATCTTAGAGACTTCATTTGGAGCATTATTTTAAATTTGATTCATCCATCTCTAAATATTTTCGAATGAATTTCGATCTACGATTGAAAAAGTAAGTATGATACCAGCCGCTCCTTTATAGTAAGTGTGGGTGATATTTTTGAACCTCTCTTGGCCTGCAGTATCCCATATCTGTAGCTTGTATCTCCTTTCACCTACGGTAATCGTTTTGATCTTGAAGTCCACTCCGATGGTGGCTACATATGAATCTTTGAAAGCATTTTAACAAAAACGAGTGATTAAGTTTGTCTTACCTACTCCAGAATCTCCTATAATTATAACTTTGGCCATAAAGTCATATTTATCATTTTTCTTAGCTTCTTACATAGTTTTCGATTAGCATTATAAATAATTAGCATCACCAAATTAAAAATGATTGTTAGCATTTACTGATAAATGAGTAATGAAGTTATATAACTATTTCAAAGTAATGTTAATTTTTAAGTTATTCATATAAACTATAGTTCTTATCAACCAAATTCAAATCTTTTTAAATCATAATTTATATCCCAACATGGAAAAAGAATAGTCACTTGCCTAAAAAATGCTACAAAGTTAACAGGAATTCAAGAATCAGTTTGATCCCAATCATCCTTCTTACCATAGTGGAGACAAAACTGTTGTTCCCACTGGTGGAGATCGAGTACCCGAATCAATGCCAACTATGTACCCTGAAGGTTATGTACCCCCACAACAGCAAGAGATTGTTGATTATGGATAGGAATATAAACGTGTTGAAAACAACCGAAATATCTATCAAAATCTCAAGAAAGATCTCGCAAAACTAGGACCAATTGTTTAGGCCTTTTTGAGACACGAAGAAATCTTCAAACAAAAAGGAGATCCCACAAATTAAAAACATATCAAAACTCACTAAGAAAATATAGCAAAGTAAAAAGCTAACCTGCAGGAAGTGCAAAATGTGCTAAACAATTACATCCCTTTACTGTAGGACATGGACGCATAAGGAAAAGAAAGCGCCAAGGAGTTGACCGAAATAATCTTCGAAAGTGGAAAATAATATCCAAACAAATAAGCTTTGGCTAGTTTTAATTTCAAGTGTAAAAAACTGTCAACTAAAACATTTTCCATTGCACAGAAGTACCTGCAAAAACTAAAAGATATCAAGAAGTAACATGCTAATAAGCAGAAAGCAGTAGGCTAGAAAAAATAAGAAACTGCATGATTGCCATATATATTTATATGAAAAATATCGCGTTATATGGAGGAGCATTTGATCCTCCCCACCTCGGACATATTCGAACCATTTAATCTCTATGCAAAGCACCAGGTATAGATGAAGTATGGCTTCTACCTTGTGGAGATCGTTAGGATAAAAAATTGCTGCTTCCTACTAAAATAAGGTTTTAGCTAATGAAAAACCTCTTCAGGGAGAAAAATCGTATAAAAGTATCGGAAGATGAGATCGAGATGAGTAGGATGAGAGTAGGGCAAATACATACTTATGATCTCCTCAATTAATTCAAGAAAAAATATGAATGGGGTATCTTCCACTTCGTAATCGGAGCCGACATTCTCCACAGCATCCATACTTGGGGTGATGCTTAAATGCTAGTAAATGAACATAATTTCATTGTATTCAATCGCAAAGGTTATCTATTGGATAAAAATAAGTTACCGAAACATTCACAAGTTATCGAAAACTAATCACTTTAGATAAGTTCCACATATCTAAAACAAATCATCCGCGATAACAACCTTGTATCTGAATAGAAACGAAAACGATTGGAACCCTGGTTGCATTAGCTTGTCATCCAATGCTTGAGTTATAATAAAATTATTTGATCTTTACCACATTTATGAATAAAATTTCATCTCATCTATGTTTTTATAAGACTTAATCATAAATATTTGAATCATTTCATTTTTTTAGCCAAAGCTTGCACTATTCCAATAACAGATGTTATTACACCGATAACTCCGATTGTCTTGGCTTTGCCTGCAGGCTGGTTCAAGTAATATGAGGCAACAAAGATATCCAAAATATTGCGAACAAACTCCAAAGCGAAGTTTTTAATCAAAGCTGACCCTTTTTCCATATCAATTAACTGACCCTCATACTTCCCATCAAGGAAAATCACAGCAATCTGCAGCAATGACTTCAATGCTCCAAAGATATTTTGGAATCTATAAAACTTCATACTACGAGGATAGTGTGTCTCATATTGTTATTTGCTGATAAGCTCCAATTAACTCAAGTAGACACGATGATCACTCAAATAAAAAAGGAGAGTGAACAGATTCTCAAGAATGCTAAATATTTTAAGAACTAAAATTTTGGTATTTCCTAGTTCGTTTTTAAGAGTAACTACTTCATTCCTGATTTCTGTGGAATATTGGATTGTCCTCAAAAATCTCAAGACTTTTCTAGTCCTACGCATTTGGGTGTAGACATTAAATGTAGCACCTTTCTTAGCATGGTCAACCGAGTGAAGAGTCAAATACTGGATAAGTCTCAATATCTATATCACAGCTAAAATACTGTATCTCTGCTTGATGTCTTGGAAAGTAACCCGAGAAGAGTGTTAAGGTATTACATCACTAATTGATTAAAATTTTATAAAGGATATTACAATTATCAGTTACTTTGAATGAAAACACCACGATTTAGAATATCTCCTTCAAACCATTGACCTTTGTATATTGAACCATTAGCCCAACGATACTCCCCATAACCGTGTTTTAATCCATTTTTGAACTGTCCGACATATTCATCCTCTTTTTCGCCCTTGTCGTTGAAGTAAGTTGATCTACCAGCTCCCTCCATGTTACCGTTTTCCCATGGCCCGTTGTATTCATAGTTTATACCTCTCTGCTTCCCATTACCAACTATTTTATCTTTCTAAAATTTTCCTTCAAAAAAGCAACCCTCTTCTTTGAAAAATAGTCTTCCATATCCATGTTTTAAATCATCTCTAAAGTTGCCTCCATAAGTTGTTCCATCTGGAAATTTCTACTCTCCTAAACCTTCTTTTTTACCATTTTTCCATTTTCCTTTATACTCACGTTAATTCTTTGTATCTTTGTATTCCCCATATCCATTTGGCTCATCATTAAACCACTACCCTTTGTAATAGCTACCATAATTATCAATCATTATCCCCATCCCTTGCTTCGAATTACTATGCCAGTAGCCAATATAGTAAAGAGCCTCTCTTTACTTTTCATACAACATAATACCATATCCATTTCTCGTCGTTGCATTTCTCCTTCCCAAATAAATTCCTTGCCCCTTGATCTCTGTCGTTTTGTTTCTATCGATTGTAAAATTAGGAGGGATGAATATATTTGAAAGTGTCTCCCGAATTGTTGGATATTTATCAAAAAAATCGTCTTAAAGAGTTCTCTAAGCTAATAACAGTTATACTTGAGGCCTCAACTGCGTGTTTTGTACTGTATCTCCCTTACAACACGTGCTTCCCATTTTTATTAAATAAATCAAATAAATATCAATCTTTTTTTATAGAGGGATGTCTTTGCTGTCTGCGCAGCGTATACCCTCTATACTCGTTATTGATTGTATCGGAGAGGATTCTAGTTCCAAGAAATCATCTATTCTTATTAAGATCTGTAAATTTCCTTTGTTTTTTTCATACTTCTAACGATATTGATCCCAAACTTTTATCTAAAGATGGCTGTGCCTTTTGCCATGAACTGGTCATAAAATTAAGTTTCCTCTAACGAATCGCAAGGATAAATCTTCCTAAAGTTACCACGATATGCATGTTCGTGCCTATCCTTTAGTTTAATCTTCATCTATAATTTTTATTAAAATGTATGCTTATAACCTCCAGTAACCATTTAAAGAATGGTCTTTACCATTTAAAACTTCAATTTCAGATCTAAATTTGTTTCAGTACTCAAAGAAGGATTCTGATTGACTTACAGTAAGATAGGCTACTTCTTATCATTCAACAAAATATCAAAACCCAACAGCTGAAAACAACTGTTAGGATCTGTCCTTTTACATTGTTGATATGCATTCTGCATAGTTGCAAGTCCTGCGATCAAAGTTTTAATAACGATTTCTGAAACTTTATTCATGAGTTACTTGTAATCTTCGTTCTTAAACACAGAAGTTATCAATCTTTTGTGCCCACAGTTAAAATTGTTATCGTCCACTTAGAATTTCGAATTTTGTTTGTTGATTGCATAGTTTGTAAGATGGGAGTAAAAATTATGTAAATTTTAGTCTCGTGGCTTTTAAAATTCTATTTAGAAACATCTGTACTTTCTGTCGCGAAACGAACAATGCCGTCGTTGTAAATATACACTCTTAAAGGCTGTATACAAGTCACTAAGACATAGATCCGCATATCGAATTTCAAATCGTTGATGAGCAATGGATTCTGGATGTATTACTGTACAACTTAATTCCTCTCTTTCTCTAACTTATAAGGATTATCAAGTAAGTATATACCTTGTCCCTGACAGCCATTTTATGGTTTTACAATATAGATCTTTCCCTTGACATGTTTTTTTATCATTTTTTGGTAATCACACGGCAACAACCAAGTTTCAGGATAAAAATTGTAATCCTATATTGATACTTTGCGTACTTTTGGAAAATGATTTTTCATGGTTTTCAAATTGATAGCCATTTTGTTCTTCCTTGTAATTTGGGTTATTTCTGGGAGGTGGTTGATTTTGGTTTTCTGTGATTATGCTTTGATTTCTCTTATCGATAACGGGAAATCAGTCCAAAGCAGATTATAAAGATCTTCAGACAGAGAATAATTTAACTTATTTGCAGCTTGCCTAAGAACTTCATATTTCGACCCTATCTCAATAATTCTTTACCTTTGGCATTGATGATAACTTGATTAGCTTTGATCGAGAGTAGTATATGATGATGAGATCGATTAAACGTGCTATTCATCTCCGTGCTTTACTATCGAATTAATTTTATTAAAAGTTATGACTAATGTTTATTGTGAAAAAATTTAATAACAGCAAAAATTACTCTTTGTATTATTATAACATCCATTGTTTATTCTTTATATTAGATTAGATTGTTGACTAAAATGGAATAGGGACAGATGCAAAAATACCAAGAAATATCCAAGCTATACAAAGAAATAGTTGATTCCATCACCACCCTAGAATTACCACAACTCAAACTCTATCTTGTCAACTTAGATAAAAGGATACAATCCAAAGCAGAACCTCTACTTGCTTAGTACCAATCTGTCAAACAACTTTTTGATAATACCAAAGAAGCCAAAGGAAAAGTACCGCTGCATTTTGCATGTGCCAAGGGAGATCTTTCTGTTGTACAGTATCTCATCGAAGAGACCAAGTTAGATTACAGAATCAAAGATAAAGATGGAAGCAATCCTTACTTTACCTCTATCGAACACGGCCATCTCAATATCATCCAATACTTCATCGAGTCAGGGAAATTTTCGGCGAATGAGACTAAAGATGGAGAGATATCCGGTTTGCATATAGCATCTAACCATAATCACACTG
>Ga0194117_10006245_pt1 | contig 10532 bp, 7 predicted proteins | sample TA2MahsurfametaG_FD_160579 | JGI IMG/M metagenome (GOLD analysis project Ga0194117, IMG submission 160579) | Freshwater microbial communities from Lake Tanganyika, Tanzania - TA2015009 Mahale N1 surface | ecosystem: Environmental > Aquatic > Freshwater > Lake | place: Tanzania: Lake Tanganyika...
TTTTAAATAAATTTTATGTGTTTTAAGTATTCGCTCGTAAATTGTAGAAAACGGAATAAAAAACCTAACGGATATAACACCTAAAAAACCAAACCTACTTAATTCTACGATTTATTGATGCTGATTATCTGTAATAACAGAACTCAATAATAAAATTAATTCATTTTACAATTATATTTAATGAAATACAATCAGCACGAAGAAGAAGACTACGAGGACAACTACATAGAATACCCCAACATCCATACCAAACAACACAAACGCAAATACAAACCCATCTCTGCCAACCTCATCGACACACAGTACTAAGTAGTCGAACAGGTCTGCTTCGACCTCGACTACAATGTTGTCATCGAAAAAGATCTCAAAAACTGGGATATGAAATGGACAGATGGCGCAGTCTCAGTCGAACTGCTCAGCAAACTACAATCTCATCAAAAAATCAACCATTTTCCAGGCATGAACACCCTATCTCGCAAAAACAACCTGGCGAAAAATATGATAAAAATGCAAAATTACTATCCAGAACACTATAACTATATCCCCAAAACATTTCTGCTACCCTCAGACTTAGGACTACTAAGAACCTACTACAACTAGTCACGGAGGAAAGGACAGACCAAGACATTCATTGTAAAACCTTAGGCGAGCTGTCAGGGAAGAGGCATCTTTTTGTCACAGTCACTTTCATGTACATTTGTATGTATATCAGAGAAATCTAAAGTTATGGGCAATGCGTTGTGCAAACTTACATCGACAATCCTCTTCTTTATAAAGGTCTGAAGTTCGATTTGAGGGTCTACGCTTTAGTGGCAAGTTGTGATCCGTTGAGAATATACATATACAATGAAGGTTTGGTTCGCTTTGCAACTTAAAAATACTAACCTGCTTAAGAATAGAATCTTTAGAATTTGTATATGCATCTGACTAACTATGCCATTAATAAAGATAGTCCTAAGTATGTGTTTAACTAGTCACTTTAAAACTTAAGTCACGGACATAAAAAGTCTTTGGCTTAGTTTTTCCAAACTCTAAAGAGCCAAGGTTTACCAGCTCATGAGTATTGGAGTGGAATCAAAGATATAATTGTTAAAACTATGATAGCTGGGCAACCACACTTACAGCATTAGTACAGAATGGCTCAACCTCACAACGTTATTAATAACATGTGCTTCGAGATCTTGGGTTTTGACTTCATGATTGACGATAGAAATAAAGTTTATTTGCTGGAAATCAACTATACTCCTAGTTTTTCCACTGAGACACCTCTTGATCATCTCATCAAAAGCAATCTTATAAGAGATACTCTTGTTTTGATGAATGTTACTCCTCAATCTAGAAACACAGCTCAAAAACTAGCCAAAGAATAGCTATAGAGAAGAGTTTTTACTGGCAAAATGACCAAAGTTTCGCCAACTTAGAGGCAAATGATAATAAACCAGTTTCAGAAAGATCGAGATTAATACGAAAAGAAACATCTGGGATCTTTTGAAAGAATTTATCCTTCTAGAAATCCAGAAAGACAACCCAAATACTTGAGTTTGCTAGAGTATTCTGCATAGTAATATAAATAAGCAAGTTCACCAAAAAAATCGCTACATGAGCGCAGATCAACCCCAAAATACAGAATCAAAAGATTGGTGTCTAATCATACTTTTGTTTAAGACTAAGGCAGATAAAACAATACTCATGCTTATAAAAATCATAGAAACTCAAAAGAACAAATGGAGATGATGAATCCAGAACAAAAGGAAAAAAGCCCTGTATTTGCTCGCAAATTAAGATAAAAACTAAGCTTCAACAGTTCTATCAAACAAACTATCAATTACGGTCTGTAGTAGCGTTAGTTCTCAAAGCAAGGGGAGTAAATCAGAGCGATGGATTTGGCAAGTCTTAAGACAAAAAAAGAGCAGTCGACAATGTTCAGCAAACACTACGGTCAATAGACATAAGGGTGAGTCATTTGTATCCTTTTTACATTTAATTAAATATGAATGAAATAATGTGGGTATCTATAATCATCAGCTCATGCCTGAATTATTTGTACTCTCAAAAACAAAGATTTACATTGGATAGTTATAGTATATCGATGAACCTTTTATCTTCAGGATTAATATTTTTCTTATGTAGTCTTTGGCAGGCATCTGACCTTTGTAAGACATGTTCTCCTTTAGCTGCAAATTCACGAAAAATTGAGTGTTTGCTTGGCAGTTTACAAAATTTTGAGTTATTATGTCGTAAGGTCTATTTGAGAAGTTTTAGTTAGAAATCGCCTCAATTTCAAGTGTGAAGTTGAAGTTGCTGAGGTTTTTAAAGGGAATCGGAGGCATTCTGATCTGATTCTTCTTTGCTGGTATTTTTATAATAGGAGTATCCTCGTCGGGTTTATAAAGATCTTTGATGCACAAGATCTGAGGAACTTCACATTTAGCATATATAGGAAGGCAGACAGGTAGCAGGCTCTAAAGTTGAACTTCCAAAAATCCCTCAATGACATAGTTCTCTCTGACAGGAGGTATCTTGACTGCAACTTTTACCTGAGCTCTCTCTTTCTTTCTGATTTTGAACCTCACTTCTTCGAAATACTAAAATCTTTCGTTGCTTCTAACTGAGAATACATATTCGTCGAGGTCATTGAACTCTGCATTGTTGCAACGGGCAATCACTCTCAACATAAAAGGATTTGATCCATTATCTTCGATAATTTCGTCCTTAAGGCCAATAGATACATCGAATTCCTCGATTGAACCGGGAAAGAGAGTAGATTTGCCGAACATTATGTTGGTACGATTGATCTCCACGAAATATTTAGTTTCTGTCAACTCAGTAGAATCATCATTCTCTTTCTCTGGTTCAGCTTTTTAGGTGGTTTAGGTTGTTGGCTGCTCAGAAATAGTCATATTTTAAACCATTTTTTCGACTGTTTGCTGTTGTTCTGCTTCAGTTGGAGCTGTATAGAGATAGGAGTACCTGAAGGCTGTTCAGGGGCAGGTGGAGGAGGATTGGGAGCGGGCGGATCAGTTTGTTTCTCGCTCATAGCTTCTCCTAATCAAATATTCTTAAATTTCAATTTAACAATCCAGCTTAAGAATTAAAATAACTTAATAAAATATCTTGCATTACACATAACTGCTTCTTAAATAGAGCCAATCTTACCAAAATAAAAAAAAGAGGGAGTTGTTTTTATCATGCTAAAGTTGATTACTACAGCTTATATTAATTATAGAGAATGTCTGTCCACGAAAAGATGCAATCGGACTACCTCTGGATACGTAATGCACCTGTAGAGGAGGGCCTTAAAGTCAGGTACTCGTTCAGTCATACAGAAATCACGGATTCTACTATACTTATGATCGCGCAGTGAATAGCTCATAGAGACTATAAATGATATACAGGTAACTGCTATAATAACAACAGATCGATGGGAAAACAGTACGATTGGGAGCTGGAAAAGTTTAGATTGGGCAAAAAACCAGTTGATAAAGGCAATAAACGAAGAGGATTCAAAAACTTCTTCAGATTCGTCAAAAATCCCCTAGGCTACATTAGCTGGAAAACTTATAGATGGTTCAACCCACCTCCTAGATTGTTGATCTATGGAGGCCTACTTTACTGGGGAGCTGTTATTTGGTATTGGAAACAAATTTCAAACTAATACCAAGAAATTGATGAAGTTTTGAAAAACTACGGCAAAAATGTTGAAGGAACAAGTGGCAAGATGAAAGGCTACCACAACCAAAAGATGTTCCATAATCCCAACATGATTTAAGGCCCAATGCGCACCCATTTCTTCCCAGATTTGGTTACACTCAACCCAACTTGGAGACAAAACATTCGTAAAGAACTTCAATTAACTAACCTCTACAACGTCAAATTCTGATGAGTTATACCTAATATCAATTACTATCATCAATAATAATTCTATTCTTTGCAACAATCAATATCTATAAATATAGTAATGGATCAAAAACTACTCCTTAAATAAAAAGACTACGAACTATTGCAAACCAAACGAGTACTCAACGGGAAACATTCATTCACTGATCCTCTCATCAATCCACCCAAAGTCAAAGACAAAAAGAAGAAAAACAATCCAATTGCTGTCCAATCTAAACCAAGTAAAGTACTATCCAACGATATCCTCGAACGCAGACCTAGCAAGATTAATCGACCTCTAGCAGTACACGAACAGAAAATGGCAGTAGAATAATAAACGTAGCTCAAGATATAGACCACGCCTTGGAAGTAAATCCTCAATTTTTTCCTCAAAGCTTACGACTACAGGAAATAACCCGTTGATCTGCAAGTAGCCAACGTACATTTAATATTACAAAGCCTTTCGGTAGTCAAGGCTTGAAGATGGAGGATCAACTGAGAGGTACTCATCCTCAAAATCAGGGAGGAAAAGATCAAGTAATATAGAATGTATTAAGAGAACAACTATTTCTATGCGAACATACATAAAAATTTTATAGAAAATGAAACACGACCTAAAAACTAAATGGAAAGAAAATGATAAAGTAGGAAGCCTGCAAATAGCAATTCAATCTTGCAAATTACTTCATGATACTTCCAACGCAGTAAAAAGCCATCTAGTTAGAAATTTCATGCTCTCAAATTCGCCTACGTTTTGGAAATAGTTGAATAATTTGGGTTGTCTGTGTTTAAAAGAATCAAAATTTTGAGTTTTCCACAATACACTGAATAAAGAATCAATTAGATATCTATAAAAGATTTAGAAGGCACAAATATTCCTTAGTCTGCGCAGTAGATTTGTAGAAACTGGTTACTAAAAATTAGCTCCATTAGATAGCTTATTCCTAGGACAATCGTTGAGGCTACTTTGATAAGGCTTCACTTTTTTTTAGATAATGGATCCAAAGCCAAAGAAGTGCTCTATCTACTAGCTAAAACAAATAGATGTTTTGGGTAATACATTAATGTAAATATATTTTTATACAGTGTATTTTCTTTTGTACTTTTTTGATCAGAATGGGCAGAGAAGTTTTACCTTTAGACAAAGATTACATTTTGGACATTTTAGACGATGTCTTTTTCTATGTCAAACAAGGAAGTAGATGTTGAACTATGCAGAAACTAAGTTTTCAAGACCAGACATCTCTTATGATGAATTTTTCGTCATTTTAGAACCATTTTTCATTTCGAGTTTCTAAAGTTTATCTCAGAGTCTATCGCGAGTACTTTTGAATGTATGCAGGATAAATTCAAAAGATTTTGCTCTATATTGCCTCAAAATCCACATCCTATCATTTTGACCAATTTCATACAAAGCTTTAGTTCTTCTCTTCTCATCGATTACTCGCTAGATTTGGTGAGGATGTTGCAAAAATTACAAGGAGATAACAAGTTCGCCATCTATAAAAGACTCTTTTAAAGATTAAGTGGCATGACATTTTTACAAAGTGGGTAATTCATAATTACTTCTTGGACAGATCTCTCCTAAATCAATAGCATATAGATCTTGTTAGATCTGCTTGGTCCCTTTTCAAATATCATATTCAAAAATCTGCCAAGATATGAAAAGAATAAATTCTATACTTTAATTCTTTAAAAATTCAGTTTCCTCTTCGATAATGTTCGAAGCCTCAAACCTTCAATTTTCAATTCTTTAAATAACTTTTTAACTTAGATATTCCAAAAAATAGAAGATTTTGGAGACATACTCACTCTATAACCTTTATTACAAGTAATCAACTATTTACCAGCTGCCAATAAAACCTAACTGAGCTACAATATCTCAGAAGCTTTCATTAACAGAGATGAATCCAAGATAACTGACCCGGTAGTTGTCTATATCATAATGGGTCTGCTCAAGAATGTGGCTGATGATAAAATTAGCAAATTAACTCTTAAATTTTTGTAAAAAATCGATTTCGGCAAAGATCTTGAACAAACTCTGAATTTCTATGGATAAATGAGAGCTAGCTTTGGATACATCGAAAAAGTGACAGTCCTTCTGATCTATAAAGCTGCTGGTTTGACTTACTTGGCAAGAAAGAACAGCAAAGGTAGAATAACTAACAAACTAATCTCATTCCTACAAGCAACTATTTCTTTCTGTTATATAACTATTCCTGTCCTTTAGAATTCACATCTCAGACTCAAACTCTATCTGTACCTTAGTGAGGTCGCTTTGTCTAATAATCTAATTTCACAAGCGAATTCTCTCATTAAAACATGCATCACAGAGCTGTCCTAATTTTAGGCTGAAAATGATAAGCAGATTTATGAGATATTTTACAGAATAGTGTGCTTTTTGATAGTGATGCCAGATGATCCTTAAAATGATTATTTATTCCTTTTCAACGGTTTATTTCAAGCATTCACCAAAGCCAAGTTCAAATCCAACTATGAACATATCCTCAAACTATAATTCTTTACGAAAAGTATAGTATATCTCAGTTGCCAAGCTCAAGAAAGATTACCTTTCCACCTTTAAGGAGTCACTTCTAATGACGGACTCTTCAAATCTATCGACTTCCGGAGAGCTCTTGTCTAAAAAATAATGCAAATCGCAGATCTGATATAAGAAACTATACCAAAAATAGGCCAAGCAACAGGTGGAAGTTAGATTGATGCCTACTTGATAATTCACCTCTCACAGTGCATCATGACACTTCTAACAACTTTTGATAGCGGGCCTCGCCTGAAAAAAATAATAAAGGACATCCTGAAGGTGTTATAAGTAACCAAATAACGATTTTTAAACCGTTTATAGAAAACAATGCAAGGTTTGTACCGCAATTGTCTCAAAGGTTTGAATTCAAATCTTGCGTAAAGTGAATTAGGTTTAAGCATAACATTCTGATGGTTGTTTGAAATTCTATTTAATACTTAATTTACTTCTAAAATATCTTTATAACATTATAACTATCTAGTTAATAATCATAATTTGTATAAACTTCAATATTTATTAAAAAACCATAATAAGTGCAAAATTCAAGTATTAATAACATTATTGACACATCACTAGGGTTGGGTTTATTGAGTCGAGCTTCCATCTTCAGCTTTTTACATAAACTAGGACAGAATCTCATTATATCTCTATAAAATTATAGAACTGATAGTCTACGCTTTCACTTGATCTTTGATTAGGCAACATAGAATATATTTTTGTGTGGGCTTTAAGATACAATTTTTCAGCTATAACACGCTCAAAAAAGTTCCATAAAAAATATCACCAGCAGACTCATTTCTTAACTCACAAATCGCCCCTGACAACTCAATTAAGGATTTGAGCACAGGCTTGGACTTTTTTATCCAAGGAAAACTCTCAAAAAAAGGTTATATGTAGTCATATGGAGTTGTGTACTTCAATTTGTATTCAAGTAGCTCGAGAACATGAAACTCCATAGCGATGAGATCATCTACTGAAAAAGTACTTCCTCCATGCTAACAGATGATTTGTGCATTGAAATAAATAGAAACTTAGTTTGACTCGTTGAACTGTATTAACAAGATATTTACTTTGATGGCCATCCAGATACAGCAAAGTGAAATGAGAGAAAGCTGGTTCGCATCGATAAAACTTGATTTATTGAGCATGATGTCTAGATAAATCTTCGCGAGATAAGAAGTTTCTGAAGACAGCTAGAGGGATTCACAGTACTAAAATGATGAAAAGAAGATAAAAGAAAATGAGGAACTGTTTGGAGTTCCTTAGAGATAATTTTACCTCAAAGACTGAAACCATTAAATCCTTATACTGATTTTTATCCAGTAGTTATCCCTGTTGGTTTTGGGTTGAGCTAACCTTAATTAGAGAGTGTTTACCTTCTAGAAAGCCATATTTTCTGAGAATTTTTGGTGTAGCTCTGGTGATAACATAGCAATTATGTTATAAATTGATTTTAAAACAAACTTTAATGATATTTAATAAATATTTGTATTTGGAAATGTATAAAGCAACACTGCACAGTGTGAAATTTCATAAAGTGACATTCTTATAGTTCAAAGATACGTTTATTATGAATTTAGAGGGAAGTTATGGTATATCTTTATTTAGAGGGAAGTTATGGTATATCTTTTTTGTAAAGTAATGTCAATGTCCGATATTGTTATGAAGAATATTAGGATTTGGGTGATTGGATTAATTTTATCTTGCTTGCTGTACTTGGCTTTAATTTTTCTATCTATTTTTGCCCCAAAACAATATTTCAATCGATTTCAACAAAAGCCAAGCTCCTCTCGCCTAAATTGAATCTTACAAATATTTTACAGCCAAAACAGCATTAGCTTGACAGATTAACTAGCAGGGACCTGTTTTGAAACTATCTATTGTTTACTTTAATCTTATTTTATAAACCATATTACCAATATTATAAAGCTTGTAATAAGATTTATTCTAAGCAATATACTCTCACTCCAGATGTTTTACTAATCGAATACGGACAAATTTACGATCGTCTTTTTATTTGTATTAACAATTTATCTATCAAATAAAGAGACATAACTCCAAAATAAACTACACCTAAATATAGTAGGTTGACTTAAATAAAAAGCAACAGGTCCAAATCACCCAATAAAGTGTTAGGTTTACATTTGAAATTATATGGTGAAATGAAATAGTGATTAATCAATTCAGGAGCGACGGGGCTGTAGAGATATCCTACTTGCATTTCGATTTATCTCCATGATCTTGCTATCCAACTCCCTCATTTTCTAAGGATAACTATTTTCCTTATTGCTAACATTCATGCGCTTTTTACCTGTATTGTTGATTGAACTCAAGATCTTTATGTTTTAGTTTCCCTTCTTAGCCTCACGGACGCTGGTAGGGTCATTCAGACCGATGACCATAACAGAAATATTATCGGTCGAACCTCTGTTCATTGATTCCTTGAGGATCTATTCAGCTCCTTTACCATACCAAATATCATCATTTTCGTGTTTTTCATTAATATTTTTCATCAGTTATACTACTTAAGTATTTTCAAATTTATCCCAAAGCCCATCAGAACCCATAACAATAAAATCGTGGTAGTCGATCTAGAAACTTGTAATTTCAGGCTAGTTGATAACTATCTTACTATTTTCTTTTGTATCTTTGGCCTAGTAGTCTCCAAATGTACGAGTTGTAGATAATCTGCCAGGGAATACTCTCAAAGGACCTACAATCATGTCATAGGAACCGTCTGAGATTTATGTAATAGCTGTAGTTTGATAAATCTTCCCACCAGCTTCAATAATTCTTTTTTGTTCGTCAGGATTTGAAGGCTTGTGGTCTTTGCTGATTTGATAGCATTTATTGAACTGTTAGCTAACAAGAATAGCTCGAGAATCTCCAAGATTGGCCGTGTAGCAGATATTATTATGGACGAAAATAACAAGAGCACAACTTCCACTATTATCTCCTTTCTTTTTCCATTAGTTGTCTGCTTCAATAAAAGCTTTTCTCAAAGCTGTAGGCACGTCTTTTCTCCAATCAGAGTTAAAGAAGTACTCATGAAGTTTCTACTTAAGGAACTGAGAACACTTTGTTCCTCCGTGTCCGTCATAAATACTAAACCATTTAGCATTTTCTTCAAGATAAATAGTGATTTTGTCATCATTAGATTGTCTATATAGACCCTAATGAGTAACTGTGGCATATCTTTAAAGATGAGGATGCATGTCTCCGCAAATCGCCTCAGGAATTTATGGCATTTTCTTTGATGGCTTTTTAGCTGGCTGTTTCTTTTTGCATTACTGACTAGCGTAGTTCAAAAGTGGGCCCTTCAAAGCCTTTGCGATGAAGTAAGTAGTTATTCCGTTCTCAACAACACTAGTACTTGAAATGATCTCCTCAAAATTTTAGCAAGGATTTCCAGGTTATATGAAAGGTTTCTTTTGCTGAGGTTGATTCTGAGTTTTTTGTGGTTGAGGTTCAGGTTTGATAAGAGAGATGTTTTCCGAACTCTTGATTCTAAATTGAGTGTGAATTACTTTTTGATTTGCGCTGACTTGGAGTCCATGGGAACATTGGAATAGTAGTTTTGGAGCGGATTCATGTTGCGTAAGTAGTCTGGTTTATAGTTCATAGTTCAAATAATACAGTTAATTTTAATCTGATAATAGGTTAAAAATAGAATGCCTTTAAATTATTAGTTCAATCAGAAATCATTTTAGTACGGCATGTTGGGCACGAATTTTTAATCCTTAGCCACTCTATCAAGCACCATTCATGAAACGAGTGTTTACATCTAAAAGTAAGGTGCTGCGTTCCTGCTCTTAAATCCTAGCGACATACAGAACATTAACTATCTTTTTACAATACTTTTCTATACCTTTGAAGCTACTCTTACGTAAGTTCTACTCCTTATCTCTGATGCTCTTCTTCCTACAACATCTGTTGCAATTCCAATAATCTTACAGGGCTTGCCCTTAAGTTGATTTTTAGTAATCTATTTTCTTTTTTAACTGGTTTTTTCTGATAAGGTTGAAAATATTTCGCAGTTGAATTACCTGATATCAACTCGCAAAATTAATTTTTACACTTCGGGCATTAAACCTCACTTTCACCAGGCATCAGG
>Ga0194117_10006248_pt1 | contig 10527 bp, 6 predicted proteins | sample TA2MahsurfametaG_FD_160579 | JGI IMG/M metagenome (GOLD analysis project Ga0194117, IMG submission 160579) | Freshwater microbial communities from Lake Tanganyika, Tanzania - TA2015009 Mahale N1 surface | ecosystem: Environmental > Aquatic > Freshwater > Lake | place: Tanzania: Lake Tanganyika...
ATTCACTGAAATCTATAATTCTGTATTGATATAGCCTTCAATAATCAAGTTACCCTCACTCTCTTGCAAAGAGTTGCTTACTTAATCCTAATTTTTTTAGTTTAAAATTCTCAAACCTGCCAAATTCACCCATCCACGACTACAGTCGGTAAGTTTTATCCATTATCCTTTGACTGAAAAAATAGTGTTGTAGACGACCTCGCTACCTTCTTCTTGAATCAATACCGCTTTTTCTGCATTGTAGAATTCATGTTGGTTGATAACAAGTATCTTCTTATATTTTCTATGGAACACTTCGAGCTTGTTTTCAGTTACTGATACTTTTTCCTTTGCCAACAGTAGAGGCTCATGTAGATTAAATTTTTCTCCCTAAAGTTGGAGTTCGAGGTAATCTTTAGGTAAGATACTATTTTCCTTTAAAGGTATCTGGAATGTAAAACGATAAGAGTTGAATCTTTTATTTTGGTAGATCTATGGTTTGCAGTAGATCTTCAAAGCCGTTTCATCTTGACTGTCATAAATCTAACTATCTCTATAATTACCTTGGAATACTCTACTCCAATTTATTACCTTAATATCTTCTGCAAGCATTCTAGTTTTAATTTGTAGAGCTCATCTAAATTCACATTATTTTAAGTGGGATAGTAGTTGGGTTATTGAGAGTTGTCGAAAAGCTGGTTATCTTTCTGAGATTATTTGGAATTGTTATGTTCTTCTTATTCGATTTTCATGAAGTAATAGGACTTGGTTTTGACTTGATTGTAGATTGATTATAGGGGAGGTTAGGATTACTCGGTTGTTTTTTACTCCTCGATTACTTGCTGGTTTAACTTTGCGGATGAGAGATATTCTATGATGTTGCGTTTAAGTTCGGGGGAGAAGCAGCCACAAAGACTATCAAAAAAGTTAAACATATGGCGATCTATTATTAATCTAAAAATTTAAAAGTTAAGATACTTTGGGTTAGAGAGTTTTGAGAAAAATCTAATGAAAAATCAAGTTTGTTTGATTTTTCCAGATTGAAGTGATACCATAAAGACATCTACTTTTAGTATTACATCTCTTATTCTTTGGCTTTTTTTCAAAGATAACTTCAATTAAAAGATTATTAAATCCCAAAGATGATTAATTACTAAAATTACTTTAAGTATTTATCCGCTAATTTTTGTTTCAAAGAAAGGCTTAAATCTTACCTCAGCTTTTTCTATTAATTCTCATATATTTAAATAGTTATCTCAATCTATGGTTATTCTATGCAGTTTGAAAACTTTAAATAGTATTTATAACGTTTTATTTAAATGAAAATCTCAAGATCTCAAACACTGTCGGTGAAGATGAGACCAGTTATCCTTCCGAGCTGTTTGAATTTCAGTAAAGTTTAAAAGATGTAATAAAGTTAATCTTGTCCTGAAGTTTGTTAGCTCACAGCAATCGAAAAATAAAAATTGAGAATCAATAAGAAACCAATCTACATACATCATCTGGAGATAGACTATGGTAAGCTGGAAAAATTTGACCAGCTTGAAATTATAGTTAAGGAAACGGATGATTCAAGCTGTATAAAGATAGATAAGGCTATCAAATAGCTAGAAAATGTTCATTAGTAGCAATAAAAAACAATCTAACATTAAAAGACAATGAGAATCTCAAAAATATCATAGTTTAGTGAGAAAAGCACGTTCTGCCAGAAGGGGACTAAAAAGAAAAGAATAAAATACTTGAAAACTGAAAGAATAAGCCCAAAGCCTGTAAAAAAAAGATTATAAAAAATATTAGAGCTTTCAAGCCTAAACAACTCTACAAACTTCAAAAAAGTAAAGTAGTTTTGCGAGTTGAAACAAAACTCACCCATCAAAAAGATAGAGAAACAAAACTCACCGATCAAAAAGATAGAAAAGGAATACAGAATGGTAAAACTAATCGTGGCAGGCGGCTACAAAAAAACCATGCTTGTCTGCTATCCAGATATCTCAGAATACCTTAAACTATGCCATTTAAATTGATTTTTTTATGACTTAATTTCTAATATTATAAGTTATGCGCTCATCAGTTAGTTACTTAATCAGACAGCAGAGAGTTTAGGTTAGCTTTGGATTTTTTGCTGTCCAAGTTTTTCAAAGAGTTCTTTGTATTTGTAGAATTAATTCAAATTTTCAATTACAGCGATTGGCTAGCAATATAAAGCTCTAGTCGCACAACTTTTAACTCTAGCCACTAGAAAGTCTCCTTGACCTATCTCTTTCTATCTAACCATAATTCCATCTTGGAAAACAGGTGCTTTAGCTATTTAAACGTATCCATTCCGATAGTTGTCTGTTTTTCCAGTGAGTACATCTGCATTTCTTTTGGATTTGGCCTCCAAAAGGAGAAGCTGCAGTGACCCAATATCTTTATCATTACGCCCTAATTGTGTTTCTGTAAAGGTATCAATCATTTATCTCAGTCTTCTTTGTTTGACTTTCTCAGGAACATCATCTTTATAGTTTCTATGAGCATGTGTTTTCTCGCGCATAGAGTAGGCATAAGTAAATGCTATATCATAATTGACTTTTTTAATCAATTTTAAGGTCTAAATATTAAGAAATTTACGTCTTGAAATTCTTATTAGGTCTAGCCGCAAAATCCGCAGATCATGTCAGTTGAAAGTCCAACTCCTGGCAATTTGTCTTTGATTCTCTTAACAAGTTAAAGATATGATTAGACAGTGTGATTACGTCTCATTCTTTGCAAAACAGTGTTGCTACCACTTTGAGCTGGAAGATGAATGTACTTACAAATGTTGTTATGTTTTGCAATCACATCGATCACCTCTTAAGGGAAGTCTTTGGGATGTGGAGAGGTAAATCTAAATCTGACATTTGGAAATGCAGTAGCTGCTCTATCTAAGAGATCTGAAAAACGAGCTCCTGGAGAATCTCGAAGTTTGTACATTTCTTTGAATCCACTTGTATTTTTATGTTCGGAATGACTTTAGGTAGTGACATCATGATAGCTATTTACATTTTGTCCTAAAAAAATAATTTCCTTAACTCCTTCCTTTTCTAATTGAGCTATCTCACTCAATATCGTTTACAGATTTCGGCTTCTTTCTCTTCCTCGTACAAAGGGCACAATACAAAATGAGCACATATTGTTGCATCCTCTCATAATTGAAATGTATGCATTTACATCGTTTTCGTTTCTGCGGACTGGCATTATGTCTTAATAGGTTTACTCTTCGCTTAGTTATACGTTCATTTGAAGTTAGTTACCTTGAAATGATGATTATAAAAGACGAGGTAAGTCGCGGTACGCATCGGGACCACATACAACTTGTACTCCAGCTTTAAAAAGATTATGTTTCAATCTTTAAGCCATGCATCCAAGAATACCTACGACTGAATTTTTGCTGAGCTGTTTAATCCTAAGCATAACTTTTTCTTAAGCTTTTTCTCTAATTGAACAGGTATTGATCAAAACAATATTAGCTTTATCAACCTCGTCAACTTAGTTAAACTTTTCAGAAAGAATGGATCTAACTATCTCAGTATCATTGATGTTCATCTGGCAGCCATAGGTTTCGATATGGTACGTAGGTCGATCTCTGATGATCATTGTTTTTCTCTTACTGTTTATCCTCATGAATTCCTTGAAGTAGGGAATACTGGTAACTTTTTGTCGCTGAGTGTAGTAGCAAAGGTTGGGCAGAAGTGAACGCATTATTATAATTAACTGTGATAACAACAACTATCTTTAGTTAATAAACTAAAATAAATATGAGAAATGGCATGGATTCACTATTTACGTCTTTCGTAAGGATTTTGTATGCCGTTATATTTTGTTATTTTTATGGACTTCTTTTTAGACATTTTTTAGATTAATGTGTGAAGTTCAATTCTGTAATATATTGAATTATAGATAAATTTATTTAGTTTTTTAAGATACATTGAATCATATCAATGACGGAAGTTTATTCCAATAACTTTGAGATTCTTTTTGGTGGTCTAAGGCTATAGTTTATGCAAGATTCTGAGAAACATGATTTCCTAGTCAATTTTACGGAATGTTTACTCCTCTCTCTTTTTCTACTATTCAAGGGAAGAGTTTTTGATTGATTTTGAAATAGCTGCAAATCCCTATTTCTGTTGTTTTTTAATCTCGTTTATTTTGTCGTAATCTTCGAGTAGATAGAGTTTAACTTTTTAAAGGCATCTTTCATAATAGTATAATATATTTTTGACTTTGAATTCATCTGCCAAAGCTGTATACCATTTAAGGGCTATCTCATTTTTCTGGGTTTAGTTTCTGGTTGATTATAATAGCTAGTCAGTGAGCTTGAGGACTTGTTAATAAATTTCCAGATGGAAATAGAGAGGGATAGCCTATTTGCGTTATGTTTTGGCTAAATTTCCAGCCAGTTTGAATGCGATAATGTTTTTTTGCTCTCTATTCTATACAGTAGGATAAATAGCCAGTAACTTTTCGACATTATTTTTGATGTTTAGAGGATTGTTAGGCACAGTTACAAGTAGAGAGTAGAGTTAAACCTCCTTGATTTTCTATTCAACTTTTAAGAGATACTTTTTAATCAGATTAGTTTCTTCAATAATGATCCTTTCACCATAGAGTATTTTCATTGAATTAAGAGTTTCGACGAGTTCATTTTTGATGCCTTAAGAGAAAGCATTTCCAAATCTATATTTAAGGTTGATTTAAAGAATTGAGTCTGCAATTTTTTTGAGAGACTCTCTAAAGATGCTGATGTACTTCTCAAAGTTTTTTAAATTACTACTTTATAAGCCTATACTTTCAACCAAATTTATCAGTTTCTCAGTCGGCAATAGTTGCTAATCAATTAAAGCTTTATAGATGAAAAAACTCTACCTGAGCCTTCGGACCATATAAACATGGAGATATTTCATTCTTTGTTTAAGCTTATTATTTGAAAATAAGCTGACGGTAATCCAAGAAAGTTGGCCAAAAATGGATTCTATATTTCCAAGAATATCCGTTTAGGTAGAATCTTCTTTAAAGGATATATTAAAGTTGAGTGATATGCATAGTTTGATAATTTTGCTTTAAGTTAGTGAGTAAAATGTATTGTAGTTTTCAATATTGATCTAACTGTTTTTTTTCAAATATTCCTTTGTTGTATCCTTATCTTAAAATTCTTTTAAAGTCTATTCTAACTTATATAGCTGTTCATTCATATCGTTTAAAACTAGGCCCTACATTAATAAGACAATTATCGATTGAAAACACTCCTTGACATTAATAACGGCTTATTATTCTTTTTTTAAAATTTACTACAGTAGTTTTATGAAATTTAAATTTTGAGTGTTATCTCCCTACTTGAAAATTTGAATCTTGGTCTTCAAATTTTAAATGTTCATATACTTTGCATCCGTACTTAAACAGATGTTTCGCATGGTTTGATTTATCTGTGGATAGGCCTCGTTCCAGTCAGTATTATTTTGGTTAGCTTTGTAAGATGGCCTAAAAATTATGTGGATTCTATCTCCAGAAAGTGTTTGAAAGTAACTCTTTATTTTTGGACTTTATTGAATGATATTTCTGAATGCTCCCTTAACGGCCTCTGCTTCTTTTTGCAATTCGTTTTGTTTGATTTTGTCACGGGTTTCTACACGGTTGATGATGAGACTGGTGCAATCCTTGCAATCAGGAAAAGCATCTACAAAACTTTATAACATTCTCTTCTCAAATGGCTCCATCAAGTATTTGCCTGCACTGTTGGATAAAGTGATTACAACTAAGAATCTAATTTGTTTTAGATTTTTTATCATCGTTTTGATGTAGTGGTAGTTTATGAACTATCTGAATCGAGAACTGTCGGCGTAACCAGGCATATCGATAATTGCAAGTTGATTATTCCTAAAGAAGTTAGGTGTGGTAGTTACAGATTAGTTTGAATCTCTTACTAGTTCTGAATAAGATTTATCCACGGGATGCAGAAAAGTGAGTTAGTACATGCTATCATGCTTGATGTCTATTTTTAATCCTGCAGATGCACAACTAAGTGTGGTTTTGCCTACCCTTGTATTGCCGATAAATATGACTCCTCTGTCTCCTTTTTAAAGTTGTTCTGCAAGTTGAAAGCGATGTGCAAAATTCTCAAAATTTTAAGCCTAATTGTCTTCCATAATTTGTGCGAGTAAGTATTATTATATCTTTATTCTTAGAGTATTAGATTTATTCTTTCAGATCCAAATCCACATTGCATAAACCCAACCATAAAAATTGATAAATGATTTCATTGTTAAAATAGTTAATTATTATTTAACTCAATCTAACATCGCAATTATGTTGCTTAAAACATTGTTTGGTCAACGTCCCCTCATCAATAAATCGACAGCTTCAATTTTCATCTATCTAAGAGACCATGATCAACTCATCAATCCCACCGAGTCTAGGTTGAAACTTTCGTACTTGGATCCCAAGAAATTAGTACAAGGGGCACCTATACAAAAATTTTTACCCTATAAGTTGGAAAAAGAAATGCAGGAACTTTTGGATAGACAGATTTTCGAAGAGTACAAGAATAAAATTTTGAGAGGTTTTATCGACGAAGTACCCATTGTACGTATATCTGTATTTAGAAATAACCTGATCCACTTTGGGGTGAAGAAGAAGTCCCCACTCACTACTATTATAGACCTGCTAAAATCGATCTTATGCGTGTGTCACATCCTCACAATGCCGATGCTGAGGCTTGGATTGATGCTCATTATTAACCTTACTTTTCAACTAGCATAGAAGTCGAAGTCGATAGCTAACTCGCTCAAACAAAAGATATTCATAAATTAGTCTAAATCAGTGTGGCAGCAAGAAAGCAACAAATTACTGACAAGCAGTTATGGTATTCCATCTAATAAGGGTTTAAAAGAGGGAAATCTTTGTATTTGCTCAATTCACAATAGTTGATCAAACTTAAATGGGCTTTTGATGGATTGATCAAGCAAGGTACACCAGTTTTTCATGAGATTTTGGCTTCACTTCTGAGAGAAGATGTGCCAAAGATGAGTAAAGAGTAGCTTTTGCATCTTTTCTATGCCTGCAAATACTCAAATCCGGGACAGACTAATCTATAACCTGATGTTATTTAAAAACTTAGATCTCTTTATAGTGAGTTCACTTTCTAGTAAAAAACTTCCTTTTTGCTTGCATATTCTGTATGTACTAAGCCTCTAAAGCTGGGCAAAAAAGTACAAAGAAGAAGAAGATATGAATTTTTATAAAAAGCAGCAAATGTTTTACTTTAATTGGATTTATGGGATCTCCCATTAACAAACGAAACAGCTGCTTAACTCATCTTTGCCCTGGCTAAACTGCATCTTTAAAATACTAAGTTTATAAGCTACCCAATTAGAGATTTTATTTCAGAAAATTTATAGAGTTATGGAGAGGATCTACAACGTCTCTACCAAGCTATCGTCTACCTTCCATAACTTGAGGGAGGAGAGGGTATATTAGATAGGGATTTAGCAACAAGATTGAGAGGATTGGCAGAGCAGAGATGGAGCTAGTTTTCAAAAATCTAGCAAATAAGAATAATTCATTCTCTCTGGAATCTAGGTCTAATGGATGAAGGTCTTTTATAATTGTACAAAGGGGTGTAATTTTAGGTAGATTCCTCTCTTCTTTATTATGCAGCCCAAATTTAGTTGCATAATTCATCTGAAAGAGAATGGCAGATTATTCAATGTATAACAGCACTTGAACATTTACCTTTACCTTACTTTGTAGTTTACAAACGCTTCTATAACTATATAAAAGCAACAACCACTTGGAACTTAAAACCTTTGGCTGAAAAACTAGTAAATCTTTAGTATCATTACAATGCTATTAGACAGTACGATTCTCTCTACAAAATCAGGCATTATAGAAAATTTAGATAGTTTGAAAAGTTTACTGAAGTGAGATTCTCTCAATTTGGTAATCCAATCCAAAATTTATAACTTTCTCATTTCGCCTATCCACTTCATCAAGTGAGTCTAGACATCATAACAAAAAGAGAGATGGTCCCTGGAACGACCGAATTGAAGCAGACCTACAGAAACAAGATGAGATCATTGAAAAATATCGGATGGAAGCATATTGTATTTACTGAGGATCAACTAAAAGAGCTTGATCTCTTCAATATAGTAGCAAATGTGCAAATCAGTTATCAACCTTATGTTGAATCACAAAAGGCGATAATTGACTATCAGGATTATCAAAGAGCGCAGCAGTTGGAAGGTCATAGGTAAATTGAAATATTGAGATAATTGGAGATAGATGAGATTAATGAATACTTTAGTTTAATTGAATAGAGATAGAATATTATTTTGGGTAATGAGAAGCCGGAATAGGAGGATGAGGAGAATAGTACTGAGCGTATTAAGAAGGGAACTAAACCTTTGGTCGTCGTTTATAAATGATACATAACTACCAACAAATTCACTATCTATACACTTAAACACACTACAGATTTCATTCATATGTTTAAAAAAAGAATTTATGATTAAAAAAAAATTGCTGATGGATTGAGACTCAAGTATTTGTCTTAATCTGTTGGATAGAAAAAATAAAGTATTTTAAGATAAATCTTTTTTATCATAATTCAGTCTATGAATCTTTATTAGATTCATTAACTACTTCAATGGGGACTTTCTTCTCTTTTAAGCAACTTTTAGCAATGATTCCTTATGTTTTCCATTTCTTCAACGGCAACTTTTTATTGTCTTAAAGGTTGATTTTAAGGAATCTTTAGAATGTAGATTTTGACAATTTCGCCTTTAGATACACATAAGACTATTGTCTAGGATGATAAACTATGAGTCCACCATTCAACTTCTGTAAACTCTCGATCTCTTACTCGAAATGAGGATTGCATTCCAGATCAATTTCAAAGAAGAGATACTCGTTGATCAAGTTCGTTGCAATTTCACTCAAATAATCGTAAGCTGTACGATCTTTTTTGGTAGATCGTGTAAATAGTAACGCACATTTTTTCAAAGGAGCATTGCATAGTTGTGAGATCTTTTGAGTACCTTCGATATTACGGATTGGCTTCTCGTGGAAGCTATCGACAATTTATTGTGATTTCTTTCTCATTTGCTAATTTATTCTCTAATTACGTATTCAGTGATATAATAGACGTGTTAGTAACTATCTGTTCCGAAGTTATTGCCAGAAACAGATTTTTTCCCATTCTTTGTAATCTCATAGCCAACAAATCCATATTCAAATTTATTATTCAAGGCTTTTTGAATTTATTCATAATCAGATTCTTTAAGGATAAAACAATAAGCTTGGCCTCTAAAGAGAGTAGACATAGCTAAAGCACAAAAATGACTATATTTTTATCTGACTCCCATCACTACAAAGTTTTTAGACAGCAGAGCTGAAGTATTAGTGAGGAAATCTGTTTTAGATAAGGTCACAAACTCAAGATCGTCTTTAGCGAGAGTTAATGTCTTCTTTTGTTCAGGATCATAAAGTTTGACAGTTTATGTCTACTGTGTTGAATTGATAAAGTGAATATATTAGAAAAATTGGCCATACTTTTGTTTAAGTTTTTACAGCTTCAGAGGTCTTGACTTGAACTATTAAATAAAAACCCAACCGTTGGACCTGTCTAGCATTTCTAACAGCTCATAATCAGAATCTGTTGTTCTTATTCCTTAATCTTTTGGAGGTTTAATTTTATGAAAAATAAGATCGTTTCTCTGTTACTTCAATGCTAATGGTTACAAAAATGCTTTGATTTCTTCATAATCTCGAGGAGTAAAACTTTTACCTTGATATTTATGCAGCTAATATTTGTTCTCTTTGAAATTGTATTTGATAACCATTAACGAAGGGAAGGTAGTGATGTTGAGTTATTTGACTACTGGTTAAGTTAAATCACTTAGATAGCCCAACTAAATAATTTTAATAATACATCAAATCTCAAGAAGTAATGCACTCCAATTTGTGTAATAACCAAAGGAACCTCATCTTCATTGCTTGCGAAGATCAAATTGGGAGTGTATTTGGGATCTAACCAAGTTTCGAATTGTTCCAAACTGTTGATATTTTCATAGAAAACTGGTATTATTTGAGTTATGAATGCTTAAATTTCTTCTACTTTGTAGGTACTGCCTGTCCGACGGAATGGTTTTGAATTAGGTGGACTTTGCATTTTCTTGCCAGCATAGTTGATAAAATTGCTTGAAGGGATAGATCCTACTATAAAGTGATTATCTTTTGTTTTTCTGATTGTTTCACATGCTGGAGATTTTCCTTCTAAATACGATATTTTTTACACTAGATTAGTTCACAGTCAGTGAAAAGAAAACGAACGTAGTCTTTGTTGCGATACTCTACTTCTTAGATAAATTCGAGAAATTCATCGAAATCTTTAGAGTTTTTGAAATGTTGGTTGTAGTAGACATGCAAGATGGGCATATAGGAGTTTTACTCAAAGTAAACCATGATCTATTCGAAAACATCTCTTTGATCGTAGCTGTAGGTTGCAAGAAGACAGAGGAAAAAAATTACTAGGGG
>Ga0194117_10006256_pt1 | contig 10522 bp, 5 predicted proteins | sample TA2MahsurfametaG_FD_160579 | JGI IMG/M metagenome (GOLD analysis project Ga0194117, IMG submission 160579) | Freshwater microbial communities from Lake Tanganyika, Tanzania - TA2015009 Mahale N1 surface | ecosystem: Environmental > Aquatic > Freshwater > Lake | place: Tanzania: Lake Tanganyika...
TAGGAAATTGAGGATAATCTATTGATAGTAATCATCGACATTGTTAGATTACCATGCTTCCATAAGTTTTTTTTGTAAATCAATAACTCTATTTTAATCACTCTCACGATAAGAGGAACTTCTTTGAGCTTCAGAAATGTTCATTATTAAATAAAGTTTATTGAAAATATGATAATTAGTTGAATCATTGCTTCGTACGACAATCTTACAGTAAAAATGAGTAAGATAAACCTCAAAATTTTATGATTTTTTGAGTAATATTCTCCTAAGGATTAATAAAGAAAACAAATATTAAAAAAAAGTAAATACTAAAAAAATTATGTATGCGGTTCGAATTAAGGAATTAGCTTTAGTTAATAATTTAAAGAATGAATAATGAGGAAATTGAGTTGTCAAGGAAAATACTTAGCTTTTTCAAGGTTATCATAGATATTTCTTTATCGTTATTTATAATAAATGTCAAACAAATTCAAAATCTAATATTATCACAAGTTACCACAAACCACCTCTCCCTATTTGCAACTTATCTAGGCTAAAAAGAAAATTTATGGCTATAAGTACGAACTCATTCGACACTAAAAGTCCACTTCCCAAAATCACAACAAATCAGTCAATCAACCACCAACACAACCCAGCCACAAACACTCCAAAACTCAATCCCACTAAAAATAAAAATATAAAAATCAAAAACAAAACAGTCGAAAAAAGCGTTCACATACTTAGCAAGTTTAAGATCGCCTTCACTAATCATTATTTCTGAATCGAGATGTTGAACAAACGAAGTAGGCCAAGCACCAAGCTACTAAATCTCTCTTCGCTGTGTAGGGTGGGCATGACCAATCAATAAATCCTCATGAATTTATGAAAAACTATAAAAATCTTCTTTACAACTAATAACGAAACTTAAAAAGCTTCACTCAACAAGTCTAAAGTAAAGGTTTGTCAAGAGACAGACCCACTTTAACTCATTCAAATCCAATATAAAAGTTAGATCTAAATGAAATAGACGACCTCATAAATCTGATAGATAATTGTGTTGAATAAGCAAATGATTACATTTGTTATCTAACTGGCAAAATCTAAACTCTAAAAAATGAGAACGTATTGATGCGCGAAGAACAACTAAAAATCTTGAAAGTATGACCATATATATGTAGATGAAAGATGGAATCATCAATGAGAAAGAAGTGTAGATTGATAAACTCAAGAAAGAACTGCATACCCATAATTTTAATAAAGTTGAGAATGAAAAAACATACGAAATAAAGAAACTTCTTGAAATCATTGAAAAGATAACTGAGTAAAATAACAGTTTAAAAAATAAGCTGAAGTAATTCGAGCGCAGCGAGCCCCGAAACATAAAGTAATTTCTCTAAAAGGAGAAGAAGGACATATATAACGAAATTCATAACAAAATTGACATACTGAACATTTCTATTGATGACAAAAACCATTAAAATATGCCGGGAGGACCAGACCTCTTACGTTAGAGTAAAAAAGGTAAAACAACTAAGCCCAAATTCTATAAATGAATTTTTATATTTCTCTCTTGTATCAACATTATCATTTTACTCATTTCTTCTTTCCTTACTTCTTTGATGCTGCAGATTGCTACTTGGAAACTTTAGGCTCTTCCCCGACCAATTTTTCGTTCGAAGGTTCAACTTTATTAGGCTTGGGATGCTTAACATTAAAAGCATGATCCCCACGTCCTTCATTTTTACTTTCTCCAGGCTTTGAAAATTAAGATTTTGCATTAGCTATTAACACCAAAAGTATCAACAAATGAATAAATCCAGTTTGAATTTTTCCATAGCAGAAACAGCCACTGAGGTTAAAAGCACTGAAACCGAGCAAGAAAATTTCGCTAAGAATGCCCATATAAATGCTGATATCAAACACTAGAGATACTCCAGATGCGAAAATGAAGGCAGCTAAAACATTTCTCACTTGTTATGTGCAGATGTAACATGATTCAATCTGAGCCTTTTCTGCATAAGAAATATTTTACCGCTTATTTTGGCTACAAGTTGATGAAACTGGAAGCGCATGTTAGCATCTTGAAAGAGCGAGTATGCGTAGATTGTAATTAAAACTCCGATCACAAGGCGCTACGTGTATCCCATTAACAAATTAAGATCTTTTATAATTAACTCAAATATATAAATCCTCTCCGAATATTTAAATGGAAAATAAACAACTGTTTATTAAAGTTATAATTTCCTATAGTTTATAAAAAAAGTCTAAATCAGACTTTATATTTATTTTTAATAATCTTTTCATGCTAAATGGAGGCATACTAGTTTCAAAATTGTAGCTTCTTCTCCTCAAAGATACAAACTAATTCAAAAATAATCATCTCAAAACCTCTATTTCCAATTTTGTTGTTTAATTTAAAAATAAAATATTATTTAATAGTCTTCATAAAGCCATAATCTTTTTAATAATTTAGTTGAGATTTTCAATTTAAAATTGATTTAGAGATGTTGAATTTAAATATCTAACTTAGGGATTATAATATCTATATATGTACTAGTGGACTAATCTCGTAAATACTCATTCACAAAGCTAAAAATAGTTAAGCTTTATTTATTAATAAATTAAGGTAAGTTTTCGAAGATTTTTTCCACTTTGATTTTCTTCCTTCAAAAAATAAATTATTCTTGAATTTTCAGATAAATTAACCTCATTTTATACTTGAAGCAAAAGCTGAATTCTGTTTGCTAAGATAGAAACTATTAAGCATCACCTCTTCAGCTTTAATCATTTAATTATTTCCAGTTTACAAGTTTTACATTTCTGTAATTTAGACCAAGAATAATAGTAATTTTCTAGAAATATATCATAAATACATCCGAATCTAATTTCATACTTAAACAGATCATTATTGGCAATACTAATGTTGACTAAATAAATCTTTTTACCAAATTTTGTGATGAAATTTTAAAAATAGCTTTGATGTCACTATTGGCCTCGATTTCAAGCTTAAGACAGTAATGCTGGCTCGTCAAAAGTTAAAACGGGTCTAGGAAATTGCTGGGTAGAAACCTAATTCAAATATATTACAACGGAGTAGCTGGAATTATCTTGGCTTATGCTATCAATAAAAAACAAACTTATAAGAGGATGAGGAGTAGGGTTAAGCGAATAGAGGAGAACACTAAAGAAAAAAATAAGCAAAATTCTGATAGTATAAAAAGCTGACCTCTAAGACTAAAGGGAAGTGGACGCAGAGTAAAGAAAAACAATGTCTTAAATGCATAAGATGATATTTTTAGAAGGTAGACGGTAAAAGCGGTAGCAAAATTCATGAAACATTTTTGTGGAGTTAATTAATCAAGTAAAAAAATAGGGCTGCTTCTCCTTTTGTGTAGGACATCATAAATTGGAGAGCATTGAAGAGTTAATTTTAAGAATCAAGGCACCTTGCAAATGCCAATTTCTGTATTTTAAAATTGTGATATTTTAAGTACAATTTATAAATCAAATCCTATTTTTTGATCTACGAAAGTGTAATATCTAAATGATTTCTATTGCAATAAAAATGAATCCTTAGAGTCTAATCTTTTGGGGGGGAGTCAATTTAAAATATTTTTAATGTCGATATTATGTGTTAGTTTTAGATAGCTTTATATACATTAATATTTTGATTCTTATGAGATAGCTGAAAAATTTAACGATTTGAATTGATGGGGTGTCGTTTGCTTTTTATTTGAAAATATCTTAAAAGATTATTTTTTAAAATTCTTTATGCTTACTTTCTCATGGTGGAGGCGAGGTTATGTTAGAATTTATTCCTCTTTTAGCAAGATAAAACTTGAGAGGAAAATAAAATAATTAGGGAGGTGATTATCATGGTATGATATATCAAATAAAAAAATTGAGATTTTATGTAATAATAATGAGAAAATCTAAAAATTTTCTAATCAGAAATAGACATCTTGTGTCCTAATCCTTAGAGGAGGGAACTCCACACAACTCCAACTGCCTCTATACCTCCAATATACCCACTTTTAGCCAGAACCTCTCGCAAGAGTCTCGTTCATAAAATTGCAATCCAAGCAAAATAAAAAGCAAGTACTGGAATTAAACTGAATAAAGACTATTTGTGAAGTGTTGGCTGTATATTTTCATTTAAAATCCAAATAAGAGCTTTTCCTTGGACGCTCCACTTAACCGCAATTCCTATAATAAAGCAGTGAGTTCATATATCAATAGTTAATCCTCTAAGCTGAATATATAATTCTCCAAAACTCCAGATCAATGCAAAACTAAATTTGGGACAATCAGACGGAAAATACATCGGTTGAGATAAACTCAATGTGTAAGTTTGTAAATTGATTTTATCGACTATATAATTTAAAATGCAGAACAGTACATAGCCCTGGATCCTGAGATTGAAGCAAAAGTTAAGCAAGTCGAATAACTAAGAATGAATAAGGGGCCCTTGATTCAACTCGCCTTCGAGTAATATAGATTCATGAAAACATAGACTTACAGATAGACTTTTGACTGCCTTTTGGAGTTTATCAAAAAATCAGAACAAAATAAAATTGATAATTGATAGTCCTTAGACTTTTATTTTCATTTTTTATGATATCATAATTAGGCTTAATATGTATATGTATATACATATTAAGCCTAATCATAATTGCTTATGACTATGCATAAAGTATGTAGAACATGAAGAATCTTTGCTTATTGTATTGTAATATTGATTTACGATTGTCGAAAAGAAAAGAGGTAGAAAGTAAATACTTCAAAAATTAAATTTTTTAATACAAGGAAACCTTGAATAATTTAACAGCTCATCCTGTTGGTTTATCAGATGGTCGAACATTCTTTTTAGACAGCATTTTCTCATATCCTGGTAACTTTAACAGTTGATCTCCTTAGGATATTTCTCTTCAAAGATTAAAAATATTTTTTCCTAGTCGAGATTAAGTACACGAGTATGGATTCAAAAGTTACAATGAATTAAGTTGGTCTCTGAAAAGCTTATAAACATTAGGTGTATTTTCGTGGCCTAAGAAATGAAGCTAATAGGTAGGAGGAGGATATAAAAAAAATTCTGTTCCAATATGTTTTGAAAATAAAAGCATCAGTTTTTATTCTTAATGCAGTTTATTGCAATAACAACAAATTTTTATTCGATCAATTTTATAAAAAAAAACCATGAAGTCTTCATCTAAAATTTTATGATAACAAACACAAGAGTAGATATTATAAAATCTACAGCTTGCCAAAATCTGCACCCATTTTAAAGCAATTTTGTTGATTTGATTTCTTCATTTTGAATAGATATGATGAGGAAATTCGAAAATTATTTCTAAAAGCATGCTGTCAAGGGAGAATAATACTATTGAGGATTTAGACCAGACTAGTTTTTGTATAACTTGGCATTTTTAGTCGGATAATACTCTGTCTAGAAGACTATATCATTCATTACAAATATAAAATCATAAAAATATGAAAGAATTGTAAATTTGTTTTCGTCAGTTAATCAAATTTTTAAATGATTTATTGATTGACTTTTGTTTTGCTTAAAGATCAAATATGTTATAAATTTTAAGACTATATCTTAAACCAAATGAAAACTTATGATGATTTTAATGATCTTACCTTTAACAACGTTTCGATTGACTAATCAATTTTATCAATCAATGACTTATCAATTTTATTAATTCTAGTTTAAATATGCGTATTTTGATTGGTGTTCGAATGGAAAATGAAGATATAAACGTGAACTAAATTCTTACAATAAATAGGAATTCTATATTCGATGGAAAAGTAATATAGGTAACTAAAATTAATGATGATCAAATGAGAATAGCCTTAAACTACTCGGAGTAATCTTTACTCATGTGTTTTTTGAGCCAATTTGCTGCTTTCTTTGTAATAAGTTGATATTCTTTTTGGCTATGATGCTTCTACAGCCATTTAAGAATGAAAAAAGTTATGATTGCTTTGAGATCATCCCTATTTTAGAGTGATTGCGCTAGCTCATGGCCAAATAGATTTTAGATGATGTGCAAATGAGACCAACATCCTTCAAATTACTGATACTTGACTATATCATAAATCGTATATTTTTTCATACCCATTAGATTTTTGCTTTTATCTTAAACTTTAATCTAATTGTTTTATATAATTTTATGGTATCCGAACTCGGTATAAGAAAAGTCGATTATAGCGTTATTCATTTATTAAGTATCGAAAATTTAGGCTTAAATTTTTTTGTTTAATACATTTCCATTAGTCATTGAACAACTTTAAGTAACATTAGGAACAGAGCAGAAAGAAGCCTAGTCTAATTCTGAAGGAAATGCTAGAATTGAACTTAAGTTGCTTAAAGAAGGTGCAGGAGGAGGTGGTAAATGGCTTATATATAATTTAGAAAGTGAAGATGGAGGAGGTGGAGGAGTAATTGGAGGACTTAGGATTAGAGGAGGTGGTGGAGGAATTGATGCTGGGATTGATGATAGAAATGAAGGACTTAAAATTGGTGGAGGTGGAGATAACGAAGGAACTGACAAATTATAAGCGATTTTTTATTGATAAATAGTTGTTTTTGGTGGAGATATAGAAACAGAACCAGGAGGTGGAGGGATAGAAGTCATACACATTTTTGGATGAGATGGAAGAATAGAACTATAGTTATTTGATAAAGGTCTAGGGGGTAAATTTATAGATATTGGGACGGGTGGAGGAGGAAGCGATGGTAGAAGTGATGGACTTGGGATTGGTGGAGGCGGAGGTAAGCTAGGAGCTGAAATACCATAAGCGATTGTTGTTGCTTGATAAATAGTTGTTTTTGGTGGAGAAAATATTTAGTATTAGTTTGGATTCTAAGTTTTTTTAATTTGAATTGTAATTTGTCCTTTGGACTTGACTTCTTGATATTTTCCATCTATAATATCCTTCTCTACACATAGAAAAGATGTATATTTCGAGAGAATATTGTACTTTTGAGACACCTCTATGATTTTTGTTTTACCTTTGAATTCTTTGACACAGTAAAGTGAGTCAATTTTGTCCAACTATGCGTATTCAAGAGCTTTAATGTATTTGTAATGGCCCATTATATCGACAAAAGGAAAGCTTTAAGTTTCAGGGTTAATATTAACTTAGCTTTTAAAAGCCAGATGATTTTGACTGTCTTCGTATGCCAAAGAAACTGATGTTTCCTTTTATAACTGGCCTTTAAAATTTATATAGAAGTTTACCACTTCGTCTTTCAAAATATAAGGGATTGATGCTGGGTTGGGTATAATACTTTAAACCAACTCTTTGTCGTACTTGAGTTACACATTGCTGATAACTGCAGACAGAGAGTCGTTAAGAAGTTGAATTATCTTTTAAGATGGATTTTAATTATTGTAAATAAAGGTATAATGTCCTCTTCCTTTCTTCGCGCATCCTATGATCAAATCTTTAGAAGCACCATCTCCAATTCCAATTGCATTGACTCGTGAGTACTTCACATTTTTTCTTACTAAATCAATAACTGATTCTGTATTATTTACTTATCCATCGGTTAGGAAATAAATTAATTTGGGATATCCTTCGATAATTTTACTGCTAAATATTTTTCTTAGTGGTTATTCTATTTCAGTACCACCCATGTCAGCTTTCATCAGAGAGACTTTGTTAACTGCATCAGAAATGGTTTAAGTCGAACATTTTTAGGAGTTGTCATATAAAAATTCATAATCACTACCAAAACTACCAATATTGAAGTAAGAATCAATTGGTAAGCTTTTCAGGAATAAAATCAAGGCTTACTTTGCCTTTTTTATGGGATTACCACCCATGGATCCACTTCTATCTAAGAGGAAAAAGTATTATCCTTTGGCAGCATCCATATTAGTTTAAAAATTATCGGCTTTTAATGCTTCTTTCTTGGCATCCTATAGATTCAATGTACAAAACTTTGGGATAAATGAGACCATAACAGTAGAACCTTTATCGGTTCTTCCAAGTGTATAGCTAGGAATTTAGAATTCCGATGTGCTGTAAAGGAATACAAAATTGTTATCTAAGATCTCCCCATTTGCTAATGTAAGTACCAATTATGTAGATGTATCATTAGCAAAATCAGTAACTATTTGATGTGAAGTTGATTGAAAGGCAAGTATTTTCTTAGTAGATTTTAGAGTCATTTTGAAGTCCCACTCAAATTAACCTTCCTGAAAAGATGATTTCTTTCTGAAAGATTATACGAATTGATTTTTTGATATTTAGTTCATTTACTTTGGATGGTTGCTGATAGGCAGCATGAATTTGTAAAAGGTATTTAAGCAAAGTGAAAGTTCTTAGATATAAACGATTTATATTGTTACTTTTTATTTTGGATCTATGTTGCCAATCATGAGAGTCATCATATCTTAATTTGCAGAGCTAATTTCTCCGTAAGCAGCTTTTTTGCCTTCATTCACAGCTTAATTGCACTACTTTTTTGCTTACTATTTTTATCTCACTATTCCTTCTATTCTCCGATTGGTAAAGCTAGCAGTTAATCTGTGGATACAGGCTTAAGGACTGAAAGGAAATTTATAAACGATCTGTAGAAATTTCTCAGTGGTATTTACATACTATTGAACTAGGGTGACTTCAGAAAGACCATTGATAATATCTATATGGTAGGTGGCTTTTCTGAGAGGCAAAGATTTATTTGAGGGAAGATTCTTATATTAACTACCAATTATAAAACATCCACTCTTGAAGCAGGATGAGGTCGAGCTTGGTTTTATCTAAGCAAACATAAACTATCAGTATTAATCTCTTGAATAATTAAGAGAAATAATTTATTATAAGATTTTACATAGATCACCAGTCTTAATCGCAGTAGGTTATCTCTTTACTGTTGTACTTCACTTCCAAAGGTTTCTCGACTTCAATCAGGTTTTCGTATTGTGTATCTGAATTGCAACCTGATTCAGATCCATTTAGCATTGAGAATTGATTAGCGCTTTCTTTACTATCAGCAATAGAATTATTCTCTTCTTTGTTGGGTTCCGAACTTTCATCTCGATTAGATTTTGAGCTTTTCTCTTCGATCGTTCGCTAAATCATATTTTTTGCAGCATATTTTAATGAAATTTAGTTACCACTGTCAATTAGATGGCCAAGTTATACTTATCTTTCTTGGAAGGAGAGGATTTTGTTTTGAATTAATTTTTCGATCTTTTATTCTTCAATTCGTGAAAAATATTTGGATTTGTTTTGATGAATAAGAGCCATTTATTTGTCCATTTCAAAATTTTTTTGTATCAGATCTTCGCTGAAGTTGGACTTGATATTAAGTGTTTTGAAAGACTCAGTCAGTTTTTCGAAGTACTATTTCATTGCAGTTTCTAAAGCTTTGTTATTTTTGAGTTAGGTTTGGAGTATGTGGACCAAAAAGTTGGTCTATTTTTCAATCAAAGTACTCGCATATTTCTGGATCTCAGTACTTATATTAGTGGTGGAGATAGTAACGAAATTTTCAAGCTAAATAAATATATAATTACGCAGTCTTCTTTGTCGAGAATTTAGTCAATAAATTCGGTAAATTTGTTCATTTATTAGCTGAGTTACTTGTTGATGAAAGTCTCTATAATGCGCACGTTTTCCTCCAAAGTTAAGTTGTTATTGATAGAAAATCTTTGAAGAGTCCGTTGGACTTGAAAACACTCATTATTATAATTTTGGTATCTCTTTTGGAGTTCCAAGTTACTTTTTTTGGCCATATCTAACTCCTTCTTGAGATTTGTTAAGCGTAATTATGAAGCATTATGTTAACACTTTAAGCAGATACATTATATGTATTATAAGGTGAGATTTTGTCCTGAATCACGATGAAGTGTTTGTTGGCACTTAGAGCAAATAACTTGAACCATTTTATGTTTGAATTGCTATAAATTAGCAGATTTAAGCCATTTGTTTATTTTTATCAAGAATTTCAACTTTTTGTAGAAATAATAGCCACAAAATATATATAACTATTTTCTTTATTTTCTACTTCCACTCCATTAGATCTTGAAATGCTGATCATTCATCGATATAATATGATTTTGTTTGTTATATTTCTATTATTTAGAGGATAAACAAAATGATTCATTAGTATCAAGTTATTGGATTGGTTTCCTCTTTTGCCGTCGCAAAACTCTTCTCAACAAGTAAGAAATAAAACAGAAGCACTATTTTGACAATCACCATCAAATAGGTCAAAATGGCTGCAGGTGTTTGTTACATGTAGTTGATTTGGCTCAAATAACCTGCAGCAAAACTTATCCAAATAAAATCCAAACAGATAGAAGTTATTGTTATCCAAGTCATTAAAAACTTCTACCCTCTTAGAATCACGTATTTCCAGTTTTTAAGAAGCATCATTGCTAAAATGAAACTTAAGGGTTCACATCGGCCCAAAACATGAACTATTATTGAAAGCAAACAAAGTATCGAAGCAAATATGACTCTGGCGATAATGACCCATTTAACTTCCTGTTTAGATATCTTATGAGGATACTTCTGTCTGGGG
>Ga0194117_10006262_pt1 | contig 10517 bp, 13 predicted proteins | sample TA2MahsurfametaG_FD_160579 | JGI IMG/M metagenome (GOLD analysis project Ga0194117, IMG submission 160579) | Freshwater microbial communities from Lake Tanganyika, Tanzania - TA2015009 Mahale N1 surface | ecosystem: Environmental > Aquatic > Freshwater > Lake | place: Tanzania: Lake Tanganyika...
TTGAAAAATATCCTAAAAAGGAATCGGAATAAGAAAAATGAAACGATGTCCATCCTAAAAACGAGGTGGACAACAATAATTGTTGTAAAAACATGTGTTGCTGTACACGCAAACGAAGTAATTGAACAAGTCGTCGTTTTTTCATCTCCGTCAACCACAACATGTATCGTTCACGAAAGAGTTCAGAATCTTTTGGGTACGAAAGAAAATGAGAGGCTCTACACAACGAAACAGGAAGGACTCTGGTTGTTTCTAATTCCTGATAATGATCTACATACAACACACCTTGATCTAAAATCATAGAATAGATAGTCATCATCCATGAAAAAAGTTTGTCTTTCGAAGGAGAAGTACATTCTTCAAGTTGTTTCATCCACATACAATGTTTTTTCCACAAAAGTTGAAAGTATGTATAGTGAAAGGGAGTTGGAAAAAACAGACGGTATCCATGAATTTCTGGAAACCATGACAAAGGAACCGAAGGACGTAATAAAGAGGCAGAAGCATGAAACGTCAGAACAGATGGTGGTAAAGGTAATGCATTCATGAGATTCACTTTTTTATGAACTTCATCATGGACAATCAATGCATGAGGTCGGAAATGAAATAATCGAGGTCCATACTCTAGTATGGAAGGAGGAGAATATGTGTCATATAGTGTTTGTATCATGTCTTCTTTTTCGAGTTGTTGTTGGAGTTGTTCTCGATCTTTTTCGTGTTTTGGTTTCCAAGCATTAGTTTCCCAACGAAATCGAATATTTCGTACGAGAGTATTTCGTTGTTCAGGACTTAATAATTTCACATTCACTATCGATTTTTGAAAAAGACAGGCGTCGGTTTGAGAGGAAGAATATTCGGAAGATAATGAATCTTTCGCAAAAAGATGAATCCATAAAAGTTCCGTTTGTTGACGAATTTTGGAAAGAACTTGAGAAACTTCCTGATGAAGAATCCATAAGGCTATATTTCCAGGATATAGACATTCGATTTCTAAAAGTTGCCAATAAGCTAGACGTCGGTTAACAAAAGAAACGAAAATATGTTCCTGAAAGGATTCATCTAATAAACTAAATTGAATTTGTTTTTCTAAATAATGTTGAAAGGCGTGTTCATAAACAGAACGACATTCTTCCACATGTTTTCCAATATAGTTTTCAATAGAAAGACCGTCATGACAAAATCGTTGTATCAAAAACTGATATAAATAATAAATTTCAAAAAGTTGTTGACGATAAGGAGAAAATCGTTCCTGACGAGACTGATGATGACTTATCAATTCCAATACATTTCCTATTTCATTCCAACCTTGTAGAAATGTTTTTTTGCTTTTATTGGACCATGTCATACTTTCTTCTTCAAAGACAACATGAGATGGAGATTCCACATAATAAAGAGAAAAGGAAGAACATTCACGAAAACATTGTTTGTATTGAGAGGATACGGATTGTGATTGTAAAGACAAGGAATCCATTTGACAATGTCGATCATTAGAAGGAGACAAAAGTCGTTCATAAGTGAGTTGAAATGCTTCATCCAGTTCTTGTCGAAATTGAGTTCGTTCCTTTTGATACAATACATGTCGTAATATGGAAAGATCTTGAGAAAAATCGATTTCCGTAGAAGAAGAGGATAAAAAAAATGCGTACCACGCGTGAATGATGGTGGGATATGTCACCCCTTCGACCGTTACCGGATACTTTTGACTAAATGGGGATAATAACACATACACATCTTCAGAAGCTTCACCCTTGGAAGCGATAGGTAAGGGAAATGTTGGTGATGATGATGATGATGATGATGTCAAGGAAGACATGTCGAGAATCTTGAAGGGATTTGTAACTTGATAATTGTTTTTATTTTGTCAAAATAAAACAAAATAAAACAAAAAATTATTGTTTTCTTTTTCCTTTTTATCATCATTTTTGAGAAATATATCATTTCAAATATTTCAATGAAATGATATATATGAATGAAATGATATATATGAATGAAATGATATATATGAATGAAATGATATATATGAATGAAATGATATATATGAATGAAATGATATATATGAATGAAAAAAAAATGTGTGTCAACAATTCTTCTTGGAAATCATTTAAATACATTTTTTTCTTTTTTACAAACCCTTACCCTTATTCGCATTCGTCCTTTTTTAAAAAAAAAAACAAGAATGAGCGGACTTTTATTTTTACATCTTAATGATTTCCAACAACAATACTTTCCGAATCGCGGACAATTATTATGTATTCAACCAGAACCTCGAGGAATGATGTTGGTCATGTATTATTCGAAAGAATGTGATTATTGTAAACATCTTTTTTCTCAATTCAAACAACTTCCTTCTATTGTTCAAGGATGTCAATTTGCGATTTTTAATGTCGATTTGAATCCTTCTATTATGGAATTATCTCTTCCTACATTATGTCCTATACAGTATGTCCCTGATGTCCTTTTATATGTAGATGGTGTTCCTACTATTCGATATGATGGAGAACATACAGTCCAATCCATTCAAACATTTTTACAACAAATGTATCAAAAATTACAAAAAAATACATTTGTTCGAGCACCTTCTTTATCATCATCATCATCATCATCATCATCATCTCCTCCCTCAAATTCCCTTCCTTCAGGTATTGAATCGAAAGGAAATCAAGATTTCGTCGATCCTCGAATTCAACAATTTGTTCATCAACAACAACAAAAGACACCTGAAAGTTATCTACCACAAACTCCTACGTATGTCGAACAAACAAAACAACCTCACGGCAATCGATTTCAACAAACACCACCACCTCCCCCCTCTTCTCTCTACCCGAATCATTCAAATCATGGATCATCATCTTTACCTTCTTCATCCTCAAAACCACCGACATCCTCTTCACCCACAATTCCCTCGTATACGATTGGTAAACCCGTTTGTGGTTCTGACAATAAATGTTATCTAGCGTTTGATAATGCGTATCAAAATGGAAATCATACAAGTCGACAAGATATTCCATCAGTAATGAACCGGTAATGAAAATGAATCTTACCTAATACTTTATCCATTAATTCATTTTAAATGTAGTCTGACATTCCGCACAACGCACAAAAACCGTCGTTCCTTCATCACTTCGTCTTGTTTGTTTCGAAAAAGAAAAAGTTCGACGACTTTTACATTTTCGACATTCAAATAATCCTTCTTCAATTTCACCAGGATTTTCAATAAAATCATCTTGTTCTTGAAATCGAGATTGAATGGAAGTAAAATGATTATGATTCCATAAAATGTGTTTTTGACTCATCATTTCCAATAATAAAGAAGGTTGATGATGACATTGAATTTCTGTCAATAATTCATACATGACATATTTTTGCCATTCCATCTCATGACCACAAATATCTGCCAACCACATGATCAATTTTTCATAATTGGTATCATATTGTTGAAATAATTCTTGTCGTTCCTTGTCCGATAACGTTCCAAAAAGTTTTTCCAAATAGATAGAAACATCAAAAGAAGGAGAATTTAATTCCGGTTCCGACTCCGGGTGGACCTCCTCGTTCATCGTCGATATGAATGTTTTTTTTTTTTCGTTCACTTGTTCTCTTAAAAAAAGAAAAACATTACCCATTTTGATCATTTTTCTTTTTTTTCTGATTTTGTTCTTAGAGAGACTCGAACTCTCGACCCTTGGCTCATAAGACCAATGCTCTACCGACTGAGCTATAAGAACTTTTTTTTTTTTAATTTCAATTCATGAATATAAATATAAAAAGACACCATTACAAAAAACTGCGTACGGAAAAGACTTGATTACCGTTTGTCGCATCACATGCATGTCGATGTAAACTATTTCCCAAGTCAAGACATGTTTCTGTACCTGGTGATCGAATTAATCGTCCTTCAGGTGTACCTCCCCATTCCCACCATTGTTGTGTAGACGTGTCTTGACAGGTTCTCCATTGCCAATCGTCACCGCTACGATCCAAACACCGTGGTGAACTTCCAATGGTCTTGATTTTAAAAGAAGCCGGGTTTTGAACATTGCGCAACAATTCATACCGTTGAACGGAATTACTATCTCCACATTCATATTTACCAAAATTATACACGGGATCTGTACTGGGAGTCCAACCCCAGGCACCGGCATGATCCAAGCAAAATCGTTTTTTTACATTTTGTGTAGAGGAAATATCCGCAGGTGTCTGTCAATGTAATTGAAATTGATGTCGAACTGGAGCTTCCGTGGGACAAGGGGTGGAGGGTGGCAAGGATGGACAAGGGGTGGAGGGTGTCGAGGGTGGACAAGGGGTGGAGGGTGTCGAGGATGGACAACGGGTGGAGGGTATCAAGGTTGGACAAGGGGTGGGTCGAAAAAACGAATTACCCATTTGATGATTTAAATATACAATTTCGCGTTTTATAGACAAACGTGAAAAAAAAAATCCAGTTTTCCAAAATAATGTGTGTACTGTGACGATTGTACTTTTGGAAATGTTTTTTTTTAGTCTCATCAATTCATGTTGACACGGCAACAAAATCAACGTTTGTTTCAAAGACGGTGTACTTCACGACAACACACTCTTGAAACTTGAATAGGGGTGAAATATATAAATGAAATACGACTAGAAAACATAATCACATTCATATGCCCACCCATGGGATAAAGGTGGATTTTTGGGTTGACAATAATACGACTTGTTTCCAATCGTAATATTATAGACATGATCTTTACTTCCTAAAGATACCATTTCCACAACATCCACTTCAAACATGTTCACGACATGAATCGCCATCATCATCACTACCCCTTGCCACCACCACCATCGTTTCCACATGTTCATCGTTCACTTTCTTTTTACGAATCATGTGTTTAAATGAGTTTTTGATATAAGCTGGACAGTAATTTAAATTGTTGTTGTTTTCCCTGAACTTTTTTTGCTTCTTTGCATCCTTTTTCATTGTTACTCCTTCTACCCTGTCCATGTTGACGACGATGAACTTGAGGAGGAATGATGATGATGATGATGATGATGATGATGATGATGGTGATGATGTAGAATTGGTATTCATGAGTAATACTTGTTTATCCACGACTGGTGATGCGAATGATGATTGACTCTGTCCTACGGTGGAAGAAGGTTGTCCTGTCGCACTCCGTTGAAAAAATGTAGGCCATAGAATGATTCCTACAACAAAGAAAATTCCGAGTGGAAAAAAAAGTTTTTGTTTGTACCGTAATCGAATAAATTGAATTTGGTTAACATTCAATTTATTCGATTTTCACGGCGCCGTAACGTCACCTCTTTTCATTTGTTCTTTATTGAATGGACCGCTGTAAGCGGTCCCCAATAAATGAAATAAGAAATAAATTAAATTATGGTGACTACGGTATGATTAATATGAATGATATTATCGTACTTTTACTTTACTTACTTAGGTTTGATTACTTGTGAATGTTTTGTTTTACAAAAAAGAAATGATTACTTTTATTTCTTTTTTAAAAATCTTGACATGATTTCAAATAAAATCAGTCAGTCCAACTATTCTTGATGAGTCGCTCTATCGTTACTATTTTTGAACAATGTCGGGAAGCCTGTGGAGAATGTAAAAGTCATTGTATTGAAAATGGAGATACCTCTTTACTTACCATTTGCGAATTGTGTATGTTGGCATGTACACAAATGTGTATGTGTCTTCGTCGACCAACACAATGTTCGGAAAAATTAAAACGTCATCTTTTTACTCATTGTAAAACCATATTGAAAGACTGTATCCATCAATGTCAACAACAAGGACATGTAAAATGTGCGCGGGCTTGTGAAAAAGCTCATAAAGTTTGCTGTTCCTTGTCTTCTACCTAGGTATAGGTACCTACCTAATTCATTCATTCACGACTTGAATGTTTTTTTCATGTCTCGTCCTTTGGGAAGTGATCCGATCTGATCTGATCTAATCGTCGTCGACACATTATTAGACGAGGTGAATAATGATCGATGACGTACAAATATCATCATACTCGTAAATTGGATCCAAAAAAGAAGATGATGGGTAGGAATTGATTTTTGAAACAGGTTTTTCATTCGATTATTTATTTTTTAGTAAAAATATATTGGCGTTTTCTTTTTAATCAACAAACTTTCTTTCTATATATGATATATGATGATAAGTAAAAAATGATGATAAGTAAAAAATGATGATAAGTAAAAAATGATGAAAAATACTCATCACGAAATCGTAATTTTCCGTCAAGAGAAAGAAAAAATCAACTTACTTTCTCTTGACGGAAAGACGAACGAATTTCACAATATGACATTTCGTCAGCCTTTATTAACAACATCTTTTTCTTCTTCTTCATCATGTGCTCCCCTTGGATTTCAATTGGTATTATGGTCCACTGTGTTTCAACAACCGTTGTCGACACTTCCTCGAAAAAGTAACATTGCGATGAAGAAGAAGACTACGACAGAATATTATGTATGGGGCTTGGTATTGAAAACGTTTTCTCGTTCTTTTCGTCGTTGTTTATTTCAATTTGATCGTTCTTTTCCATCATTTTGGGTTTGGTTTCACCTCTTTCAAAAGATATCAGATCAGTATTCATGGCGTGAAGTGGTCATGACACGAACATATTGTCCTATTTTTGGAACGTGTCATTTATCTTTCGACACTTGTTCCTTTCTTAGTATGACACTAGAACCCGCACTGGAATCTACTATTTCTGTCATGAGTATCCATTTACGTAAACTTTCCTCTTTTGTTCGACTTGTTCATATAAAATGGTTTCATCAGCATCGTTATCGTGGTCAACTCGTTGTTCGTTTTTTATCATTACAACGATCATCATCATCTTTGGATACATATGATATATATGATATATATGATACATATGATACATATGATATATATGATATATATAAAGAAAAAAGATGGACGTTTACGTATCCTAAAAATCATCAGTATTGGAGAGTGGCGATGAAAGGTAGATTTACCAAAGATCAAATCCTTGGAAAAGATTCTTTTTTAGTGAATACCGAACAAGTCGGAACGACAAAAGATGCGGTCCAATTATATCTTCAAATGTCCATGTGTGTAAGGGTGACAGATCAATACTATCTTTGGAATCAGTATATAGATGGAGATGAAAAAAACCAGGAGTATAATAATAAGTCTTATGAAAAAAAAATAGAAAACTTTTTGATATTGGGTCGTTTATGGGATGATGAAAGTTCTCTACGATCCTTTTCCGCGTTACAATGGATTCATCATGTGTTGATATCTTATGTCGATCAAACGTTTTGTGGACATGGAAATACATTAACTCGCATCACGTCTTTTCTCACAAAACAACCCAGTTTGGCCAACTATATTTGGAAAGCAAATTTTTCATTACCGGAACAACGAAAATCCTTAGCCTTTGCGATGAATTTATCATCCAAATATATTTCTGGTTTTATTCAATGTTCTTCTTTGAAAGAATTGGAAGATTGGCTAGATAGAAAACGATATCCACCTTATTATAATAAGCAACATAGTCCTAAATATAAATGACGACAAAACGTTGGTTACTCACATATTTCTAAAGGACACAATACAAATTGACCTTGATATTTGTGAAAGGACCATTGTAATGGTACATTGTTGTCGCTTTCGGTGGAAGATGAAGAAGAAGAAGAAGAAGGTATCGTAATAGATAACCCATGTCGTTGAATTTCATAAATCCATTTCACATAACGTTTTAATTTCCACCAATGTTTGACACTTGGAGGACGTTTGAATTCTAATTGATGAATACGTAATTGCTTTTTTCTGGGGCCATCATCACCCGCATCATACAAACGTCGAAAGGAGGAGGACCATCGGGCTCGTAAATGAGATCCTAATGTATACACATCTACGGATTCATTTGAATGAATATGAATACGTATTTCTCGTAATAAGGAAGTCGTTTGGGAATTTTGTTCGTCCTCTTCAATATGAATTTTCCACAATCCAATCATGGGAAGGTGTGAAGAAGAGACATGGATATCATCATTATTATTATTATTATTATTATTATTCGATAAAGAAGACGAAGACGAAGAACAAGTGAGAGAGGGTAGAGACGGAATACCGTAAGAATGACGATCTGGTGGTTTCGTCGAGGAAGATAGAAAACAAGTCCATGTCGTCATGAATGGAATAGGGATACAACATGTTTTTGCCAGGGAAAAGGGAAAAGAGGGAAACATCCCCATCCCCACTCCTACGAAAACACTGGTCATCATAAGAAGAAAGGTAGAAAAAGAAAGACGACGACTACTTTTTCCAAGCATATTGTTTTTTTTTTTAATCATCATTCAACATTTAAAACACTGATTTTATATTTTTTATATATTTTATATATATTTTTTCAATTATTATTGATAGTCCTATGTGTTACCGTAATCGCACAAATTGAATTTGATTAAAATTCAATTTATTCGATTTTCACGGCACTGTAACGTCACCTCTTTTCATTTGTTCTTTATTTGATATTTATTGAATGGACCGCTTACAGCGGTCCCCAATAAATGAAATAAGAAATAAATAAAATTATGGTGACTACGGTACTATCCTTGACCCAAAAAACAAATTCGGTAATGATGAAAGATTTATTTAAACATTTTTTAATGTTTATTGTCAACATGATTGTCAACATGATTGTCAACATGATTGTCAACATTGGCTGTACTGTCATTATCATCAAGATAATGTTTTTCTTTGGTAAAAACAATGACATCGCGATGGAAACGAATATCACGGATATGAAATCTCCAATCACACCGCACAACGGACTGAATATTGTTTATACCAGATAGCATAGTACAGTCTTTCCATTGGAGACACTTGTAAGTAAATGGGATACATGAAATAGCATAATCAATAAAACTTTTCATATCTTGGTCACAGTGTACATCTTCTTCTACAATATAGATCCCACCAGGAGATAGAGCATACCGAAACAAATATTCAAAACTTGAAATCATATCAAGAGTTCGATGACTTCCGTCGTCCACAATGACATTATAGGGACCTTTTACCTTTAATAATTCCAAGTCCGATTGTCCCGTCGCATCACCATGAATAATTGTCAGACGTGATTCTTCCTCCGAGGAAAGTTGAAACTTTCTATGATTCTTCAACCATTCTGTTAAATATATATCAATCCCTGTCACATGGCATTGTACATATCGTCTTAACCATGTCACGATCGAGTATCCACTCGCTATCCCAATTTCAAGAAGTGAAACGGTTTCTCGTCTTTACTTTCTTCAAATGGACGAATCAATTCTTCGTAGTACGGGTAATAATCATGGTGATGAGATCCTTTATCTCCTGTACCCCACCATGGCTCAATAGTCGGTGTAATGAAACTAATCACTTTTTCAGAAACTTGTTGTAAAGTGAGTGACGATGATGAAGGTGATGACATTATTTACAAATCTTAAACTATATACCGTAGTAATAATATTAAATATAATATGAAATATCTGACTACATTAATACTACACAAGAAAATAATATGATAATATATGATGAAAATTTCAATCTACCAATTCAAATGACATAAAATCACGATAACGCGAGTACATGATTTTGTTCAGGAAATGGAGTGGCCAGTTGTCGAGGCGTCACTGATGATTTTAATGTACAAAGTTGTCCATTTTCAATCGCACCCCCCACACATCGAGAGGGGGTGGATGGATTCAATACATTAAAGTCATGACAAGCTTTGACACATGGATAACTTCCTTGAGTGGAATACCCTCCAGTGATCGAGTATTTACCAGAAGGTTGTAAGATCAACCCATCGACCATGGGAAGTTGATGTTGATTGGGAGAAACCAAAATATCTTGTCCACTCACCATCTCTTCTGGAAAGATTCGGTACGTGATGGGTTGTGTTGTTTGGGATAATGGTAGATAGGTAATTCGATTGCGCGTCGGATTAAAACTTTGAGTAGTGGTGTTGTTGGATTTTTTGAGCCAACATTGATTTCCAGGTGTTGTTGTCACAAAAAAGGTAGGTACATCTGTCGGGCGATTGTTGACGGTTAAGGATTGATATCGTTGCGCGCAGCCCCGTGTAGTGTTCCCATTGAGGAATTCAATATCCGTCCCTATAACATCCATGTTAGCATACGCATTCCATTGAATCTCGGAAGATGGACATGGGATAGAAGGTGTCAAAGATGGACATGGGATAGAAGGTGTCAAAGATGGACACGGAGTAGAAGATGTCAAAGATGGACATGGGGTAGAAGATGCCAAAGATGGACATGGGGTAGAAGGTGTCAAAGATGGACACGGAGTGGATGGTGTCAAAGATGGACACGGAGTAGAAGGTGCCAAAGATGGACACGGGGTAGAAGGTGTCAAAGATGGAATGGGTGTCGGAGTTGGACATGACAGTGAAGACCCCATGATGTTTTGTATTTATTTAATTATTTAATTATTTAATTATTTAATTCTTGGGAAAAAAAAAAAAAGTTTGACTTTTGTT
>Ga0194117_10006270_pt1 | contig 10507 bp, 4 predicted proteins | sample TA2MahsurfametaG_FD_160579 | JGI IMG/M metagenome (GOLD analysis project Ga0194117, IMG submission 160579) | Freshwater microbial communities from Lake Tanganyika, Tanzania - TA2015009 Mahale N1 surface | ecosystem: Environmental > Aquatic > Freshwater > Lake | place: Tanzania: Lake Tanganyika...
AACATTTGAATGTAATTCTAATTTACTAGTTCGTTAAGTTGCCTCTATTACTTTTACAAAAATTATTAATTAGCGATGTCTCATTCACTCCGCCAAACAAAACTATACGAATATGCCCAGTTCATACCCATCACCCTCAAGCTTCACGAAAACAATTTCTTTAACTCTTCTTCTCATCAATCAGAAAATTAGCTTATCGATCTTATACAAAATATTGGCATAGATGAAATTTAAGAAGATTCTTGCGAAATCTGCTTGCTTAAACTCTAAAAAGATCCATCGCGAAAGTTTAGATCTAAACTTATCTAACATTTACTTGAAGTTCCTTCACATGGACTCATTTAATTCAAAAATAAGAAGTTAGGCAAGCATAAAAGGATAGAGAGGATCCCGAAAAAGATGAGTAAAAATGTCAAAAGTCACTCTCGTAGCTTTGCTTGATACATTTGCATTTTTATTGTTAAAGTCTGATTTTATGACTCTATCACACTTTTTTAACAGTTTTATCACTTAAGTTGTATTTTCAATTTTATTTTACTTTTTATTGCTTTCTCCTAAATATAAACTCTTCTATGCTTAAAAAAATACAAGTTATCTCGTAATCTCAGCTCTATTTTACTTTACTCAATCAATCCACACTCTTTGGAGATTCAATAATGAATACAATATCATGTTCCCTCTTCAATTACTGAGTAATGAGAGAAGTCTTGACTATCTTCTAGCCAAAAGCTTAATCTGAACAAAATCAAAGTCATCTGAAGTAATTTGATTACGAGTAATTGACAAAGTTGGATGAATGAAATTACACCTGTTTCCGTAAGGACAGTATCCTTCTTGCAAAAAACCGCCACATGTTTTTGTTTTATACTTCGAGTTAGTCTGTTGGTTTTTCTTGAGCTCGTGAAGTCCATGGGCAAATTTACACTTTTTTTCGTAAGGACAGTACCCATTTTCTATGAATTTTTTGCAAAGCTGTGATTTTTATTTATGTGCTGGAATATGGGAGCTCATCTGACGAGGAGACTCTTAGGTGGAGACAGAATGGCTCATATCTTTGGAGAATTAGAGATGGGTGTGATAGTTGGAGGATTGGTAGTGATTTTTTCGCATCATATTTTAAGGAAGACTGCTAAGTTATTAATAATAAAATTAATAATTCCTTTCTTATAAAAGATATTCACTATCTAAAGTTGTAATCTTAAACTATAACGTTCATATCTGCTATATTTTAACTTCTACTCACTACCTTCTGTCATTTTTGAAAATTTTAAATAAAACAAAATATTTTCTTAATAAACTGTATATTTTATTATCTTTAAGGATATTTCTAATCAAAACTTTAATTACAAAGCTATATTTATCTGTTCCTTTAGGAAACTAATCACTATTGCTTTATATCCAAAAACTAAACATTTGCTAAAGTTTGACTATTTACAATATCATTTTTTACATTTCAGCTCAATCTTAAACAAATCTTTCTAACCTTAATAGTCAACTTGGCTATAGGTAGTATATTTATCACGCATTAGGACTGACTCTGCCAAAGTAATCATGTATTTTGCACAGTTACTTGGTCCTTGCAAAAGCATTTTCTTTCCTTTCTTAACTTCGTAATTCGCCAAAACTGTTTAAAGTGTTTTCGCATCTTATGCTGATTTGACTTCAAACAATTCAGCTTTATCTGCCTCCATCAACTTATATAACTTTTAAAACTGTATCACTTTTTAAAAATCTAATCTATATTTACTGGTATAGATCAATAAGAACTAAAATAAAGTTTATCAATATCGAATCCTTATTTATGTACAATGCTCTATTAATATCACGATCTTGGAGAATTGCAAATACAAACACAATCCCCACCATTACTATTTCTAACGTGATTTTCAATCAGATTATTGATATTTATGTAAAGACTTTACTTTTATAGTTTCAATGGGAATTATAGCGAGACAAAGTTATTAAAGTTTTCTTAATCTTACCAAGGAGACTAGATTGTATCATTTATAACAGGCTTATTAACAAATGAGCCAAATAAACTTTCCCTAAGTTATGTGATATTGAGTGTCTTTTTGCCTGTTGTAAAATTTTTAGTTCCAGACTTCGTTGATTGCACTCGAAGATTTGACATCTATAATTTACTCTCGAGGGGCCCGTGTATGTTGTACATTTATTGGGGAGATTTCTAAGGATAACGTGATCCACTTAGTTCTAAATAGTGAGATTCCCTGATATTGGATGACTACATAACACTAAATTATTTATTCGAACAAATATTAAAGTTTTTATAAAATGAGGCAGGGAAAGGTAGATATTAAAATCACTTGTAATCTTCAAGTAGATCAATGAACTGATTATCTCCTTCCCAAGGGTCCAGAGAATCAATATTTATAGCTAATTTTGAACGATTTTTATCATTTTTCTTCTCAAGCACTGGCAAATATTAACCTATTCTTTTTTTACATTCATTTGCTTTTTCATTGTTTCCTTTCGATTTATATTTCTTTATCTATTCTATAATATCTGCAATTCTCTAACTATTTAGTGTAGAATATGAAGGAGTAGGTTGCATACCTGAAGATCGGAAAGTATTGGGGACCATTTTTTAAAAAATGAGTATTTGTTGCTTGCCATTGTGTATTAGAGGTAACGGTGCAATATCACATCCTAAAAATGAATCTTTACAATTTGTTTGGTCTTGATGATGTAAATTCAACCTTTTTTTGTCTCTCTTCCTCTGCCTCTTTAATTTTTACACATAACTTTTCATGAAGTTGCTGCAAGATTGTTATGGATTTTCTGATTTATTGTTTTTTTCAGAAATGATTCTTGGCTATGGAGATACTGCGCTGTTACTGAAATCGTCTGGTGATAAAGTTAAACCTTGATCAAGTGTTTTTTTCTTCTGTATAGTGAAAGCTGTGGTTCTGAATGGATTTTTAATGCGATTAAGAAGTTTTTATTTGCGAGTGAGAGGATAAGTACTTAACTCTTATTCTTTTATTTTTGCTAAAATCATTTACTAAAATAAATTAATTGCTTGAACAAACTATCAAAAAATAAATTTATTTAATCAATCTATTTTTCAATAAAAGATACTTATTTATCATTCATTAATGGCCAAGATTTGTTAATATTTATCTTAAAGTCCTCCAAGCGAATTCTGTGGCTTATATCATTTCTTTTCGTCTCATATTATGAACTACGATCTGCTAAATGGTTAGTACTTTGGCTGCAAAGTGTGGTACTCGAACCATTATCTTTCCCCATTACTCTAACTTACTGATAAGCACATCTTTCATGCCATCTTTGTCTTTCATTTCTACTTATGATTTTTTATCTGCTTCCTAATGCTCCTCATCTTCATCTGAATTTTTTGCTGATACTTCATTTTTTGAAAGTTTTCGCTTGGCTTCTTAAGGTTGTTTGAGTAAGATTAATTTCTAAATCATATCTTAGTTGGTTTAGATAGATTTAAGTTTTTTCTTGATCAATACTCTCACAATTTTGAATACCTCCTCTAGAAAAGCAGTGGTATTATAAAAATCATAGAATTAGTGATAGTATCTTTCTCTGAAGTTTTCGAAAGAGTTGGGATTTAATATTTTTTTTTCGTTCCTCATTAAATTAGTTTTTTAAGATATGATCAAAACTTTTAGTGATTCAAGTTTATCAAAAATATTTCTCAGAGGTGCTTCATCTTAAAGAATAGCCAGAACCATAGGCTGAGAATTTTAGATATCAAGCACATCATGTTGGTTAATCATACAAAATTTCGAATAGATCTGCTCAATTTTGGCCCTCCTTTCTTTATAATATTTTCTATAGACAGTTTAAAAGTCAGTATAACCTAATATGTTCTTTTATTGTTTCTGCTTACTATCGATCGTCCTTAGCAATTTTTCAACTACAGAACATTTTAAATTGGCTATGTATTACAGTAAAAATCCAGCAATCAAATCAAAATTTATTTATCTTAGTATATGGATCTCCTATAATGTTTATTTCTGAAATTACTCATCTTGACTTTTGAATTTACTAATTTAGTTTATGGAGTAATGGTCTATCATTTGTGTTAGATCACTTGGAATTTATATGTCTTAACTTGATAGAAATTATTAAGCCAACTAATATATTTTTCTAAGAGGGAGCTTAAAAATATCTTCACATTGCAGTGGTGGGAAAAAGTGAAAGCCAGTAGGATTTTCATTTAGTTTTTTACGATACATGAGTGAAAGTTTTGTGAGATAGTACCATGATAAATGGGTTGTAAAAAATATACCTTAAAGATCTTATTGCATATTTCTTTTCTTAAATCCACTGTATCCACAAATCTTATAAAAAGTTGCAAATCTTTTATGACTGTTTCTCAGCTACTTAAGACTGTAAAGGAAATTTCTAATGAAAATTTGAGCTATCTTGCGGCAACCTGTCCTTATTATAAACCATTAAAACAAGAACTCCTCAAAAGAGTGAAGTCTTAAACGTAAGCGTATGTTTTCATAATCATAAAGAACCTTGTCTATTGACATAATATTCAAAAGACTTCCTGTAATTTCTTTGCTAAAGGAAAAAGGGGTAACCACATTTTATAAGAAAGAACCGATTAGATTATTGCTACGTTATCCGCTAGATTAAGCACCTTTACCTTGATTGATTAGATATACTTGGATTCCAAACTCTCTTTGAGTGGGCATATTTTTTTTGAAATCAATTATTTTGTCGTTGAGTTTAACAATCTCATCCTTTAAATTGTCATTTTATTCTCTCAACCTCTTCTATTAATTCTCAAGTCGAAGGATATTATTTTCAGTAACCTTATGCCTTTACTCATGGAAGTACACGATATTATTGTTCAGATCATTACGTATAGCTTAATTTGTCTGTTGTTTCATTTCATATAATTTTTCGTAATCCACTTCTAAAGGAGTAAAACTTCTCTTGTTTTAAAGTAATTTTTGGTAATGCTGTTTTTAAATCTAATTGGCTTGCATTTGACTCTTGATTTTAATGATTTATTTTTGATAAGTTGAGAGATATTGCTCAATATTTTCAATGAATTGTAAGTTAGGTTTTAGTTTTGTACAAATATCGCTTTTTAAATCATTTCTTTTTACTATAAACTATTAGAGATAAAGAGACATCTTCTATTTTATTTTCGCGTTTGAATACAGGCATTTAGGATCATAGATTTAAAGTAATTTAGTCTGAATCTATTCAAGAATTATTTCTTGCTTGAAAATCTTTTAGTCTGGTATTTTTTTCAAAAGTTCAGGGATTATTCCTTACAAATCTTTGACTGAATTAACTACTTCTCTAAACAATGCACTTGTCATTACTCTTCTATCCTATCCTCCCAATACAAAATACTATTTCTATATAAACTCATCTATCAAATCTTTTAACCAGCTCCCTCGTTGTACCACTAACTGTATAAAATTCTGTAATTTCTTTTATTGCAGAAGCTGCTTTTCTCTTACAGACCAATCCTTATTCAAAAACTGTACCAATGACTTCGTAAAAGGACGGCCATAGTGTTTTTCTAATATTTGCTCCAATGCTTCTTATTTATTAAACACAACTTTTTTTTGTTAAATAGACTGACTCTTTATTAAAGAACTCCTGATTGAAAACTAACTACTTGCTATGGAAGCATTCGGTAAATTTCTGATAGATGTTTGACGTGAATTAGAAATGACTGATGAATGCATAGACTGATTATCATTTATATTTTTGAATGAAAAACCTTATAAAATTCGAAGTTTATTGAGCGAACCACTTCCTACATCTTTGGCATTTCTTTTGAGAAGTTATTATTCGTTCAAGCGTTTGAACATAAATAAAACTTATACAAAGTTTATCAAAATATTTCATAACGTAATTTAATGTGCCAAATCTATAGTTCTTTCTCAATAGCTCTCAAATACTTATAATAATTGCAATTTTATAATAATGGCTGACAAAGAAAAGCAAGAAGAGAAATTAAAATTTTAGGACGAAGTTTCATAAATATTCAATTCTGTATTCATGAGAGACGTCACAATTACCACCAAAGTAAACACTATCGCAATTTAGGGCTATCAAAAAATAAGAGAGGCATTGCTCAATAATGTTCAAGATATCATAAAAGATGCTCTTATGCGAGCAATAAGAAGAGAGTCAAGTTTAAATAGTATCTAATTACCTGATTTACTCTATGCAGTTGAAAGTACTTTTAAATGAAAGTAGAAAAAGGTGAAAAGTATAAACTCAAAGTCGGCAAAACTTTGGTGGCCTCAGCTGGCTTAGGGGAATTTGGTTAAAGGAAATTCATTCCAAACTACTAATAAGAAGGAGATGATCTATAAAATGAGAACTAAAAATGATTGATTTTAAAAAGAGATATAAGAGATCGTATATTAATGTTTTTTTGGGAGTGTTATTTTGAGATTTATAGTAATTACTCAATACTTAAATGTCTCTTCTTGAAGGTAAATTCGAATACTATCGATAACGCATCAGATTGGGTTCAATGTCAATCAAAAGTTAAGAGTTTCCCTTTATAACTTTCCTTATAGGCAAACACCTCGCAGCAGTTGATGGAAATATTGATATCCTTTTCGATTTTTTCGACCTAATTGCATAACTCAAAGAGTAGAAGCTGATGTCTTAGCTTCTAAACATGCAATTGCTCAAACTACTTTAGCTGTTCCCTCAGAAGTTAAAACCCATTATCAATACTTTAACAGAATATAAAAATGGGAAGAAGATAGACATTATTCAATAGCTAGAAAGATATTTTAGTGGAGGCAGTCAACTTATTAAGTAAGAGAGTGCTCACATATCAAACAATGTGAATATAGAAGGCACCCTTTAACTCTCCCATTCCTATGTAAGTTTATATTAATTAAGACCTAGTAACTGAATTAAAATCATTCTTTTAAAAAAGAAGATGAAGAAAGAGATATTTAGCTTGCAAGAAAAATGCAAGAAGAGTTGGATAGAGAAAAACCACCTGCTTAAGACTAAGATTTACCTTGTTAAATTTGCTATTGTGGGCTTTTTACTGACAATGTGGACTGTTCCGATAAATGTGGTCATTTTTTTCATACCAATTGCCTGGTATAGACTTTTAAAACAAATATCCTGTCGAATAACTTCCCATTGAGATGCCCAAAAGAAGACTGTAAAGAGGAAGTAAGTTAAGCAGATCTAAAAAGAATACTTGACACACCTTTGTTCGAAAAGTATCAAAATCATACATTAAAAGCTTATGCTGACCACAATGGTGACTCTATGTAAAATTCAACTTATCAAGTTCATGGTGTCCCACTGCAAACTGCACATACATGTTCTTTTTCGAGAAAGATGACAGTGAAAGATTTCAATGCTTAGAGTGTAAAAAATAGTACTGTTTGAACTGTCGAGTGTAGTGGCATAAATAAATGACATGTAAGGAGTACAAAGTCTCTTCAACTACTTCCGAAGAAGACAAACAGTTTATATAATTTGTTAAGGGTAAGAAGTTCAAACAATGTCCCAAATGCAAGTTCTGGGTTTAAAAGAACTAAGGTTGCGATCATATGACTTGTAAATGTAAGTTCTAATTTTGTTACAAATGTGGAGGCATTTATATGAAATGCTAGTGTGTTGAACAAGCAAGATTATAAATGTAAAGAAGAAGAGAAAAAATACGTACAGCAAGAATTAGAAAATAATAAAGAGCAAGGGCACTGGCTTAAAAAGCCCGGCTTAAAGCTGCAAAAGTTTAAGAACAAAGATAAAGAAAATAGACCCGTACGAGAAGAAAGAGATGAATTTGATAGTTTTGATGGATATTTTAGATTTTATAAAATCAAGTTAATGAAAATCAAGCAACTGGCACAGGAAGACATTAATTTCCATTTGTATTAGCTAAGTTGCTATTTTAACTCTATTGAGTTGATAAAATATTCTCTTTTTACATTAAAAACTATTCAAAATCGACAATTTTACCATTTTTAGTGCATTAAAGTAACCATTTCCAACTAATGTATTTTATCTTGAGATTTTACTTCTTTATCTATTTATACTTTGGAGTCTCTTTATAGTTAGTACCACAAAGACAATGTGTAATTTCTATTTTGTTCGCTACATTCTTTGCCGAACCTAAAGCATTATAAAGCTATTTCAATCGCATTCTTAAGAAGTCGTCTAGACCAAGTACTTCAAATACCATCTTATGGAAGCCTAAGATGGGAGTTTTGAAGTTGAATGGTTTGTAAATATAGCTTTATCTTTTGATAAGATCAATAAACTCGGTTTTGTTTAAACACTCGTTAACCCAACGATAGCTTACTGGTTGTATCTGGCACTATCCTCTTGTATCTTTTTTGAGTCTCTCTATCATGTTGTACGCCTATACTGAATCTTTCATGACATAGAAACAATTCCCTTTTTTAATTTCAGCCCTACTTGTATAAATATGCCCTCCATTTCTTATAATTTTGTTAGTTAAATCACATAGTTCTATATCTTTCTTTTGAGTACTATCAATGTAAAAATTATAATCTTTAAATATAGTACTCTAGAATTTTTTTATAATTCTGACCTACTTCTGCTTCAGGTTAGATTGATTTGGCTTAGAAATAGCAGAAATACTTTTCCTGTTATTGATAGTTGGCATGTTCATTCCAAAAGTACCCAAAGAATTGAATGTCATACTATTGTAGTTCATATTATTTGGTCTTTCTTCTAAATGAATAGTGTTACCCAACTTTGATTTGTATGCTCGAATAAAGTAATCTTCCTATTTCATCTTTCGGTTTATGTAAATTGAGTCTAACAGCCATTCCATTCTTACAATATTTGTAATTGTTCCAAACAACTTCAAATCTAATAATTCCTGCTAAGTGATTGGATCTGTTAAGATATGAGTCAATGCTGGTGACATTTCATCAATGTAAAATCCTCCATAGGCAGTTATCAGTTTTTTCAGTAAGTTAGGTAGCTATCCATTGATATTTGAATTAATATAAATTAAGCAATCTTAAAGCATAAGATTAATTTGTTTATCTGTTGGTGCAATTGAAAGTTGAGCTTCAAGTTTTTTGTTCATTTTGGGGTAATGGTCCACAGGTTTTCTTAATGAGTTTATCAAGCATTGATTCAAAGCATAGTCGTAAGGATATTTACAAAACTTGTTTCTCAAACTATCCTCAAACCATTCAATATCAACTACAGGTATAGTCACCATCTCAATGTAGGGCTTCAATTTTATAAAATTTTACTTTGTTGTCAAGATAGTACTAATCCTCTAATCCCCATTGTTCAAAGATACGAGTTCATTATTGTTTTTGATAGACTTTGCAACACCACCATTCTCCTTGATTTTTAACTAAAGTTTTTGAGATCTTTAAGGATCTAAACCCACAAGTACAATGTGAGCTCCGTGAAATAGTTTCTTTATTTGAAATCCAGCTGTTGGCAATATTTTATTTTTTTTACTACTTTCAAGCAGCCAGTCGATAGAAACACAGCTAATGGGTACTTCATAAGTTTTAGCAATCTACTTTAGTTTAATTTTACTTTGTATTTTTAGGTTGTGACATCATTGACTATTAGTACCTTGGTCTATTCTGAGAGAGAAGGCGCTAGTCGAATATTGAGGGAAGTCATTGCTTTTTTATATGCTTATTATTGAGGGTCATGTACAAAGCCTGTCATGGAGACTATCATCGAAGATTACTTCATTTGTTTTTTGATTTGAGTTATAACTTTTTTGGAGCCAAAACCGAATATAAATATGAGGGCATTTTAAAAAAACAGCTAAGCATAAAGCTAACTGATTTACAATTTTATGAGTATTTTTGTACTTATTGCACTTAAAAGATAGTTATAAACTTATTTACCAATTATTATAGAAGTATTTTCACATAAGCATAATTTGAGTTAACAAAGATGAAATTTTTCACAAAGTAAGCTTAAACTCACTTCAGCTTTGACAGGCTAAAATAGTAAAGTGGCTCACTTACCTAATAAATTAAGAAAAAAATACTTTGAAAAAATTAAAAGTCTACAAAGTTACCCTTCTCAATGTCATCAACAATCAAAAATCAGAAAATAAAGTATAAAATATGAGAACAAAGAGAACATTTTCAGCAAAAAATAATCCCAACTATTCTATTTAAATACTATAATCGAAATTTTAGATGTTGGAAAAAGGAAACATCAAGGTATTTCATTACAGGACCTCGAGTAGATGTTAGTAGACCCATTTACCTTATATTCGCAGCAGGCCCACCTCTAAAAATTCCAAAAATTCAAACACAAATCAACTCTCCTACACCAAGTCATCTACCAACAGCAAACTCGAAATGACCAACATCAAACTTTTCTTCTAAAAATACTAACTTTAATTGTCAGACTGCCCCTCAATCCTTTCTCTTATCAAGACTAAAACAGCCATTGAAGCGAAAAATATCACACTTGCATAATTACAGTCGAATTAATTTCCTGTGCTCGAATACTGCCTCAAAGATTTAATCGG
>Ga0194117_10006271_pt1 | contig 10506 bp, 5 predicted proteins | sample TA2MahsurfametaG_FD_160579 | JGI IMG/M metagenome (GOLD analysis project Ga0194117, IMG submission 160579) | Freshwater microbial communities from Lake Tanganyika, Tanzania - TA2015009 Mahale N1 surface | ecosystem: Environmental > Aquatic > Freshwater > Lake | place: Tanzania: Lake Tanganyika...
AAAAAAAAAAAAAATTAACAGCTGTCATAAGAAAAATTCCAGAAGAAGAAAAGGGACAATTACTGTCAAAAGCACCTGTTATTGAACCAGACAATAAGAAAAAGCCAAAGAAATTAGATAAAAATGTTATTGTTTTAGAAGAAGAGGAAGAAAGGGTACATGAAGAACTTCCAGAAGGGGGTCCACGACTAGAAAATATGCTACCAGAAAAAGTAGGAGAACTAGGTGAACCTAATGTAGAAGAAGAATTGGGCATTTTTCCTGTTAAAGAAATAACATCTAAACCAAGAAAACGAACAACAAAAAAAGTAACAAAAGGTGTTATTGAATTAGGTCCTGAATTAATGATTGAAATTGGTGATACACCACTTGAAAAACGATTACCTCCTGTTCCAGTTGTTGATGTAAAGGTTTCAAGTTACTATATGAATAATCGTGAGATATTTGTAAACTTTATTAACGGATTATTTGAATCGTATAAAGAAGACTTATTAGATGAGAATAAGGAAATAAGTTGTGAAGATATTGGTAAAGATACAGGAGAAATTTCTCTTTTAACTCATCAAAAAATTGTTACAAAATATATAAATTTATATACACCTTATAGAGGTTTATTATTATATCACGGATTAGGTTCAGGTAAAACTTGTACTTCTATTGCTATTGCAGAAGGTATGAAAAGTGCTAGAAAAGTAATTATTATGACTCCAGCATCTTTGAGAAGAAATTATATGGAAGAAATAAAGAAGTGCGGTGATTTACTATATAGAAAAATTCAGTATTGGGAATGGGTTTCTATAGATGAACACCCTGATTATGTAGATACATTATCTGGTGCATTAGGATTACCACGAGAATATATAAGAAGAAATCACGGCGCTTGGTTAGTAAATATAACAAAAGAATCAAATTATAAAGAATTATCTTCTTCTGATAAAAAAACATTAAATGAACAATTAGATGAAATGATTAGTAATAAGTATACATTTATAAATTATAATGGGTTAAGACGTGACCGTTTCAAACAACTAACAAAAAATTTTGAAGATAATATTTTTGATAATGCTGTTGTTATTATTGATGAGGCACATAATTTAATTAGTAGAATTGTAAACAAAATTAATAAAATATCAAGATTTTCAGAAAAAAATCGTGGACCAGGAGCATTATTACCACAATCATTGGCTTTATTATTGTATGAATTTTTATTAAATGCTAATAATTGTCGCGTAGTTTTATTAACAGGAACACCAATAATTAATTATCCAAATGAAATAGGTATTTTGTTTAATATTTTGAGAGGATATATAAAAACTTGGAATTTTACTCTTAGTATTGAAAGTAATAACAAACTAACAAAAGAAACATTACAAGAAATATTTTTTAAAGAAAAAGCATTAGATTTTATAGATTATACACCTAGTTCAAAAACTTTAACAATTACTCGCAATCCTTATGGATTTGAAAATAAAATTACAGCATCATCTGGATATAAAGGGGTAACTAATGAGAAGAAGGAGAAACGGAATGATAAGGGCGACATAGAACGAGATACAAAAGGTCATATAATATATGATGAAAGGGGGCAAATATCTGATAGCGATTTTATTCAACGTATCGTAAAAATACTAAAGAAAAATAATATAATAGCTGTAGTAAATGGAACAACATATAGTGTAAATACTGCTTTACCAGATACATTAGATGAATTTATTAATGTTTTTATTAATAAAGATACTGGAAATATATCTAATGTTGATAAATTTAAACGTAGAATAATTGGATTAACATCGTATTTTAGATCGGCACAAGAAGAATTATTACCAACATATGACCGAAATTTTGATAAACATGAAGTTTATATTCCAATGAGTGATTATCAATTTAAAATTTATGAAGATTATCGTTCAGATGAGAGAAAGAGTGAGAAATCTAAAGCTGTAACTATGGATGTTAATGGCATATTTAAAGAACCTAGTTCCACATATCGTATTTTTTCGCGTTTAGCATGTAATTTTGTGATGCCTGTACCACCTGGACGTCCAACTCCTGTTGAATACAAAGAGCAGAAACTTACTAAAATTGTTGACAAACCATCTAAAAATCCAGAAGATGAAGTAGCATTAGTTATAAGGGATGCAAAACCTACAGCAAAAAACGCAAAAGAATTAGTAGAAAAATATGAACAAGAAACTGAAAATGCAGTAAAAAAATTAAATAAAAAGACAAGAGAAGATGCTAGAGCTGCTAAGAAGAAAGAAACGGAAGAAGACGAAATTTTGGTAAAAGCTGCTAAAGAAAAGGCAAGAGATGAAGCTAGAGAGGCTAAACAAAAAGAAAACGAAGATGCTAAATTGGCACGCAAAATGCTAAAATCTAATAAAAAAATTGACAAAAAAACTGAATCTATTAAAATAGCAATAATAATTCCATTTCGTGATTCAGATGCAAGTAAATCAAGAACTGCTCAACTTAATGAATTTGTAAAATATATGGAAACATATCTAAATGGGTATGATTATAAAATATTTGTCATTGAACAGACTGAAGATGACCGTAAATTTAATCGCGGTGAATTATTAAATATTGGGTTTATATTGGCGGATGAAGAAGGATATAATAATTTTATTTTTCATGATGTAGATTTGTTACCTTCTAATGAATTAAAGCATTATTATACAACAATTCCTACAATCAATCCTGTTCATATAGCTGCTGTATGGGGACGTTATGGTTCTAATCCAAAATACTTTGGTGGTATTGTCGCATTTAATAAAGAAATGTTTGAAAGAATAAATGGGTATCCAAATAATTTTTGGGGATGGGGAGGAGAAGATGATGAATTATATAATCGCACAAATAAATTTTACAGGATTATTAAAGCAAAAGAAGGTTCTATAAGAGATTTAGAAAATCTAAATTTACAAGAAAAAATGGAATATTTAAAAGAAAATAACTTAAAATTCATGCAAAAACAAGAAGCTCTTGCTCAACATGAAGCTACGTGGGAAACTAATGGGCTTTATTCTGTTAATTTTGCTTTAGAAAATGAATCAATATGTGGTAAAAATTGCGAAAAAATTACTGTAAAATTAGATGGTACAAGTGATTCAAACAAACAAATATTGGTATCTTTTAATGAAGCTTATGCGGTTGCTAATAAATATATTAAAAACATTCCTACTAAAATTTCTGCTCCTAAACTAGATATTCCAGATAATTATAATTATCCTTCAGAAGCAGACGAAACTATTTGGGAAATGTCAGATGAAGCCCTAAAAAATACTCTTGGATATATTCTTGAATATTTAAATCATTCTTGTTATATGTTATGTGTTGAGAATAGTACAGGAATTATATATAAACTTGAACGCAGAGAAACCGCAGAAGTATATAAACCAATTATAGCAAAGGCTATTCGAACTGTAGCATCTAATGATAAAATCACTTTAAAACAAAAACAATTCATTCTAAATCGTTTACAAACTGATAATGAACTCCGGTTTATGCAATGTGTTGTCAAAGAATTTAATACTAAAGATACATATGGTTCTGAATATCCTGAATTTATCAAAGGACTTAAACTCCCTGATGGTGTCTATATTCTTAATTTAACTGATGCTGTTATTCTTCGTAAAGATGGAAATCACCCATTTCCTATGGTTACAGGCAAACTTCTTGATATAGGTAAATATAAATCAAAAAAATTTATTCCTATTTTAAGTATTTCAGGACAGAAGGGGTACTATGATATTCCTATTCCTAATTATGATGATGTTATGTATATATTAGGACAAACTAATATTGATTCATCTACATTTGTAACCAATTGGAATGATAAAAAAACACAAGCTGTATTCCGTGGCGGACCTACTGGTTGTGGTTATACTACAGAAACTAATCAACGTCTAAAATTAACAACAATACAGTCAGATATGATTGATGTTGAAATAAGTGGAAAAGGGGAAACCATTGATACAACCTCTATACGGTTTGACCCAAAATATGGCATAGGTATGTTAAACACTGGTATAAAACCTGCATCTTGTTTTCTTACAATGAAAACACAAAGTGAGTACAAATACATTATTCATGTAGACGGAAATGTAAACGCATATCGTTTATTAACTACTATGTTAACTGGTAGTTTAATTTTGCGGGTAGAGAGTGAATATAATTCTTGGTTGGATAGTGTTTTACAACCTAATGTTCATTATATTCCTATTAAAGCAGATTTATCCGATCTATTAGAACAAATTGAAGATTGTGAAAAAAATAATGAACGTAGTAAAGAAATTGCCAGAACCGCAATGAAATTGGCAAGTGATATTTTACAATATCACACTTTGAGAGGAATTTTTCAATTTATTTTACAGAATATTTCTTGCGTTAGGGGCAAAATTAAAATTACACCAACATTACATAACGATGATACTGTTCCTGTAAAATCTATTAAAACAGAATTTCAAGAAGATACTTGCGAAATTTTTGATGTAGATTTAAAAGCTAAAGATGAAGAATTTGAAGGAGGAGCCAGAACAAAAAAAATAATTGAAGAGCATCATAGTCTGACAAATAATAATCCAGTTGAAGAATTTGTAGATGAACATGCTGATGAAGTAATATCAAATCGGTTGCAAGATTATAAAGATGAAGATGCCATACTAAGAGAAGCAGATGAATTGGAGGGTGATGAAATTTTAGAAAGCATGGGTAATATTGAATATAAAGAAGCCATAAAAGCATCTATGAGATATTTACAATTACATTCACGCGAGTTTTTATCACCTGAAGGATTACTAAATTATAGTCCTAAATTTTTAGCTATGTTAGACAATATAAATGAATTAGAATATCAAGGTTTACATTTAGTGTATAGTCAGTTTAGATCAATGGAAGGTATCGGTATTTTTTGTTTAGTATTAGAAGCTAATGGTTTTGCTAAATTTAAAATTAAACGCACAAGTGATAATGGTTGGGAAATTAATATGAGTGAAGAAGATATGGGAAAACCTTGTTATGCTTTGTATACTGGAACTGAAGATGCCGAAGAAAGAGAAATTATTCGTAATGTTTACAATGGTATGTGGGATTATATTCCTAATAATATTGCTACACAATTAAGAGCTAAAAGTTATAATAATAATTTAGGTGAGATTATTAAAGTGCTTATGATTACTTCTGCTGGTTCTGAAGGTATTAACTTAAGAAATACACGTTATGTTCATATTATGGAACCTTATTGGCATCCAGTTCGTATTGAACAAGTTATCGGACGTGCTAGACGTATTTGCTCACATCAAAGTTTACCAAAAGAATTACAAACTGTTGAAATATTTATTTACATTATGACGTTTACACAACAACAATTAGATAGTGATTATGCTATTGAATTAAAATTAAAAGATGTATCTAAACGTCAACCTTATCTTCCACAAACATCTGATCAAAAACTTTTTGAAATATCAACTATTAAAGAACAATTGACATCACAATTATTAAAAGCTGTAAAAGAATCTGCTATTGATTGTGCTACACATATTAAATCAAGCACAAAAGAAGGATTAGTTTGTTTGTCGTTTGGACAATCAAATGTTAATGACTGGACATATAATCCTAATTATACTCAAGATGAAAATGATACTGTTGCTGCATTAAATGTTGAAAAAATTGATTGGGAAGCAAGACCATTTACATTTAAACAAACTGGAAAACGTTATATGTTAAGAATGGATACAAAACAAGTATATGATTATGATAGTGTTATTCAATCTAAACAAGTTCCTGGATTTAGACCTATATTGATAGGAAAATTGGTTAAAAATTCACGAGAAGAATATGAAATAGTTAAAGAAAAGGTGTAATTACTCTTCCAAATTATTTTTTGATTCCGAATTCATAATTTCTATAATTTTTGTAAGTTTCAAAATCATTTCATACAGATTATCAATCTTTGTATTCATTTTATTTAATTGTTTTATTATTTCTGTTTTTGGAATAATTGGTTCATTATTTGGGGTTGGTAGTGTGATTTTATTTCTAATTATTTCTTCTTGTTTTATATCTGGTAATTGCATGCTTTTTTGCTCAATATATTGTTTTTCATCAGCATTATCATTTTTAGTTGCTTCAACTATAGGGTGTTTTTTTAGTTTCTTAAACATATTTATTGTTGATTCTTTTTCATAATTATCATCCCAAGAAACTTTTTTTATTTTTTTGTCAGTTTCATCTATTAATGTTGATAATGTAATATTATTATTACTATCAATTGATATATGTTTTAATCGTGAATTTTGATTATTTTTTATAATTGTTTTTTCAATTATTTGGGGATCATTTTTAACAGACGTTTCTTTTGGAGTTAACCATTTTTCTTGGTCAATAGTCGAAGTCGAATTATAATTTTGAAACTGTTCAATTTCCATGTTTCTTTGTGACATTTTATCTGCTACAAGGGAATCCATTGCTTTTATTTTATCATCATAATTTCTATCTGAAAAATCAAGTTCTTGGGGTTTTTGTGGTGTCATATAATTTTCCATTTCCATACGTTTTATTTCAACTTCTTTTTCATATTCAGTTTGCCTTGAAGCATGAATGTCTTCTATTTTATATGGTTCTTGAACTTCTTCGTTACTTATAAATATGCTTTTTATTTTTTGTTCTTGTTGTAAATTAGGAAATAATCTATTAACTGCTAAAACAACTTGAGATAAAAAATGTTTATTTAATTCCATAATATTTGATTTAGGATTTACTCTAGCTGTAAAATGATTAATATTACTTTCAAAAACTATTCTAACATTGTTTATTAGTTTTTTATTTGTTGAATTGATTTTAAGTTCATCTAATAAAACATCCCAAAGTAAAGCTATATTTTGTTTATTTGTGAATTGAGATAAATTCATTATATATATAAAAATTTTATTTTTATATATATTTTATGTATATTTTATGTATTTTTTTACACCTTCAGACATTTACTCCAAAAGAAAAAACCAAATATCGTATATCTGTTACACCGACCGAAAAGCACTGCGTAGTAAAATGAGACAAATAAATATATTTACTATTGATTTTATACTTTTGAATATTATTATTTTTATGCGAACTTAAATGTTCACAGGTGTAAAAAATGTAGACATAAGCATTCAAATATCACCATTATTATTATAAAAAATTTTTCTAAATTTCTGCATATATTTATCTTTTAAGATATGTGTTTTTAAATAATGTCCTGTAATCTTGTCTTCAAGCATATGTATAATAAAAAAAATAGAGTATATTCCACATTCTGTGTTTCCGTATTGATGTTCAACTGGATGATTTTGGTCAAATTTAAAATAAATAGGTTCTGATAGTTGTTTCCCTTGTTTTATAACAGTATTTACGAATTTTTCAATTTGTGGTGGAATATATTCTCCTGCACTGTCAAAAAAGAATATTGTTTTATTTTTTATATTAATGAATAATGATACCCAATGACTACCACTTTTATAATGTGGATCTAAATTAAATATTACACCAATTTTTGTATATCCTTTTTTCATTTGTTGTGCTAAATCAAAATGACATAACTCTTCCCAAACACATTCACCATATAATTTATAAGTATCATAGTTAATTGGTGATGGACCTACAAAATCAAAACATTTGTATTTTTTTTCATATTGATTCATAACTCGTAATATATCAAGACTAGATAACCATTCATTAGGATTTGTTTTCCATTCTTTAGGTGATTCAGGAGCAAACGCATCTAAAAGTTCTTTTTCAAGTTTAGTATTTTTGGTCATTTGACGTACCCAACATGATTCTTTATTGCAAATTGTAGCGTAATATTCTTTAAGTTGGGACCATATTTTTTTTGTATTATTTGATTTAATTTGTTGATCAGGGTGACGAGAATTCCACATATCTCGTAATTTGTAAAGATCGGTATCTGAATAACATGAATAATCTTTACTTTTATTTTCGGGACTACAATTTAATTTGACGAATGGTTTTTTTAGTGTTGTTTTATTATGCTTACTATGTCTTTTTAGTGTATTGTATAAATATGTATTATATCTTTTTTTTGTAAATCTTTTACCCATATAATAAGTTTATATTTTCTTTTTCAAACCCCTAAAAGTAGGCTCTAAAATAGTTGATTCTTTTTTTCTTGGAATAATTTTATTTTTTTTATAATTTTGTCTTACATTTTCAAACCAATCTAATGGTAGTTTTTGAATATCATCAACTCCAACTGAATTTGTTTGTTTTTTATATTTACTTGTAACAATAATTGGTGTATGATTAATCGTTTCATTTGTTATTTTAGTTTTACTCTGTTCTTCAATTATATTATATTTATAATGTTCCTCATCATGTTCCTCATCATGTTCCTCATCATGTTCATCATCATGTTCCTCATCATGTTCCTCATCATGTTCCTCATCATGTTCCTCATCATGTTCATTTTTTTCTTCATTATCATTATTATATCCATCTTCTAATTCATTATCTTCTTCGTCCCTATCATTAGAACTTTCTTCATAATTTCCATTTGTAATGTCTCTTTCTTTTTCATAATCAATGTCTTCAGGAATTTCTTCACTACGTTCTTTTTCTAAATCTTCACTATTATCATGTGCTTTAAAATAGTATATAGATTTTTCAATAAAAGTGTCAAATGACATCTTCACTTCGTATAATAGGTCGTCAGGAGGTTGACAAACTAACAAATCAGAGAATAGTTTTTTTATTCTATCTTTATACTCTTGAATTTCTCTAATTTTACGTTCATCAGATATATTTTTTACTTTTTTATTCAGTTTTTGAAGTTGTTGTTTACTTATCAAAAAATTAAGTGTTAGTTGATTGACTAAATCATCTGACATAATTATATAGTTTATTTTACACCTTTTTTTCTAAATCAATTTTTGTAATAATACAAAGGTAAAGAATTTGGGTTCATTGTTCTTTCGTAGTTGTATATTTATTTCAAATTACATTTAGTTTCATATGTTAAATCCTTTGTTTGTTGTCTTGTAGCATTGTTAAATAATGCAAATCCAATTTTGTCAGAATAGGGATTAGGATTAGTAGGACAAAATTGTTGATTTTGGAATAAACCAGAGAAAGGTTGTTGTACATTTTTATTTTCTTGCCATTTGACTTGATATAAACTACTTTTACTTGAAGGAATATAAGCAGCCTGAGTACAACTTTGTATAGCAAACAATTGATTTCTTAATTCAGATTCATGATTAATATTAGAAGCATAACCAGACCAAGGACCAGCATCATTTCCAGGATTATAAATTGTTTCAGGTGTATATGTAGTTTGTTGAACTAGTGGTGTTTTAATAGGTTTTCTATTGTCAATAATAGGTAATATAGAATATTTAGTAATAACAGGTCTAGCATCTAAATAAGGTTGTAAAGGTTGTGATGGTATATTTCTTTCAGCTGTTCTTAAATAAACCATTTGTTGTCTTAGAGAAGATGATTGATCAATATAGCTATGGATATCCATTTATATATTTATTATATATTTATATTATATAAATTACACCGACCGGAAAGAAAAATGATATAACGAAGTAAACAAACTCATCCTAAATTTCGGTGGCTGGAAGTATTACCTTCCGTAAAATCAACGTGCAAACGTGTAAAATTACCAAGGGTGTAAATTTTAATATATTATTATTATAATTATAATAAATGGCGTTTAATTATGATATTCATAGTTTACAAAATCATGCATTTAATATTGTAATGTATATAACATATATATTATATATAGTAATAGCGTTAGGATTGTCAGCAAATGCCCCTCAATATTTAGATAATCTTAATTCATTTATAAAAATATATATAAGTTTATTTTTAATTTATAGATTTAATCCATTTAGACGGGTTAAATTTACAGAATTGGATGGAAAAATAGCATTTAGTGCTGGTGTATTTTTATTGGGAACAACGGCAATAGATGTAACATTACAAAATTATTTATCAAATTTATCAAATTTATCAAGTGCAATTGAAATTGCGTTTTTGTAGTGTTTTATTTTACACCTTTAACATTTACGGTGCTTTACAGAAACACTGATTTTTTTTATATAGTGAAAAAATTATATATATATATATATATATTATAATGCCAAAAGCAAAACAGTATTCAATAAAACGTCGTTCTAAAGGAAAAAAAAACAAAAACAAAAGAGGGGGTGGTGAACATACTGATGGCCTAGATGATCTTGATGCTATGGAAAGAGGACAAAAACACGGAGATTATGTTATACCTATTATGATGGATCCAAAGGATATTCGGAATGCTAGTAATGTAAAATCTTATCAACCACAAATCTCTTCTCCTGAAGAAGTTTCTAAAGTGTTTGAAAATAGATCAGCTAGATTAGCAGAATTAGATGTATTGACTGAAAAATATAAAAAAATAAGAGAAAAACAAAAATTACAAGAGGACAAAGACAAAAAAAAATTAGAACAAGAAATTTT
>Ga0194117_10006276_pt1 | contig 10503 bp, 8 predicted proteins | sample TA2MahsurfametaG_FD_160579 | JGI IMG/M metagenome (GOLD analysis project Ga0194117, IMG submission 160579) | Freshwater microbial communities from Lake Tanganyika, Tanzania - TA2015009 Mahale N1 surface | ecosystem: Environmental > Aquatic > Freshwater > Lake | place: Tanzania: Lake Tanganyika...
AACTCCAGCTGTTTTACTCATCACCACCAAACAACGAGTGAGACCATCATAGTATTTGGTTATTGCCACTCCACTTGTATTTGAAAGAGATACTGTCAAAATTGCTGCAAACACAAGAACTCCTAAATACCAACTACTGAATACTTGTTTGAAGAACTAGTCGAATCTTTAAAAGAACATGTCTCCAGCCTCATTATACACGCAAAGATCCTCTCCAAATTAGCAAGGTATAAAAGTTAAGAACTGGAAAATATATGAGCTGATGGTACAAAACTTGGCTATACTTGTTTAGATGCTGTGCATCGATATCAAAGGTCATATCTGTGATAGTCTTATCCTCAACATTTTAGAGATCACGTAGTTTAGCCACGTAGACCTTTTCAGTCACAAAGTCATCCTATCTCTCAAAAGTAGCTTCGAATGTAGTTATAAACCTTTCGATATCCCTCATAGTCTTATGCACTGCAATATTGGTGCCATATATGACCTCTTCATACTCAGTATAGAATTCATCTTCATCGATTTGTGGTGGTGTTGGTGGTGAGTTGGAGGCAGGAGTGTGAGAGAAGCCCTGGGAGGCGAAGTAGGATCGGGATCGTAGAGGAGTGGGTTTAGGAGTGACCTTGCCTTGTTGTTTGGATTCGTTCATATAATAATAGCGCTAATACCAATCGCGCAAAATATTGGTCAGTTTATACAATTTTTAAATATACTAAATCATAATACAAAACTATTATGGATGTATTTTAGAATATGGAGGAGATAGTTCTAAAGTGATGCTTTAATACTGTGCAAAACTTCATATGTTAAGAGGTTTATCAATAAATTATCTGTAGATAAAATTCTATCAAATTTTGGCAAGACAATTTCTCAACTCCTCGTATTAAAGTCCCAATCTTTCTGCAAATAATCTCTGGATTCTTTCGGGTTTATGTCTTGATTCTTTGGCCTAATTTTCAGTAAAACCCGCAAATTTAACAATTTCTACCAAATTCCCATAAGTTACGAATTTCAAATATAAAGGATCCATGAAACCGAGTCCTTGGTCATATTTGAGATAGTATCTCTGATCTTTACTCAATTTGTAACCTCTGTAGAGCAGATTGTTGATAAAATCAACGTACTTGAGAGCATTGTTCGATCGCTTCTCACTTACACGACAGATCTCTTTTCCATTCTGATCGTTAGCATAGAGCGTCCATGTTCTAAAACCTGGTATCCATCCCTAGCAAGTAGGCTTTGGCAATTGTGGTAATTCTCTCAAAGTCTCCATAACTTAAACTTTGGCTTAAAAACTCATTTCTGTTTAGAATTTATAATAAATTGAACCAAGTATGTTAATGAAAAAAAATCGTACTATTATTGAACTATTGATATCATACTTGTGATTCTAATTTGTTAAGATAGTCATCTAAATCCTATTCAACTTAGTCCTACTACTCTTATGGTTATTTCTTGTTGATATTTTTGATGACCTCCTCGATCTTACGGTTGATTTAGTTTTCATCCACCTATGGATGATCTGCTTGCTAGTCATGTTCTTCAAGCGAAAAACTTTCCATGTTATTGGTTTAGCTTCCTTAGATTTACTACTATTTTTTTTAGATTTTATTGGGCAGTTATTGTGTTTTGGTATTTTATCTATGCTTTATCTTCTGTTCTTGATTATTCCCCTGCAATTTAGCTAAACTTGAATATTAACTATGTTCCTAAAACATAAAATCGATGAACATGCTTGCAGGATCATCAATTTGGCAGTAAGCAGATAGATCAATCAGCTGCATATAAGTTCTATAAAAGTTTTAGTAGATGAAATTTGTATTCATTTGCACTCTCATCACGTTATAAATTTTACCTTTGAATATGTACTTCAATATTACGAGGAAATCATCACTTAGTATTATTTCTTTCTTGCTTAGCTATAAACACAGGGAATCTCCCTCAAATACACTGTTTTAATACATATTTTTGAAGATAACCTCTTCCTTCCAACGGATTTAGAGCCCCACTCTCAACTACTTCGCAGAAGCACCGCTTAGTAACATTTCATTAGTTATCTTCAACTTAGGTGCCTAATTAACAATTACTTTAATGAGTTTCAACTGTTTCTTGTTGATGATGGAGGGATTGTTGATAAAATTCACAAAATTTTTGAAAAATACGTGCAAATTTTTATACTTACCAGTATTCCCCTCTCCTACATGACCCACTTATAAATTGATAGATAGCTTTTTGTTGATGTATAGAATCGCCTCGCTCAAATCCTGGATATTCAGGATATGAAATTTAAAGAGAAGACAGGCCAAAAAGACTCCACTTCTTATTTTATTGTCCTGACAGTGGAGATACACTCTATTTTTGGGATTGATAGCAAGAAAAGAGTGAATTGAGTTGAGTGCGATGATAAGTTCATAGAGTGGCAAGTTGGAATAGTACTAAAAACAGAGATGATGTATATCACCCTGTTCTGGTCTTTGCAATATCACATTTTCAATAGCCTTATCGTATTTATACTCACTAAAATTCCAAATCTAAAACTCCCTCTCACCAACATGCTCCATCAACGCCGTATAATTCTCCAAATCAGGAAAATCAATATGATATACGTTGGGTACAACTTCGACTATGCTCATCTTATTCTTGATGTGTTCTTTGATTTTGTGATAGTTTTATGTGATGTTTTGTGCGATTTTTGTTGTTTTTAATTTAGTAAGCAGTGAACCCAACATAAACCTTTAATAATACTATAATAAATAAACAAACTATCACATCAAAGAATTATAACGAGTTGCTAATTATTACAATATGGTTAGTTAGGTTGCGTTTTTTGGGGAGGAACGGAACACCAATGCTTAGTTTACTATCTTTAATTTCAGGTTGCAATTATCACGCAGGAAGAGCAGGTGATTTGCTAGCCAAGTTCTCCAAAATGGCTGTAGAGCTGTTTGCTTCTCAAAATGTAGGAGTTTATCATCATGTTAGAGGATTTTTTGGTGAAAAGCTAAGACGGGAGCTTTAACACTTCGCAATTCTTTTTAGTTATATAACTCTAAGTTGAGATGAGTCGTTTCCAGCCCACTAAACACTGCAATATCAAGTCCTTCTGTTGCAAAGATGCGATCAACAGTTTCCAAATGATTGCTTCCCAAAAATGTATCATTATCACCAATAACTAAAATAATTGAGTGAATCGGACATTCATTTATGAATCTTTTAAATCCAGTAAAAACACCTTCATCTTTGTTAGTTTTCAGAATGATCTTAGCTTGTTTATCTCCAAAGATCTCCTTGAGTGTATAGCTTGCAATGATATGGGTGTTATCAGTTGATCCTCGGTCATTGATTTCAACATGATATTTACTATAACTTTGATGATTAATAGCAGCTATCTCATCTTTGATTGTCTTCTAACTATTGATCGTGCTGTAAAATACACACATACTCTGACTTTCTTTCTTCGGTGGATATTTCCTATCGGTTTCTTTCTGCTGTAATGATTCTACTATACTTATCACCTTTATTCTCTCAGTACTCTATAGATATCGAGCCCGATACAATAAAATTGAGTAGTAGTTTAAGCAGCTATCGACGTTATCGTACTCGAGTTGAGAATTTTAAAATAAGTGGAAAAGATCCTTAGCGTGTAACTGACCATAAATTACTGAATAAGCTTTTATCAGACACCAAGGAGTGTTCTAATCATCAGCAACCATCTAGCTTTTTACCATTTGATTAACGATCTCGATCTCACTCTGACCCAACTATTCTCCCCTCGCGATGGCCCTCGTAATTTGATTATACCGCATCAACCTTGCATTTTTTTCATCGACATTCTGGTTAAACTGTATCAGAGCATACAAAACTCCAACAATGGCGATGAAGTTAATCAATCTTTGTAAATTGTTCATGATTATCTATTATATTGACTAAAATAAACAAACCATTCTCAACTAGTTCATATATGGTATTGGAAAATTAAAAAGGATTTAGATTTTATGATGTGTCTTAATTAATATATGAGAATTAAAGTTTAATAATAAAAGACATATGAGATTTCTTGTCAAGCATACCCTCCAATTAGCAGTATTCTGTGTTCTCCTTGTCTTCCTTTATTAAGTTGGAGATGCCAATTACACCTACTTCACCTCCCAACCCTCTCAGGCATTGGAAGATAGCCTCCAAGCCTTCATCAAAAACACAAATGAATCTTTGAATCACTCGATTGAACTGATCTCGCATGGAAACATCAGCAGTCTGAAGCTAGTCTCATAGTTCTTGTACTTATTTAACAACAAAATATATTGGCTTGTATTGATCCTGGTCCTTCTGATATGTTACTACTAGTACAATATTCGTAAAATCAAAGCACCTTTGTTACCAAATCATAAGAAAAGTCCCGAACAGCATAAAAATTAAAGTTCAAAGTTGACCAATCAATAAGTTTACAAGTTAGTTAACAGTTAAAAATACAAATAGTATGTTAAAAATAAGTAATAGTAAGCTTTGCATCCAGTTATCGATGTAGATAGTAATGAGGACTAAGAGTTACTAAAAGAGTTGGATGAGAACTATAAAAAAATATTCGATTGATCATTCGCTTTTATCGTCATCATTTTTTTGAAGATGTATAAATTTATCGTAGAGGACTAGGGTCAAACAAAGGTGCAAAGCCGTAATGCATGTCGCCTCCCATCTCATATGGGTTGATTGTTAGTTTTATTTAAACAGGTTTGATTTTGATCGGTTTCGAGGGAGTAACAGGTGAAACTTGATTGCTCTATCTCGTATTTTCGGTGACATTTTTCAAAACTATTTTGTTACTAAGCGTAGGCGGTTTCGACTGTAACGGCATCAGAATTTACTGCTTTCTGATATTTTTCATCAAACGCGGTTTCTCTTCTCTCGTGCTATGGGAGCTCCCCATTATATTAATATTAAACTTGTAAACAAATAATAAAAAAGGAGTTCTATACAACCCATCATTTTAGAGTTTTATTCTCAAGCCGTAGCAATGACCAGTATTCATCTCCTAACATCATTGAAGCAATCTAGCCGATATTTTATTTTGTAAGATTTGCCTCCTGTGCTTGGTAGAGAGCTTCGATTGCCTTCATTATGAATCTTTGGTTTCTGTATTAAAGGGTAAGAAGATAGGGACGGTAGTAGAGAGGCTAGAACATTTCATTTAACTCCTAATCATTTAGCTAACTCACCTCGTTAGCTGTTTTGCCTTTATTATTAAAAAATTACCTATTAGTTTGTTCGCAACTACATCGAAAAGCACACAGACTATCGACCCTGTACTATCAGAGAACTACAATGGACAGTTGTATTTAAAAACAAGATTTTAACTTCCACATTACTGACATTATGTCGCATTTTTCTCCACTTTTTTCTTGCACTAATCACACAATCTGTAGATTATTTTGTTTTAGTAGGAATGAGTAAAGTAAGCTCTATATCATTAATATTTGTACATTATGTTACGTAGCTTACTATTATTGGGATCTTTCTCATAAAATTTGTTGAGATCCTTGATATTTTTGGGTTATTTGTCCTCCACAATGTCGGGAAATACATCTTTAAAACGTTACACTAAAGCAGGATCATCGCTGACTCGGATCAAATTGGATTAAAAGGCGAAATCATAATACTTCGATTGTTTTTTTCGAACATCCTAAATAATAATCCATTCCTTGCGTTTCAGATTAAAACTCTCCAAATTTTTCATCTGGTCAGTCCAAAAACTAATCCTTATCGATTTATATTTATTCCTCAAAACAACACGAATGACTGATTTGTCACTTTGATTGTTAGGATTATAATTCGTCTTCTCTTCAATATCATCTATCAACCCTATAACATCTACAAATTCGTTTTATATTTCACTCTAATGATCCCAATGGAAATACTCAGTATTTATGTTACGTATGTAATCTTCATTATGTACTTCAAGTATTTTATACTCTTTGTCTTTGAGTCTGATCTGTGTCCCTGCGTTTTTGACAGGAACTAAATCAAATCCTTTGATGTAGTATGCTCTATGCTGTTTAAGTAGCTTCTCGTTATTCATTGCTAATCTTCCTGCTAGATGGATTCTTATGAGTTCATAGTTTTTGTCTAGCATGCCGAGATAACAGACTGTCATTGGACCGTCTTTGGTTTCCTTTCTTGCGTGTTTGTATCGGACTAACTTTCCGATAATGAAACCATCTTTTCCACTCATAATTTCAGACAAAGTTAAAGGTTCACCTAAACCACTGTTATTATTTTCAGTGTTTATATTACTTTGTGATGCTTACCTCTTCATATTTTTAACAGGAGGACCATGATTAACTGGATATTGATATTGAGGCTGATTCTGTACCTGATTGCCCTGAGGGTAAAAGCCATAGTTATTTTAAACATCCATAATATTTTCAATTTTGATGGAACACTCCTCACTCTTCCCATTTTCCATCTCCTTACCTTTTCTCCCATCATCTTGTCTAGGAACTATCTTTCGATTATTAAGGATGAACTGCTGTATCTCCTGTGGGCACCCAATCAAATCATTACAAGCATTGACCTCATTGATCTTCCGAATGATTATCTTCAGTTTACAAATTTTGGTTTAATCCAATTTACTAAAGTAATCCACCAATCTAACCACATGAAGCTGCCTAAAATGTGTCACTGTTGTTGTATTTTTGATTTAGCAGATCACACTATTACGTATCTGGTAATTTCCGGAAAGAGTACAATCCACAAAACACAATCCATCTGACACCCGAATTCTACATAATTATACAATTACATAATCTCCTTCTCATTTGCTTCGCTCTCTTCAAACCCAATGATCTGCAGTGTCGGTTGTTTGGTTTTAGTTCTATTGCGAGTAAACAATTCACGTATACATCCCTCTGACAGAGATGAAGTGTTGGCATTCATAATTTTGATATAAACTAATCTAATTTTAATTTTTACCGCTTTTATAGTTTATAGTAAAATTACAAATTTATCCGTTCACTTCACTTTTTATGAAGTGACATCAATTTTAAATATTTGATAAGATTGAATTTTATGATACTATGTGTCATATCACTCTGCTTTTATTCTTTTTCTAGAGACTTTTCTTCTGAGTAAACTTGCCACCTTGCAGGCGCTTCTCAACTAACACAGTATCGGATTTACCCTCCTTCAAAGCTTACAAATGAGGAGTGATGTATTACTCAAGTTAGTTAGAACATTTGTAGTAGGAAGTTTCTGGCTGGTTGTAGATCTTGCAATTTCTGAAGATTCTTATTATGTCTTCACAAAAATGCTCCCTATCTTTGTATTCATTGTTCGTCAACTTCTTCTCGATAGTTTTCAAGTCGATAGGTTACTTCACGACTAGATGGTAATCAGGAACATCTTAGAGAGATACAGGTTACCTAAAAGGCCAAGAACTTTGATGTTTTCTCATCAAATCAATCACATTCTGGCATTCCAACAAAAATGAAACCTCTTTAGTTTTGATAAGTTCCTCATGTTCCTGCCAAGTCCATCCACTTTATTTGACTCCTGGTATATCCATTGGGTTAATTCTATAGTATTCCGTTTCATCTTGAGCGTTTTTTCGAATATATGGCTCTCCTACCATCTTCTGTAACTTGGATCCATCGAATTTCTGACTGTTGATTGAGAGCTCTTTGATTTTTTGGATCACGAATTCTTTTTGTTGTTTTATGATCTCACTGATTTTGGAGTAATCTATTGTCGGATGGATAAAACATTCCATCATGGTTCCTCCTTCATAATCTTTGATATATCCTTTCCATCTGTCAATCGTCATCTTACTTTCATGGCTAAAACCTTGTTTCCTAAAGTATCCCAAGGCCAAGTTATCAGCATAGGTTATCAAAAACTAAACTTTTCTCCTCTGCATCTCCTCTATATCACTTCAATTAGTACCTTTAAGTTTATTCATCAGTCTCGTCCCAAATCCCTTTATCTGTTCAGTCGACGTGATGGCTAGAAAAGCTATCTATGTGAATCTTTCCAGTTTAAACTCTCGAAAACAAATCCCTCCAACTACTTTAGTATTATTTTTGAGAATGATCATCGACTCATGATTGCGGTCGAAAACCAGCTTGACGATATACTCCTTAGGCATTTTGGGCAGTTGCCGGGCGAAAATATTCTTCAGATCAAGTAGAAACTTAAGGTTCTAATGTTTCTGGTCATTGCGTATAACTTTGAAGACAATTTGATTCTGCTTCTACTGTTATTTGGCAGCATTATCTCTCGCTACAAATCCTAACCCAACATTTTCATTCTGCATACCAACGAAGTTGTTTGGCTTGTCTTTTTATTCGTCCATTGTTTGAAGTGATATTGTAAATATAAATGATTGAGATAATAATCAGAATAGAAAAGGCGCTCTCACTGTTAATTAAATCTATTGTCAAATCTGACTGTTAGATTTTAAAAATTGTAGAAAAATAGGTCACATTTGTAGCTAATGTTCGAGTATTTTGATGAAGAGATGAGTTGGCTTAGTGATTTCTTTCTGCCGACTGTAAATATAACACATAAAGGGAAATAGCTCAAAAATGCCGATATTTATACCAACCTCTATTAATTTTTTCATCAGTCAGTAACAATTCGCTTGTTAATTATATCTAAACCTATTCTTTATTTTTTCTTCATTTTACATAATCCAAAATATCCCAATATTCTTAAAAAAATCATTACCAAAAAAATTCCATAATCAAATCGAAAAATGCATCTTTTACAAGTTTAAAGATGCCAGGTGATATTATTTACGGAAAAGAGATAAGTGATGGCAGACAACCGCTGTCTTAATAAGTTTATTAATTTAATCATTAAAAATAATTTGATAGGATTGACAAATATGCTCAGAAGAAACTTACAAATCCCTCTACATTAACTACACAACACCCTTGACAAAAAAACATTCAACTCCTCACCCTCCACCCAGGGATCATAGTCTCCCAGACCATGCGAACAAGAAAATCATAGCCAATATTCCATAAGGAAGGATAAAGAAAAATCACAGCTCTGCAAGAAATACTTAGAGTTTGGCTTCTGTCCCTATGAGAAGAAGTGCAAATTTGCACATGGATTACACTAACTCCGCAAAAATCAGCAACCTAACTCAAAGTATAAAACTAAGAAATGTGGCGTTTACTTGTAAAAAGGTTCATGTATGTATGGCTAAAGATGTAACTTTATTCACAAACATGCTGAACTACAGAAAGAAGTAGGACATGGTGATACAGGTTGGCAAGAACTAAAAGCAGAAGGGAGAGTTCAGTCTCGCCTACTCTCACTCTTGTATCTCTCGTGAGCTCGACCTCTTTGATTATATTTATCTTATCATCCACTTACATCTTCCTCTAAAAAGAGCTTATCCTTCTGATCTACAGTTCTGTTTTTGCTAAAAACGTAAGATCTGAAGTATACGCCTATACTGTTTTGACACAAGTAATAGTAAAAGTAAAGAGTTTGTATAATAAAACAGCAACATCAATATTCTTAATCCTCTACATCCATCCATTAATCTTCCTCTCCCTCACCAGTCTCCTCTTGCTCCTTCTTTTTCTTAGCCAACTCCACCTTGACCTCCGCAACAGCTTCTTCAATCTATTCATTTACTATTTCGCCATTTTGCTTAGCTTGCTCATATTCTTACAAATACTACTCACAATCTACCAATTTGTTCAATTTAAAAGAACAGTATAGTAACATGTAGATTATTTCTAGCTAACTGCTCATATCTTCGTGGAGTTTTTAGAAAAGCTACAAAGATTTTTAGTATTATTCGACCTCCAAAAGATACTTGCCTGCTGTTGTCACCGCCTAGTTTTCATACTCCTCCCTTCCCTCTTTTATCCAAGTATAGATCTAGAGCAACTCCGCCTTGGCTCTATCAAAATCATCCGTCCACATTAAATAGTTAGCTATCTGCAATTTAACATCGATACATGTCTTGTCAACTGTAATTCCTTTCTACATCGCCTCTTTACACTTTGCTTCTGCTTATTTTTGATTGAAGAGATCTGTAAGACAAACTTCAGCAATACCAGCATAAGCCTGTGCGATATCTCTTTTGATTTCTGCTTCAGGAGCAGTCGATTTGAAAGGGTTCGATAAACATTTATAAGCTTCTTCAATGCCTTTTTAGAATGTTTTAATCGACTTGACACCTTGATATATTTCAGCCAACTCAAAATACCGTTTATAGGTACCAGTAGGCATTTACTTGATTGATCTCTACAGTATTTTCTTGGCCTCATCCTCCTTCTGGCTTGTTTTAAGCAAATTGCAGTAGCAGAGTACAAGCATTTCATCATGTGGATTTTTATGATAGGCCAAGTTATAAAAGTGCTCAGCCTCTTCATACTACAAGGATTCGTACTTTTCCTCTGCCATTTGGAATAAAGTTTGGAAAGGAAGATCCTCCAATGCTTTGTTCTACATCAACAATTAATATTATACACTATTATATACAATCAA
>Ga0194117_10006278_pt1 | contig 10503 bp, 10 predicted proteins | sample TA2MahsurfametaG_FD_160579 | JGI IMG/M metagenome (GOLD analysis project Ga0194117, IMG submission 160579) | Freshwater microbial communities from Lake Tanganyika, Tanzania - TA2015009 Mahale N1 surface | ecosystem: Environmental > Aquatic > Freshwater > Lake | place: Tanzania: Lake Tanganyika...
CCCCACATAAAATACAAATAGTAAAATAATCAATTTTGCCTAATTAGATTTACCCAACATTTTGATTCTTGCGAAGTATGTTTGGGAAATAACTCCATTCTTAGTGTTATAATAAAAAATAATAACAGTACTTCGCTATGCCGTTGGTAGAAATATTCAAAAGAGATAGAAAGCATTGGTAGCATGCATAGAGGGAGTAAGTATAGCTATTTTTTTAGTTAAATCCTTTCTTTAACCGCTTTTACGAACATCAGGATTTCGATAAAGTTGTGGATCTGATTTTCTACTACAAAATAGAACCCAAACATCATCTGTCTTTATAAATCAACAAGAAGTCAGATATAATCGTCCTGCTTTAAGGCTCGATCTAAATTTTTCGGAAAGCATTGGGCAAATAAATGAGGAAGAAGTCACATAAAAATTAAAAACATGATAATCTGGCAAATTATATTAAAATAGGTGAGTATGAGACACAGATGCAGACCATATAAATTAAGAACGATGTGATTGTGAGAGTACTTGGGGAGAAACATGCCGAGATTTTATTTGTACCAACAATGCTTTTTTAACAGTATGTAAAGACAGTCACCAATCGAAGAATTTAGACTATATCTGGGGTGTTGGCCAAAGTATTTGGATAGTCGTCAGAAAAATATATGAGATCTATTGCATAAAGAAGTTGTAAATTAAGGTAGTTCAAAATGAATAGTTACATTTATCGAGCAGGAAGTATACCCTAATACTGTTATATCACAATTTCAGGGAGTGTTAAGATAGAAACACCAGGTTTTAGTGCAAGGAAGATGTTGGAAATGGCGATTGTTGGAGAAAATGGTATTTTTGGGTAGAAAGATCTCAACTAAGTTATTCGACTTCAAAACGCAATCTGTTGTTCAGCTCATTGTAAAGTTTTGTAGATCTAAAAAGAGTAAGTATTCATAAATGCAGGCCGTACAACAAATTTATACTAGCTCATCAGGAGATCCATCCTTCGTATGCCTTGAAACTTAAAGATTTTTTGAATAATAGGGCTCAAAAAAGTGCACAAGGCTACTATTCTGAGAAAATTGTACTGCCAAAACTGGAAAGATTTCACTCTTTTGTTAAAAAACAAGAGGAAGAGGTCATATAGAAGTAAATAGTTTAAAACTGCCACATTTTGCTGTAACTGAGTCCCAAAAGAAAACGTTCGGCTTCAAGTTTTAGATTCCCTGAACACGCTTAAAAAGACTATTCAATAAACCCATTTCGGTAGAAGCTTCGATTATTCAACAAAAGGAAGAAGAGTGTAAAACCTCTCGACCTCGAGAACAAACTATTTTGATGCGTATAGATGACGATATTATTTATTGGTACTTCTGCAATTATATAATCTACCAGTCGAAAGATAGATGGACCTTAACTAGGAAATCACAATAATCAAGTAGAGTTTACTCAAAGAGAGCAGAGCTCGGGAGAGTAAGATCAAATTCGTTTCGCCTGATGTTTTTTTTATGTTAGTTAGAAATGGAGATCGATTATGATGAAATGTATCGTCAGGTTGAAAAATAAAAATATTTATGATAACAATATGCTCGATGATCTCTCTACTATCGTTGCGAGGATAAAAGAGGAGAAATTTATCGAAGCTACTCTTAACATCCAGCCATTCAAGCCCAAATTTTCCATGAGATCTTGGAAAGAGGAAAGAGAGAATAACTACAAAAACAAGATCTAGAATATAGAGGAGCAGGACCAGCTAGCTTTCAACATCAAAATCAAAAATGATACAAAACTTAGCCTGAGAGGTTCGATAATAAAATTCAAACAGAGCGTTCATGAAAAGCTTAATAATAGTGATGTCTAGTATAAATAAGAAAAGTATCAGAAAAGTTTTTTGAAGGAAATGCTGTTTGTTGTAACAGAGGAGGTCACTTTGGTCAAGTAGTTTGAGTCGAAGTACCATCCTTTTAAAAAAATAATCGAACACTTTTTGTTTCTGCTCGAAAGCAAATACAAAATGATTATTGACTCTCAAAAAGAAATCCAAATCTAAGACCTTCAATAAAAGTTGATAGTCGACATCAAATTGATCCAAGATTTCATTGTGAAGAGCTCATAACCTTATCTCGCCATTTTTAAAACTGAAAACAACGAGGAGAAGGAGATCTTTCAAATCAAACTGATGACGTTTATCAAACAGTACATCTAAAAACATGACAAAATCAACTTGTCGATAAGAAAGATTGTGAGGATGGCAAGCAGAAAAACTGCAGTTATGAAGAAGTTAGTAAAAAAAGTACCAGATTTTGCCAGTATTAATGATTTCTAGTTTCAAGAAAGTTTTAAAATTGAAGGCTGGTATGTGAATACAATGAATTCTTTGATGTAGTTTGCGGAGGCATGTAGTTCGGTATCCTCACTTGAAAAACTGACAGAGATCAGAAAATCTTTGGGAAAAGACATCGAACACTACTATAAAGGTCAAAAGAATGCACCAAATCATCTCGAGATGGATGTTGAGACCCAACTTGAAATCATCAAGTTCTGTTGCTGCAAATTAAAATCATTTCTTGTTGAGATCTATTCGCAACTAAGGTATTTATAGGTGGTTTATGGTGAGCAGGATATGTCTTTTAAATATGATGATTCGAGCTATATGTATGCTCAGATTTCAATGGCCATTTAGGCACTTTAGATGGACTACTCTTGATTATGACTGTTACTAAAGTTTTACAATGATTTTTACATATGTATAAATGATAACTAGGACTTATCTATATTTAAGAGTTGGAGTATATCATTTTTATTTCTATTATTCACTTTATGATTAGCTCTACGATTCTTCTAACTATTCCAAACTCTAAGCATTTTTGTTGATAATTTGTTCATATTAACTTCTATCCATTTTGTAGATATTTCCCAAAAAAATATTTGCTGGGTTTTTGAAGTTAGGACTGTAAATCAATTATTATATTTTTTTTAGGATGTTGGTCAACTTATAGTTGAATTTTTGATACTCATTCCTTTGTAAAACTGGATGACACACTTCTCCATTATCTTCATACACGTTGGCATGGGCAAAATTTATGTTATTGCGGGTTACCACATACATTTTGGGTGGTGAATTCGGATACTAATCATCAAATTCCATCCGTATAGTTATTTTTTTATTTTTGTATGGAAATCTCTTGCACTTGATAGTGAGCAACCTCATCTGAGCATTTTCTAGATTGTTATGGTCAATGTATTAGTCAATTTCCATCTTCTTAAGTATTTTATCTGCTTTGCGTTAGTTCCAAAACTATTCCATATGCGCTTAAATGTACTTAACTGAAATTCCACTACCTCAATAACTCACTCTATACTTGACCTGGCAAGTTGATGATTTTGACTATATTTATTCTGCATTATTAAATTTAATTTTTTAGCATGAATACAAGTTTGTTATAATAGATGAGGTATTAAATAATGTAATAAAGGTGCAACAATTAAAGTGTAAAGTTTAACTCAGGATTGTGATGTTTTAATACATCAATTTATTTGTTGAGAAATAACTATTAAAAATTATTAGATGTCGAATTTTAGGGATCTGCAGAAACTCAAAGGGGCACGGAATAGTTATCAACTTCAAAACCATAATGCCATACCTGTTAATGGTGAACTATCTAGTTTTAATTATGGATCCATCGCACTAAAACAACCTTTACTAAACAAAAACAACAAAAGTGTGGCAAGACAAAGATAATCACTCAAGTTAACACCTTCCAAGAATCTGTATTAAAGGGGGGAGGGTTTGGGATTATCAGAGTTGAGTTAGAGATTCACATCAAAATTGATACAAAATCCGAAATTTTCTGTGTAAAAAATGATTAATTCAGTTATAACTTTCCCCCGAAACTTGAGATGCAAAATTTATAAAAAGATGAGGTGAGGTTCTAGATTCCTACTATTTTGAATACTTAAAGAAAAATAAAGAATAATTATGTTTTAAATAGAGATTCAACTTTTGCTAAAAGAAGCACTTCATTTGGCAAGATTAATGAAACATCAAGTAAAGTTAGTAAGAATAGTTTTAACTATCTGTTTGCGGTTGGCAAAGGTGGATTTGGGAAGGTTTGGAAAGTAGAATCTAAGCGTACAAAACAGAAATTTGCTATGAAAGAAATGAGTAAAGCTAAAATCATAAGTAGAAAATCAGTTGCCTCAGTCATGAACTAGAGGAATCTTTTAGCTAAACTATCTCATCCATTCATTATTAACATGTGCTATGCCTTCCAAGATCGTGAAAATTTATACTTAGTGATGGACTATCTAGATGGTGGAGATCTTAGATATCACATGGGTGATCGTCAACTTTTCAATGAAAAGCAGACCAAATTCTTTATGGCGAATATCATTATTGCACTTGAGTATCTGCATGATCATAGGATTATTCATCGAGATTTGAAACCATAGAATTTAGTGTTTGATTCTGAAGGTTATTTGAAGTTGACGGATCTTGGTGTGTCAAGAGAGTTACGAGATGATAATCAACAAGATACAAGTGGTACACCTGGTTATATGGCACCATAGGTGATGATCAGAAGACCTCATAGTTACACTGCAGATTACTTTGCTTTAGGAGTAATCGCTTATGAATTGATGATTGGCCAAAGACCTTACATTGGAGCTAATCGTAAAGAAATAAAAGATCAAATCATGTCAAGGCAAGTTTCAGTAAAGTTTAATGATCTACCGTTCAAGTGGTCACCTTTTTCACTTGATTTTATTAACAAAGTACCTTTGAGTTAAAATAGTTACTCCTTCGTGATCCTGATCAAAGATTAGGTGCTACAGGAATTTAAGAATTGAAGGATCACCCCTGGCTAGCAGATATCGAATGGTAGAAATTAAAGAATCGTAAAATCAATCCTCCTTTCAAACCCGTTGTAATTTTTTGTTTATTAAGAGTATTTAAGAAGATTACTAGAATTACAAACAACAGATTTCTTAAGATACTGTGAATGATTACTAAGATGAGATCTTGTTAATGTTGAGACAACCTGAAACTCAATAACTTTTTGAAAGATATGAGTTTGAGAAGAAACATACTGAGATGGGTCATCGTAAGAATACGTCATATCCTACCAGCTCAACTGAAGAAGTTCCTGGAAGGAAATGATATTTAATAATTGTTTTTTAACTTTATGCAAATTAAAAAAAATGCAGAAGGTGGGGTTTGAACCCACGCCCTTTCGGAATAGAGCCTAAATCTACCGCCTTAGACCACTCGGCCACTTCTGCTTCATACTATCTGAATATCAATCCACGTTCAAATAAGAAATCAAATTGTTAATCTGATATTAATCACTTTGAAGCTACTATTTCCCAATAGCGAGCTCTTTGATTATTGGGATGTTTATTAAGCATGTTAATATATTTGTCATATCCTTAGCCATTTTAGTTTGCAAAAGGTGAACCTAAAACTTCTTAACCAGCTGTAATTGCTTAGAGGATGCCTAAAATTTAGGGGAATAAAAGATTGCAGAAATGCGTTATTGTCTTTTCGATAATGGGATGATCTGATTCTGTGATATCTTCAGATTTCTTGAGAGTGATCAAAGACCAAAGATGTAGTAAATTTTTAAAGACTTATTTTGTTTTGGTATCTTTGATTTCTTCCATTTTCTTGAGACATAAATCTAAAATATAAAGATCACCAGTAACCATAGCAAGTGAATTTCCAAGATAGACCTGACTGTTATTCCATATATCAATGGGAGGTAGTTTTTTCTACTTCAACTCAAGCATTTTTGAACCGAGTTCTTGAGCCTTCTGATAAATACTGATCATGAAGTGCTCTCTAACTTTGTTGAAGTCAAGTAAAAATTATTGAGTTATAGGAACATTCTGAGCTTAGGGGGGCTAAATTAGATTTAAAGTACATTTTAAAAGAATTTTAGAAGAGGTGATTTGATCTGTTTACCTGTCATTGCTTTTTGGAAGTTTTGGAGAACATATTTAGTTGTTTGTTGGATTAATACATTATTTTAACCTTACCAGGTGTTGTTAACGTCGTTATTACTGTAAAGTGCTGCCATTTTGCTATAAGCTGAATAGCCATGGCCTCCCATCATTTGTCTACATTATCTAATCACTTCAGTAGCTGCCCATGCTGTCTTGGCCTTTAGGACTGAAGAAATCGCATGGATTTATTTTAAGAGTTCACTGCTAGGATTTAAACTATCTTTTTAAGGATTATTCTATGCCGCATAGAAAGTATGCATTGTTGTACACATATATACAGTCTAGAGCGCCAAAAGAGGGATCATTCTTCTTTTCGTTAGTGGATACTCAATAAGAATATTTTAAGTCTTCCCTTTTCCACTAGAAAACTGCCTACGAATAAAACAGTAACGTATAGCAATCGCTAAAGCTGAAAGTGCCAAAGTAGTACTATGACAACACATATAAAATCTGCCTTATGAGAGTGCAGCTAGAGTCATACCGAATCTTTTGCTTTCATTATCAACTACACTGAAAAACTTACCTTTCTCGTTGATGCCTGATACCTTATTCAGAAGATTTTCAACAGGAACTCTGAAGTTATTAAACAAAATAAAACCATTATCGACGCCATTCAAACCAAATTTAGGCCCACAATCTCCAATGGTGATTCCAGGGAGGATGTTATGAGTAATTTGATCTCTCAAAGGTGTGATGATAGCGTGTACGCCGTGACATTTACCATTTACATAAAGTTGAGCCCAAACAAGACACATATTGGATGTTTTTGCTGACCCACCAATCCAAAACTTCATGGCATCTCTTGTAGGAGAATGTATTACAATTTCTCGAGTACTATGATCATAATGAGCCTAAGTGAGCAACCCTCTGACATTGGATCCATGCATGAGTTCAGTGAGTGCGAAACATCCAAAATCTTTGAAGTTACAAGCCCTCTAAAAATATTCTTCATGAATTTTAGATGTGCCCAGTCTTTCAATAGTTTTGAGATAGAGAGAGTAATGTACTCCAATTTTCGTGGTAAGGTTGAGATCATAGAAGGTAAATCCATTTCCAAATAATGAAAATTTATTGGGGTTATCAGACTTCTCGATCTTCAAATCTCTCATCGCATTAATGGCATATATAAATTGTCTTGTAGTTGACTATCTTTGTTTTTCTCTGTTGGCCTCGGTGAGATGAAAGTGTTAGAATACTTCCGGATGCTCCTTTACATATCTGATGGCATTTTATCTCTATTGATAATTGGGTCCATAGACTAGTTTTTTCATTTAAATGGGGTGTATACTCGATGTTTTTCTGTACTGTGTAAAAAAGGTATCTTGTGGTTGAGAGGCTAGTTATTGTTGTAAAGTGAGAAGACGATTCATGTTACTGTGTTATTGTTTAGATTAATCTGTAATGACGCAATAGTTGATAAAAAATTTAACAAAACATTTTACATATTTAAATCGAGTTTGCAAAGAAAAAACTTTAAATTTATTCTGATTTAAATTTTGCAAAAATTTGCTTTATTCGTTATTATCATGATCTATGAAGAATAGATGGCCTAAGAGTGTGAACGGAGAATGGGTTAATTAAAAAACAAGGATTGAGAATTGATAGTTTTTTTGAAATATTCTTACAGTATTTCTGTCAATAGTTATTACCTTATCAATTCATAATCAAGTGAAAACTGAGTTATTATTTGATTCTATTATAATGAAGAAAGAGCATAGACGTGAGCGTGGCAGTTCCTCGTAGAATAGTCGGAGTAGACACAAACATAAAAAATATCATAGTGAGAAAGGGAGTAAATATAGGCGCTAGCGATCTTAGTCTCACAAATAATCGAGGAGGAAGCATGAAAGATAGAATTACGTGTAGGACAAACGTAGGAAGCATTAGCATGAAGAAAAATATAAAGAAAAGAAATAATAGTATAAACCTAAAGAAGAAATTGTGAAGTAAAAACCTTGTTGGTAACCTTCTGGCATTCTACTGCAATTTTACAACGCAAGAGAGTAAAAAATATCTATATTTAGAGGAGTAAGCCTAAAATTCAATGAACCTCCTGAGAGTCGAAGACCTGTTAATGTCTGGAAAATGTACATTTTCAAAGGCGAAGAAGTCCTAAGTAAAATTCAAGCATATTTAGAGCCCATAACACTGGAGAACAGTTGTTACTTGATAGGCAAAGATGACAGGATCTGTGACATTCTCTGTGAGAATACTTCCATATCACGTCAACATGCAGTGATCCAATTCCGTATGTCGATGCTAAGTGATGTGTAAGGTAACTTAACAGAGGTAATAAAACCTTACATAATCGATTTATAGTCAACGAATGGTACAGTATTGAATGATGAGAAGATACCTCCAAGTAGATATGTGTAGTTGATGCATAAAGACGTATTAAAATTTGGGTTAAGTGAAAGAGAATACGTATTAGTGAGGGATATCGATGCGGAGAGATAGAGAAGATATAATGATGATATGTGAATTTAATGTTGATACTCCAAAACAGCAGTATCAAGTGCCAAACGCTCTATTTTTTGGATATTCCATAGTAAAATTAAGTCTAGATGATAATAGCTTAATTTAAATTTGTTTTGATAGAATTTATACCATTTCATAAGCTATTTGTAAGAGTAAGCCAAAACGAATGTTGCTAATTTTATTTGAAATTCGCTATACTCCTATTTTATAGAAACTATAACAAAAATCTAAATATATGGTTAATAATTTAGATCATTCACTTGATAAAAGAGAGGGATCCATTCTTAACTGCTCAATATTGCGATCAAGTTACTAAGAATCAAGATATGATGACTATCGTTTGATAGATTTTCTATCCACAGCCATATCATGAAAAGAACCATGCCATGTAACAGCCCATTCTCCTCTTTTAGCAGACAACATCAAAATCAAAACTAACATCAGTGGGATGTATAAAATTACACAGGAGTATTATAAAACTGGGAGATCGTCGAAAAACATGAGGATTAAGTACTCGACGGAAAGACAGACTAAGGCGATTATAGTGCAGAGTGTGGTATAGAAACGGCTGGAAAGGAAAAGATCTACCCTGACACAATAGTTCATTATAAGTCCCATTGTTATGATCTAAATGAATCCATGAATACTTTTGACGTTCCAAAGGCAGAACAGATGTAACCATCTTAGTCATCGTTGAGCATGGAAGGTAATTGCAAAAAAAGTGGGATTATCTTGATCTGAAGGGCTTCATGAAATTCCTCTATTTTAAATAATAATGGAAACTGCTTTAAGATGAAGAAGATCCAAAGAAACAGAAGAGGCAATATAGCAGTTTTGATTTTCTTTATGACAATAAATTTGACCAGAGCACCTGCAACTAGTATACCGAGAAGATTATTGATGTACCATACATTAGGGAGGATGAAAACATCAACTATAGCAATCGTAATGGCTAGAATGACTGAAATAACAATAATTAGAGGAGTACTATTGAGAAAAATGGAAGTGATATCTATAAAGTAGAGGGCCGCAAAAATGACAGAAAAGATGATCACAAACCAAAAGAAAATCCAAAATTGATCAGAAAGTTTACTCGAAACGTAAGCTGTTACAAGGAGGAAGATTACATATATTATGCTGAAAATGAAATTGAAGGTGAAAGGAGTGAATCGACGATATTTGATGTTGTGGCTGAGGATGCACAGCAAAATGAAGGCTAAAAGTTGAGTAAAGGCTATGGCATTTAGAGGGAGATTGATTGAGTAGCTATATTCATCTTATTCAAGTTTTGTTTGATTGATGAGATAGGCCTATCTGTAGAAATATTGTTCACCATCTCCAAAACAATCCTCAGCTTCTTAGTGAGCATAATGACTGTTTTCAAATGTTATAATTTAGGTGGTGAAACCTATGAAATATGTCTACGTAATTTCGTTGTTGCCCTAATAATATTTAGGTGGTGCAAGAGAATATATGACTTATCCATTGATGATTGGTTTTTTTTGACAAGTTTGAGTCGACTTCACCCAAATTTTGGCATGTGTTGAGCTTGTTTTACTGGTATTCACAATTAGCAAATACCCATTGTCATAAACAGGATAGACGATGAGTTGACAGGAGCAGTCAAATTTCTAAGGTAGTAACCTCTAGCTGAAGTTATCAGATTTCAATCTGACTTCAAAATCTAAGTTGGAGATCTGTTGGTTGAGTATCGTGTGAGGGAATATGGTTAAGGCCAATAATAGATAAAAGATAATTTTCATCAAAACGATAATTATCAATTAAAACTACTTTATCTATTTAAGTTTATAAATAAAAATGATAGGAAGTATTTGTACAAATTTGAGTAACTTATAAATAGAGATTTTAATAAAGTATCCAGTTATAAAAAATGACTCATATTTTTATGCTTCACAAAGAATTCACTTCTAAATAATTACCAAATAATGAAAGCTAAAGCAAAAACATTTAAAATTTGCTTAAGGAAAATTTTGATTAAACTTATATTTGATAAAGAAACTTTGGGGTTGGGGTTGG
>Ga0194117_10006279_pt1 | contig 10503 bp, 8 predicted proteins | sample TA2MahsurfametaG_FD_160579 | JGI IMG/M metagenome (GOLD analysis project Ga0194117, IMG submission 160579) | Freshwater microbial communities from Lake Tanganyika, Tanzania - TA2015009 Mahale N1 surface | ecosystem: Environmental > Aquatic > Freshwater > Lake | place: Tanzania: Lake Tanganyika...
TGATAATGACCAGCAACTTGCACAGTAGTTTGTTAGCAAGCATAAACTCAATCCCATGCTTAGTCAACATATCTATGAAAAGATAAAATATAGTCGAGAATCAGTTGAGCAAAATGAACAGTAACGACGACAAATGAGTAGAGAGATGACCTATGAAGACAGTAACTATAAACTGCAGACCCCTGTAAATCAGCTGGCATCATATCGTCAAGTATAACATAATGTGACAACAAGTGACCTCAATATGAACTACCCACAATTATTAAAAAGCTAGATTGGGCACAATAAACATAAAAGCAAGCCTACCTATTCTTATTTGGATGAATTCAATGGTTAGTAAATTGTATTTACAGATCGAAAATAAGAAGGTAGATCGAAAAAAAATAATTTGTTGATGGAAGCACCCAGCAAACAGGAAATTTTATAGGAAAGACAGTTTATGATCTATGATAACCAAGAGAACGAGGGAAGTTTTGATAATAGTGATATGGCACTTTTTCCGTAATCTAACATTCAGCATACAGAGAAACAAAATACTTATAGGAAAGAAGATAGAGAGATATTTCAAAGATAGAAAGTTCATCCTGTCAAATAAATAAACATTTCTTCACATAAATCCAACAAAATTTTATAATTTCTATAACAAAAAGATAAATAACAGACTCTTAGAGTTTCAAGTTCCCTTCGTTATTCCAATGCTTCAAGATAGTAGAATCAGAATCAATCAAAACAGAAAATGCATACTCAAAACTAGTAAAAACGTAGAAGTTTATGTAAAGAGTACTCCAAACCAACCCATGTAAAAATATTGCGGAAGGAAGAGATATAATCTATGAATCAATCTCTGAAAAAGAGCATGTCTCAGAATGAAATTAGCAGAATAAATAAGGATGTGACGCGAAGATTATACAATGAAGGTTCAATCAAGAAAAATTATCTCAATATTATCAGATAAAAAGCTAAAAAAGAAAAATAGATTCTAAACAATGCATAACTAACTCATAAACCTCAGATTAACAAAATTAGTCAAGTAATCGCGGAGGGTAGAAAAAAAGATCATCTTACTTTGGAATAGTATTTGTTGGAGTAGGGTAAGAAGAAATAAACAAAAAGAGCTGAGCAGCAGGGTAAAAAATTTATAGAAGAACTCAATGGGTGTACTTTTAGGCCATAGTTGAATGTCATTTCATAAAAATTGGCTGCAGATAGAGAAGAACTTTAGAATATACTGAAAATGAGACAAAGTGAAAGGAGAAGTAGATACCGAGATTAAAATAAATTTAGACCTGAACTCAATAACATTACAAAAGAACTCATGAAAGACAAAGGAAAATTTTAATAAAGGCAGAAGGAATTTCTCGAAGTAAAGAACTCAAAACTTCTAAACTTAGTAAAATAGAAAATTTTTAAAGAAAAGCAGGATAAACAAACAGGTCAGTAACTGTTCAAACCAAAAATAAATGATTTAGGATTACGTGAAAGTCATGGACCAAATATTGGTAACTATCTGTTTGCTCTGAGTAAAATTCCAAAATAACAACCATAACAAAAGCCAGCTCAACTGCGTATAAGTTCAAATTCAGAGGCGATAGTGCGTCAAATGCACACCAACAGGCTGACATGGTTGTTTAGTTAACTGGATAGTGATCAAGATGGAGTGATTTCTTCACATCGGATAAATATTGAGACGATAAGTCCTGAGATACTCGCGATTATAAAGCCAATACTGTTTGAGATGTAATAGATGAACTAGGAGCTCAATCTAGACGAGTTTATTAATGCTGTGAGTGTGCTGCATAAAAAGTTGAATACTCTGTAGAGAGATAAACTCTATGGTCTACAAAAAGCAAGATGACAACAGATTATTATTTGGCATGATGCTATAATTCTTTTTTATTCCCTCCTCTTACTATCATATATATGATTGTTAAAGATAGTCAAAAATATCGATTGGATGATCACATATAATCTACCATGAGTGCAGGTTCCTCCTTCTTTTTTATGCATTTCAAAACTATCAAAATACCACCGAGTACTGCCAGGATAACAATACATACGATTATGACGTAGACGATGGAATCTGTCGGCATAATGAAGATTTTTATGCTCCAACTAAATAACATAAGAAATACCTTGATGAAGTCTAACCTGTGAAAACAGCCAGCTGACTATTAGGAATTATTGGTGACCATGATTTCATATCTCCATCACGGCCGATGGTAAATTGTTCAACGTAGTTGTTAGATCTACCTAGACCTGTAACGATGTAAGGCATTGGCATGGCATTATAGGCAGTTTGAATCATTTGACTATAGATAGCCACTTTCTGTTAGTTACCTAAACTGTTCAAGTAGTAGAATGTTGGTCCTGGGATCTGGTTGCCATAATTGGAGCTGATTCCATTAGTTGCATATCCTTTGATATAATAATAATTTTGATAAAGATAGTTATTGTAAAGTACCTGAGTGTAAGTATTATCAATTGCCAGTATGATATCTACAATTCTGCATTAAATACTTGTTACCCATTTTCGAGAACATCCAAGAAACTTGCTCGGGTGACATTAGCATTAAAAGTAACATACTGATCAACTATTTGCTGATATTTATAGAAAGGACCAAAGGTACCATTGTCATCTATGAAATTCTAGTAAAGATAAATGTGATTGAGGTTTTTCTGGGTACAAGTAAACATGAGATCAGGATAACCATCGATATCAAGGTCTCCAAAATGGATGTTTTGTGCCTATAGCAGACAATTTTAGATGGGGATAGTAATGGTATTGTTCCAATTGAAAGAGAAACTAGTTTTGTTTGAGAGACAGAATTAATCTGGAGTTGGTGTTGTGCCTTTAGATATTTGAATGGAAGATGGATAGGTAGTGATTATGTCTTGGATGCCATCGTAGTCTACTTAGTTTGATGGTTACTTAAATCAACAAAGGTCATTGAAGTGATTCCTGGTGTAGTTTGCTTATAGCCTAACTAAGATCATAAGTTACTCAAAAAAAACTTCTTATTTGGTGCACTAAAGATCCAAAATTAAATTTCTTGATTTTGATTGTTGATAACGATATCTGCATTACAATCATTGGTGAGATCGATGAAACTATTCCAATGTGGACTACTGAAAGGAATTGAAATATAATTGCTACCCATGAAAAAATTTGACCAATCATAGGTTTGACTATATAGTAGTTGAAGTACAAACGATTGAGAGAATACTCTATAATTTATCGTTGATAAGTGATGATGTTAAAAATTAGAAAGTACATCTGTCTTGTTCCTGTAATTTTGGACTAGAATAAAATAGGTTGGGTATTGCTCGGGTCGAAGATGAGAGGTTAATCAGTTGCGTTGGTAAATTGATTGTTATTTTGGAGTAACAGATATAAACACTTACTACTGTTTGCATACTCCCCCCATACGAGGATATCTAACGCCAAGTTATTGTCTGCGTCATCTAGAATAGAAATATAGTGTACATGGATAGATGTTTAGGGGACTACAGCCAAAACTTGGGATTGTATTGTTCATTACATATTGTCCTTCAAGTTAGGTTGAAGTTTGATAATAGTATATATTGAGAGTATTGTTTTCTGGTTGCAGAGCGACGTAGTCCGATCTTAGATCACTATTAAAATCGCCATATCCCATGATGATATAGTTAGAAGGTACTGTTAGATTGTTGAGTGTGATGTTGTAGAGACTTTCTGCGGGATAGCTGAAATCGAATAATCTTTTGATGAAGCATGAAGAGGTATCATTACACGTTTTTACTGTTTTAGTAAGAAGGCAGATGATAAGAATGAATGCGATATGTATTTTCATTTTATATAATAATTCTAATACTTTGAAAAAATCATAATACACCCTTTTATCTCTCTATTACACCAAGTGTTTCTGAGCTGCCGATTATTGGTTAAGTAATTTAAGATTGTTTATTTTAGAAATGGATTAGTGGGTAGAAATATAATCAGTCAAATTTAATGACTGTATGTATTTTGCAATTATAAATTGATTTGGATGAGCTTTAGAGTATCTTAAATTGAACTGCGTATCTATACGGCATGCCTCGAAACAATTAAAAAACTGGAAGAAGATTAAAATGAAAAGAGAAAGATAGAAGGAGTTATCGCTAAAATTAAAAATACTTTCGAAAAAAAAACTATGAATGATCTCTCCAGACCTCACTACTAAATATTTCAAACTCTATGGGATGTTTTTGTATTGCTAAAAAAGACTTACGATTAGATAGCTAGGATAGAAGACTATGTTGCCATGTTAAGCGGATTTTAAATCATGAAATATTTGATTACCATTTTCCCTCAGGTTGCTCTCACCCGTGACAAATTAGATAAAGAGGCAGTTTTAAATAAGTGTTGTGTTTTTTTAACCTCCAATTTAAGAAAAGAAGTTCCAGCAGTCTCTACAAAATTAGTCATTGACTGGTCAAAAAAAGCAAGAGAAAAACTCAAAGAAGATCAATAACGAATTTCAAAAAAAAAAAGAGAAGAGGAAATGTAACAAGCTTAAAGAAAAAAGATGCAACCTACTATACCAACTACTCATTATCAGAAATAAAAACTGGCTCCAAAATAATCTTCTGAAGATGATGAAGAAAGTAGTGAGGAGAATGATTTAGCTCAAAAAAAAAATGAACCGTAAAGGCCAAAATAAAATCGTGAGGCCAGCGAGCAGAGAGCACGTGATATAGAAAGGCTCAGAATACAGAGAGATGAAGAGAGGAGAATAGACGATGAAAGAAAAATGAAATAGAGAAGCCAAAAATAAGCGGATGCTCGAGAGCTATCTAGAATAAGCAGAGGAAGAATAAATGTGATTGAAAAATATATCGACACACGCAGAGATCTTGCTTTTTAGAAAAACAAAAACAAATAAGTCACTTAGTTGTTAGCGAGTAAGCTCGATCAATTTCTCAAACAAACGCTGGAGCAATTGTATAACATCGCATGTCTCAAAAATAAGAAAAATCCTAAATTCGGTAACTAATTAGGTTACTATGCTTAATAAAGCGGAAGAGTCTAGTATAATAATCAATTTTATTTCCAACCCAACACCAAAATTTATAGCCTCTCATACAAACACAAGCATGAAATCTACAGCTCGTTAAGAATCAAATAAGTAAAAAAATAAGACGAGCTCAGAAATGCCCTCTAAGCTAAGACAAATTAGGGAGAGAAGAAAATTGAGAAAAGAATTGAAAACTATATTTTAAAACCTAGACCGAAAGAAGCCTAAGCATTTTTGACTCCTTACAGAGAGGAGAAAGAATATTCTAGGGGACAGTTAAATCCTTCAGTCAGTATAAGTTTGTAACACTTCGTCTACTTTTTATAAAACCATACTTGGCTCAAAAACTCTCTTCTTCTTTTTAATGTTTACCACCGTTTTTGATAGTCTTTAAAATCACTATAATCGCCATTATTTATTTACAAAATTATTTGAATATTAACTCTTTTTCCAAAGAAATGATAGAGAAATTTTAAGATATCAAAGTTTTACAAAAATTGGATGAGACACATAATGGAAATACTCAAATTATCATTGGAAAATACTAGGACAAGCTTATAGTATGCAAGGTATGTCATTAGTAATGAAGTCTATGTTGAAGAAATCTTTCAAAGATATCAAAAGTATAGAGCATATCAACAATTAGAAGCAGGCCTTGAAATATTTTACTAATATAGGAAGTAAAGGTATCAATAAATTAATCACGACATTCCAAGACAGTGAGAAATTGCATATGGTTTTAGAACCTGTTAAAGGTCTACCTCTCCATAAACTGCTAAAAATGGTGGGAAATTTTAGCTCTAAACTCACTTTGATTGTAGTCAGCCAAATTGGACTCATTTTGAGAGAGATGCATAGCCATGGTTTCATTTATAGAGACATCAAGGCTTCTAACTTCATGATAGATTAGAAAGGAAGAGTAACGTTGATTGATCTTGGGCACACCAAAAAAATTGATAAAGATAGAACCTATACGATTTGTGGGACCAAACATTCTATTCCACCTTAAGTATACTAATAAAGAGGATATTCCTACGAGTTTGATTATTATGGATATGGAGTGCTTATTCACGAGTTGTTAATAGGTCATGCTCCTTTTGGATATGGAAACACAAATAAGAATTTAATTTAAGGTAAAAATGTTTTCATATAGACATGAAAAAAGGGTTAAACTAAGAGATAATTTAGAAAATCTAATGCAAAAAAACAAAAGATTTGATTTCTCGTTTATTGACCTAACCAAATTCTCGATTAGGTATCAATAATGGTTTTGATTAGATACTTTAACATGATTACTTTAATGTCATGTAGTTTTGTACAGCTAAGGATATCTATGATGGAGTATAACAGCTCGACGCAAGTGATCCATAATATGAGCTCTATCTTTCGGAGATCAGTGATTTCGGTGTGCTGGACTATAAATATGAATAAGTGTAGCCAAACGATCCTTTTTATAAATTTTTTGGATGATATTCATATCATAGTATACTTTTCATAAATATTTAAATTAGTTAGAAATAGATTAAAAACTTAATAACTTATCATTCATAGTTACTTTTCATGATTGAGCGTCGTCATATTCATACCCGCTCTCACCTTAAGCTAAGAATCCATCTGCGCACGACTGTCAGGAGTTTTAGCATTTTGTTGCTTAGTACTCACTCTTTGCGACATAAATTTCTGTCGATTTTTTAAAGTCTTGTTCGGCTGAATAAAAGAAAAGATACGACTGCTGTTGGTTGTTCTTCATCTGCTGCATACTCTATACTTTGATAACTAGGGTCGTAAAGAGCAGCATGTTCTCGATTGTTCATCTTCAGCTTTGGCAGTTGTCTATACCTGTCGACTTTCTTTGAGAGTTGATTGTAGAGCTATTGATGAAGATTGCCGCTTTATTTCTTACTAGAATTTGTATTCAATGTTTTGCTGATGTTGTTCATCATCGATTTTTTCTGTTGCTCAATTTGATCAGTTGCACTATTGACTACCTGTGTTAGATTTTTAACTAGTTGTTCATTATTACTTAAATTTTATTTTGAAAACTTTAATGCTTTTCGATAAATTTTCAATGCTTCTTCAAACTATTTAATTTTATATTTACTCTTTTGAGGTGTTCGAATTCAACACCAAGATTATGATAGGCTATCGAAAGTACAGCAAGCCTCTCATCATTGATAAGCTACTCTTCATTTTATAAATGTTTCATTTTTGGCAACAGTGTATTCAAAAATTAATCTTGCAAAAGAATGATTGAGAGCATAGAGTGTTGCAATGCGTCTTCGTGTCTATTGAGCTGACTCAAAACTGCACATAGATTTAAGTGTGTATCTGCTAAAGTTTTAGGCTCATCTTATTTTAATTCTAGCTCTAAAGCTTGTATTAAATATGAAAGTGCAGTCCTTAATTTTCCTGTTCTGCGATAGTAGCAACCTAGATTGTTGAAAGTGGTTGCTTTTAAGGCTAAAGAATCTTGTGCTACAATTTCAGCCTTTCTGAGATAATCGAGTGTTAGCTATAAATTTTCTTTCTGGAGATGCACCATTGCCGCCATGTTGAGATATTAACATAATTTTTAAGAGGCAGCCAAAAATTACGAATGTTAAACACCATAAACACTTTTTTTAATGCTAACTATCTCTTCCATAATGTCAATGCACTCTCCATATTTACCCTGAATTATATAGTCTATACATTTTTCTGTAATACTTCACACTTGCTGGTGAGTTGGGTCATTTTTTATCGAAGCAAAGCGTCCATGGAAATGAAAATAGTAATAATTATAAGCGTTGCATATTCTCGTAAGTTTTATAAATAATCAAAATTATTGAAATGAGGTAAACAAATCTAAGATCATTGGATTAATGATTTTTTTATAACCACTATATACTCGTAGACTTATTATTTGCTCTTTTTATGTTTTTTAAGGTCTACTTACCTTGATTTAAGCAGATAAATTAACACTTACTCTGGCTATTTCTTTTGCTTCAATAAATTTGCAACTGTCATGTGGAATCTTGGAGGCATAGACTTTTTCCAAAGTCTCATGTGTTCTGACATCTCTCCAGCTTTCATAGGTTTCATATAAAAGATGCAGTTTGGACTCATGCAGGCATTCTTTATCATTCCTGTGGAACTGTTAAACTGCAAATCTTGAGGCTTGACCTTCATCTCAAAACATAAATCTTTGAATTTAGTCTCCGTCAAAGGTTCTATACCAAAATGTGATTTCTGGAAATTGTCCACATACTTATCTTCGATCAACTTCTTCAACCCTTTCATTTTCTTACCCTGATTGGGTCCCAAAGCCTTAATATCAATTTTCTTGAAGACTTATTTCTTGACGTCATCGATATTTCTGCTCACTGGCGTGCGATAAACTTCATCACCTTTGCCTTTAAGTGCATGTCCAAAATAGTAGATAAACTCAATGTTTTTAAGTTTCTACTTTTTTGTTTGTTGATAGAAAGCTCTGATGTGTTAGTATGTGACTCTGCGATCCTCTTCGTTATGTAAAAAGATCTTCTAACTGAAATCTATGTCTATCTTATCACTATCCACAGCGTTGGTGAGTTGATCCTCAACAATTTTTTTGAGATGATCGTAGTCTTTAATTATATTTTTCTCAATTTTTTTCTCTTCTTTTCCTTTTACAAACAGACTCTAGTCTTATTTCACTTTGATCTCCAGATTGGCCACTCTCGACAATTTGAATTCATTTTCAACATAGGTCTTCTATACATAGTGTACCATCACCAAATCAACAAAATGGCTTAACTAAGCCTCACTTAGTAATTTTTATTTGCCAATGTAATAGACCAAGAGCATTACTTTTGTTATATCTGTGTGGTCTTACTTTTATTTGCTATTGAACAAAATAGCGGGGTTTTCAATTGAATTTTTAATGAGAGTTCGGAAGGATTCAGTCTGACCATAAGTGACTTTGAGAGAAGAGTGGATTAGATGTAATAGATTTTTGCGCCACTCTGATTCAGGTTCTTTCAATAAAAATACAAAGGTTGAGGCGAGCAAAGCTAGATAGGCCTCTTAGTGATAGGTATCGATATTTTGTACTACCATGAAAGAGACAGCCAATTTGAATAGTCTTGTATTGAAAAGCTCAGACATTTAAATATCTTACTATCCGAAAAGAGGAAGAACAGCATTGATTTACTAAACTTTTCCTTCACCAACACTCAATTAGTATTTATTATAATTGTTGGCAAGATACACACTGTCTATGGAATTATGTGTTTTGGCTAATTGTAGTACTCTCACTTTCCAAGGATTGATCATTGAACCATCATATCTCTTAACCTTAAGTGAATATCCAACTATAGGGAAAGATTGAACAAGATCGAACTGACTACCACACATCTTCAATCCTTCCAAAAAGTCAGGTTCTTGAAAAACTTCTTTTTGGTTTTGCAGAGTGAATATTGATACTTATTGTTTGCTTGGTTTCTCTGAAAGTTTTGTTTTGGCAAAGATTTCAGTAAATTAATCTTTTAAAATCTGAAAATCTTTCACTGTAATACCCTTTAAGGCCAGAGCTTTTTGATGATATTTACCTGTAATTGTTCCAATACCAATACGTTTAGCAGCTTAGTACTCATTCAATTGGCCTATTCCTACTCCTTTTGCAATGATGTTAAGCTCATCCACAAACCATTTGATACGTGAGCCTACATTTTTTACAGCTAAGCTACTTGCTCTCTCCTTAAAAGATTCTTTCAGGCCAAGAGGTCTTTCACTGAGGATGAAGATTTTATGATGTTTTTCATAAGCTTTGGTATACTAAACTATCAAATTGGAAGTATACTCTGCTATTTTTGAAGTTTATTTGATTTTCGCGTTATCCATTGAAAGGAGTTGTAATTTTTGCACCCATCCTCTAAAACAGTCAACGATATCTTAAAGTGGGAAATTTTCGAATGGTAACACAGGAAATTCTTTCTAAACAGTTTCATTATAGATTAAATGTAGTTATTTTACTTCTCTATGCACCATAATCCAAAGACCTTCTTTCAGGTCAGGTATTAATTCCTTTTCCCAAGGGTATTCCTTAAGAGCACCCTTAGCATTAAGACAACGAACTGTATTAGAAACTTTGAAACAGTTGGACATAGTTTAAAATTTATTGAAGAAAGCTTTCTCACTGGCATATTCGATCAAATAAAGAGCAGGGATTTTTTAGTCACCAGTGTGATATAGTTATCTCAAATCCATGGCAATTTTAGTGGGAAATCCACTTTGAATACCCAAACATAGTAAAGTGATGTCACGACCAAGCCCTCCCCGTAAACTTTTCATTTTTTCACGGAGCTTAGCCTCACCGTTAGTAGTGTCCTGTCCGTCCGAAATAAAAACAACTGTTATCGATGCTTCTTCTGGGATTTTCATGAGCCTCGTTTCTAATGTTTAAAAGGCAGCCAAGATATTAGTCATACCTCCACCATGTTTATTTAAAAAA
>Ga0194117_10006281_pt1 | contig 10500 bp, 14 predicted proteins | sample TA2MahsurfametaG_FD_160579 | JGI IMG/M metagenome (GOLD analysis project Ga0194117, IMG submission 160579) | Freshwater microbial communities from Lake Tanganyika, Tanzania - TA2015009 Mahale N1 surface | ecosystem: Environmental > Aquatic > Freshwater > Lake | place: Tanzania: Lake Tanganyika...
TTCTAAAAATATTTTACTTCTTTTACAATGTGAAAAACAAGGAAAAAGAAGACCAAAATGTTTTAGGGAACAAAAAGAATAAATACCTACGATACTCCTTTACGGAAGATAAGTATGGTAAGGTGTGAAATTCACCATTATACTTTTGTTTTTTTAATTCGTCAAAATCGGCGTTTTAAATGTCCAAAGGTGTAAACAAATTTACATACATTTATTTATACACGTCTATTTAATTTTATTTTTTTGTAATAATTGCTATCCATTTTCAAGTTAAAAATTACAGTATCCAAATCGTGAGAATATTCAACTGATGACCAACTCTCTGTATTTTCTGTGTTTATAAAGTGAATATGTAAATGATATGTTGATGGATCATAGTGAAAAAACATTTTCAAATTTTCTTCTTTTAATCTATATCTTTCTTCAATTTCTCGTAAAGTTACTTTTTTCATATGTTCCATTAGTGTAACATTTTCAAAACTTAGGTCTCTAATTGTCCTAAGATTTTTATCAGTTGGTAAACATAAAATATGTAATTTATCAATATTATTTGAATCCCATGTATAAGTTGGAATAACTATAATAGATTCATCTCTATACAAAATTGTATCTTTTTCAGCAATTCCATCAATAATATTATAAATCCAACGGTCTTTTTCATAATCCCTATTTTTAATAAATTCTAAATATTCTTCATATGTTTCTTTTACTATTTTTGTCGTATATGTCTTTAACTTGCTAATATCTTTACAAACAATGTATTCACCTTTTACTTCAGTTATTGCTTCATATTTTTCGAATGAATCGTTTTCCATCAATAATTTACCTTTGCTTATATTAGAAAAATAGATTACTGATTGTGGTATAAATTTATACTTCCATTGGCCAACAATTAACTCCATTATTTCTACTATATATTGTAAAATATGCTTTAAATTATTTTATTTGTAATAAAATCATAAATGGTCTCAAAGTTAGAATACCAAATTAGGTAGAAAATATCGGTCACAACTTTCAAAATAAAAGTACCCTTGGTTTTCGAAAATGGACAAAAAAAAATGTCCAAAATTGAAAATCCCAAAATAGTTTTGAAAAAGACCCTCTTTTTCAAGATTTCTGAGCATAATGCTATAAATTTCAAAATTTTGAGGCAAAAAAGTGTTACGATAAAATTTTAACATTTTTTAGAAAAACAATTTAGGCGTAAAATATATTCTATATTTATAGAATAAATAGAATGAAAAAAACGCCAAATTACGCCGAAAAATTTGAATGTGAAAAATGTGACTTTAAATGCTGTAAGAAAAGTGACTGGACAAGACACATAAATACATCTAAACACAAAAATAGAACATTTTTAGAACAAAATCTCTCCAAAAAGAGCCAAACCTTCAAATGCTCTTATTGTGACAGAGTATATAGCGCCAGAAACTCTTTATGGTATCATAATCAAAAATGTAAAGAACCCACTGTTGCCGAAGTTTTTGCCAATAATAATACTCAACAAATCACCGAACTTATGCTCAAAATGATTGAACAAAATAAAGATCTTACTGATAAAATTTTTGAACTTGCCAAAAATACTGGAAATAACTATAATAATACTAACAATGTAAATAGCCATAACAAGTTTAATTTAAATGTATATTTGAATGAAACATGTAAAGATGCCATTAATATTAGCGATTTTGTTAATTCCCTTGTTGTTAGTGTTAAAGACTTAGAAGAGACTGCTAAATTAGGTTATACTGAAGGTATATCTAAAATCTTTTTAGATGGACTTCTAAGCATGAATACCCATTCTAGACCTATTCATTGCAGTGATTCCAAACGCGAAATTTTATATATTAAAGACCAAGATAAATGGGAAAAAGACAATGAAACTAATGATAAAATTACAAAGGCTATTAAAACTGTTGCACATAAAAATATGAAGATGATACCTGAATGGATCAAACAACATCCTGACTATAATGATGTAAATTCTAAAACAAATGATAAGTACTTACAAATTGTTATGAATTCAATGAGCGGTTCAACCGAAGAAGAACAGAAAAAGAACGTTAATAAGATTATTTCAAATATCGCAAAAGAAACAACAATTATTAAATAATCTGTATTTATATTATGAAAACACGGAGAAATAAAAGACACAAACTAACAAAAAATAAAACAAAAAAACAATTTCTATATAATCCAAATAATCCCAAAAAATCATTTGATGTTTATATTGATAAAAATCCAAAAGATACAATAAATATTAAATATACAACTGTTGATGATGTCAAAAATACAATAAATAAATTAGAAAGATTATATAAAAGCAAACAATATTCACATAAACGCATTTGGCAGGTTGGAATGATAATGAAAGTAAGATTAGAAGTATTAAAATATAAAAAACCTGAACAATATAAGTTATCTAAAAAATATTTTGATTTTTTAGGCAAACGAACAAAAATGGATGATAATAAACGCTATAAATCTATTTTTATAATTTAAAATTGAATTATAATTTGTTACTCAATAACAATTTAACATACTTATTATACGACATACAAAATGTTTTGGCAGGTTACTTGGAATCCTAAAATTTATGATTATAAACAACTTATAGAAGACTATCAAAATGGAAGACATACAGGTTATATTAAGCAATCAAAAGGTAAAGCTATTATGCGGATAGTTCCGCAAATAGGTGATTTTGTTTATATTTCATGTGACAAGAAAAAAATCATGAAATGTGAAGTTGTTTCAAACTTTGTAGTTAATTCAGAAGAAATAAATGATTCTTATTGTAAAGGAATAAGACCACATACTGAAAATAACACATTTTTAGAAATAAAAATTATTGAAATATATAGTAATCCAGAAATACTATTAGGATATCAGCGCACTTGGGTTAAATTAAATTAATATCCATAGTTATTTTAGATGTAAAATATATAAATGAAGAAATAACACTTATATTTTTTTTATATTCGTTATTTTGTTAGTATTAATTATTTATTACTATTATAGTATGCCAACTAAAAGTATAAAAGCTATAGCTGTTTTTACAGACAATATTAAAGGCACTGTTAAATTTACTGAAGTAGGAAGTAAAGTTAGAATTGATGTATCTATATCTGGTTTACCTCCTAATTCATTACATGGTTTTCATGTTCATGAAGCAGGTGATTTAAGTGATAAATGTACAAGTATGTGTGCACATTTTAATCCATATAATATGACTCATGGTTGTCCGGGAATGATTGATAGACATGTTGGAGATCTAGGAAATTTACAAACTAACAACAAAGGAGAAGCTAAATATTCCTTTTATGATGATTGTATTAAATTACGCGGAACAAAAGCGAATATTATTGGAAGAGGATTAATAATTCATGAGGATCCAGATGATTGTGGTCAAGGCGGTAATGCCGACAGTTTAAAAACAGGAAATGCCGGAAAAAGAATAGCATGTGCTGTTATAGGTTATTCAAAAGATAATTTTACTTGTTAGTTAATTTTTATTACGACCATATTTACAATATTGTCTTTGAGAGAATCCTTTTGGTCGGTGTAATACTTAATTTATATTTTCTTGTCCATTTTCCACCTCTATGTACTTTTTTATGATATGACTTTTTATGAGGTCTTGTAGTATGCTTACGAGTTTTTGTTATTCTTTTGTAAACATGTTCTGCAGAACTGGTTGGAGTTGTTGATATCATTTTATTTATTTTTGATTCAATCCAATTTATAAATGAACTAACACTTCTATCCTTCTTTTTAACTAAACTATTTTCATATTTTTCAACTGTTTTTCCATAATTTCCAATATATTTTATTGTTGGAAAACCATCTACTTTGCCAATATGCTTAATACTTGATAAAAAATCATTATTAACATCTATCACTACTAAATTATCATTCCTTGCATATTGTTCTCTTAACGCATAATCAATTTTTGACCATTCTGGACGAGTAGCATTACAAGGTCCACACCCCTCCATATAAACAAGTATAAATACATCTTTTCCTTGTTTAATCATTTTATCTACATCGCTAACATCTTTTTCAGAATTAATATGTAAAATATACATTATATATAACATTATATTTTTTTACAGATATAATATATAATGTTATATTCAACACTAAAGCTTTTATTTATATTAATTATATTTTTAGGTGGATTGTATTTTTACATACGGTTTACTAACAATTTAAATTCAAAAATGCTTGAGGGTTTAACGACTATTAATGGAGAATTAAGATGCCCTAACCTTTTAATTCAAAAAGGAACCAAATATTATCTATATAATTCAAATCTAGCACAGGTTCCAGGGGTTAATCCTATCGAATTCAATGATTTAGAAGAATATACTGAATTCTTAGAATGGCAACGCGGAGCTGGTATTAGATGTCCAGTATTATATGTTCAAAACACATATGATGCTCAGGGAAATCGAGTGTATAAAGTTAGACCAAGTGTTACTGAATTAGAAGGTGGGTTACCACCAACAACAACAATACCATTGCCATTAAAATTTACTCCTTTAGTTGATGCTACTCAATCAGATGCACCTTATAATCAGGGTGGATATCCAGCATTTGATCAATCAAGCTACTATATAGGGGCTATAACACCTTTAGATATGATTAAAAACTCAAATTATAATATGTTATATAGTGATAATGCAATGGACCCAAATTGGGGTGGGCCAGAATATACACAATCTTTAATAGATGCAGGATATTATAAGGCAAACGAGGTTAATATTAAGGTTTCTTAATTTTTTACACATTTTACAGTGTAATAAACTTATTGTTTATCTAAGAAATTCATAGTAGCATTCAATGAATCCTTTGAATTCTTTAATATATTAAGATTATTGATAGCTTCAATATTTGATTTTATATCACCATCAAGTTTCATATTTAATGTTTGTTTGATCATCATGTATCCAATATAATCATCTAAATTAATTATAGCAGCTTCATAATCTTTTCTATATTTAGCAACTAGAAGTTCGTCTTGCAATTTAACAACTTGGGATTTAATAGCAGCAGCATATGATGCGGAAGTACCTGCTTCTCCAGATGATGGCGGAATAGAAGATGGACTAATAGTGCCATCAGCATTTGTTAATCCTTCAATAACACTTGACTGAAGTTGAAACATCTTAAGTGCCATATAAATAATAAAAAAACAAACAACGATAATTCCAATGATCTTAAATAATTCGTCTTGTTTCATATATATATTATATATATTTAAAAATCGGAGTTTTTCTAACGTGTGAAATGTCCAAAGGTGTAAAAAAGTTATAACAAAGTAAAGTAAATTTATCTAAACTTTTTGCATCTTTTCGCAATGAATGTATAAATTGTTTCAAGTACCGATTACACCGTTCGGAAAGCATTGTTATCTTCAAGAGTGTAAATATTTGACAATAGTAGCAATAGCAGTTTTGCTGATTTTTCTGTTTTTGCCATTAGAATCAGTTGTACAAATATTATTTAAACAATTATTGTTTTCTTGAATAGATTTTATTAAATTAGGTAAAGTTTTAAATTGTCCTAAAATAGCTAATGCAGTTGATGAACTAACACCTGGAATTTGACACAACATTATTTCTCCAATATTTTCCGCAGTAATATTGTCTTTTTTGACTTTTTTAATCACAGAGCAATAATCTTTTTCTGTGGATTCTTTTTTATTATTATTTGTATTATTATTTAGGTCATCATATAATGTATCGTTTATTTTTTGTTGAGCATTATTATTAGAATAATATGCTGTTTTACCTGATTTTAATCCACTGACAAGTTTATAAGCCATAGTACATACGAACATTGCGGTTTCTTCTAAATTATTAGAACGCATAATAGAAAAACCCTTGAAATAGTTAATAGAGAACATTGCAGAATATAATGTCTGTTTATCAATGTGTTCTTTAAAAGTATTAAAATGATACATATCACCTTCAATTAAATAAATAATATTATGATTATGATGTTGCAGTCCATTTAAACGATAAGATTGTTCTTCATAACGTCCATCTTTAATACTAGCTGCTAAATCGGATAAAGTTTTTCTTTCAATAATAATACAATCATTAGTTCCATCATTGATAATAATATCGCCTAAAGGAAGAGTTTGTGAAATTAACTTAATATCGGCAAATTTAGGTACAACAGTAATAGTATTTTGACATTTTGTTAGTAAATCTTGTTCTCTGGTATCAATCTTGATGAACATTATAATAATTTAATAAAGATATCATTAAATTATTTTTCAGTTAAATATATAAACATAAACATAAAAAATCGGTATTTCAGCCAAACATAGTAAATGTTTAATATCTTCTAATAGCTCTCAAAGCAGATTGAGATGGGTTTGTGAAATTGCCCCTACAAACTAAACCATGTTGAGTATTTGTGGCACCAATTAAATTAGGATTTGAACTTAAGAATATTCCAATTCTTGGAGCAAGACCAGACTTTTTTGGGCCACCACAAACATTTGTTCTGTTAATAATAGACGCTTGATTGCGTGCACTTCGACTTCCACTCATGTAGACCATGTTTATACACTAACAAAATATAAAAATTTAAAAAATTTAAAAAATTTAAAAAATTTAATTAATCTAAATATTGAATGTGTAAATTTTGGTTATGGAATTTCTTCTAAAATTCCTGAAGTTTTAGGTAATAACTAAAATATTTACTTACACCTTTTAACATTTACTGTGCTTCGCCGAAACGCCAATTTTAACGGCATTAAAAAATAAAAAGCATAATGGCGAATTTCACGCCTTACCATACTTATCTTCCTAAAAGGAGTATCGTAGGTATTTATTCTTTTTGTTCTCTAAAACATTTTGGTCTTCTTTTTCCTTGTTTTTCACATTGTAAAAGAAGTAAAATATTTTTAGAAGCATTTATATCTCTATCCATACAACATAATTTACACTCGTTGGAACTACAACGGATTACGCTATGGTATTGAGATATTCTTGCTTTTCCCTTAACTTCTGTCGCCTTTGGCTTACATAATTTCTTATTTCTGTAAAGATTTATTCTTTCAAAACATTTATGACAGGTCTTACTTGTTCCCCATTCATCTATATCCACAACATCACAAAATCGTTTCAACTCTTTCTTTAATTTTAGAATTTGAGTTGTTGGATGGTTCTTAACTAATCCATGTTGTTGTGAATAATCGCCAAAACCTATTAAGGTTTTTTTATCCTTTGTAATATTTCTACATATTTTTTCTAAAGTTGCTTTGCCTCTACAATAAGAAGTAAAGTTCAAACCTCTAAAATTCTTATCACAATGGAACTGAAAAAACACATCTATATTTGGTAAGACATATTCAAAATAATTTAACATATTTTTAGTATTACTCACTTTGAAGCTTGGAATACTTTTCCATAAAGTATAATGCTCCCATTCTTTATACCAAGTTTCTCTTTTCTTACAAGCGTAAATCATTTTGCTTTTATGTCTATATTCTTTTGTAGAACTTTGTAAGATTTCATTATTTTCATTACAAGAAGTAAATAGACTACGCACACCTGGGTCTATCCCTACATATTGTTCGTAATCAATATTTTTAATTTCTTTTGTTTTAACTTCTTTTGCTTTCGGTTTATCCATTGTAATCACTCAACATTTTCCATCAGTAAAAATAGTATAGTGGAACTTTTTATGTTCTGTTTCATATTTTTTACACCTTTTTACATTTCAAACGCCGATTTTTGTATAGTTTGGACTATATAAAAATCGGCGTTTGAAATGTAAAAAGGTGTAAAATGGGACGTAGTAAAATGATATAACGAAGTAAAACAAATTAAATATTTCTTTTGTAATTATAAAAATAATATAGATTATAATTAAGAATGATGTCAATAGTTTTGTTAAGTTTATTGTTAGTTTATGTTTCATCATTAAACCAACTATCATTTAGTGGTGGTGGGTCATTTGGTGCAATTGAAATAGGAATATTGAAACGTGTAATTGAATTAAATGAAAATGTTAAATATGATTTATATACAGGTATTTCTGCTGGAGCATTAAATGCTGGTTTTCTATCATATTATTCAAATATAAATCAAGGTATAAAAACAGCCGAATATATTTATTCTTCAATTAGAAATCGCATGATATATGATGTATTACCAAATACAGGTATTTCTGTATTAAATACAGAACCATTATATAGAACATTGACAAAAATAATAGATAAAATGCCAAATGGTCCCATTATACATACATTAATTGGGGCAACAAATATGTACTCAGGAAAATTAGATATATATAATTTTGAAGATCAAGATGATATAAATAAAGTATTATTACTTATGTCTTCATCAGCAATTCCTGGTATGTTTCCTCCGATAGAGTTTAATAATCAGTTATATGCTGATGGTGGTACTTTAAGTGATGAATTAATTCAAGTAGAACATGATAATAACTATCTTAATATTACGTTTATAACACCATATGAAGATTATGAATATAACAATACTCCAATAACTTCATTGAAGGATATGTTAAGTAGAACTGCGATGATTTTATTTAGCAATTTTAATAATCCTATGGTATCGTTAAATCAGAATTGTAAATCACCTATTGGAGAAATAAATAAATATTATGTTCCTCCAAATGTATTAGATGGTTATAAAATACTTAATTTTGATAATGGTGATGAATTGATTACTATAGGTTATAATAATGTAATACATAAAAAATATATTATTTGTTAGACACAAAAAGAGATTGAATATATGAAACAATTGGCTACATTTCATTTCAACCTTATCTAATTTATGTTTTGTTACACTTTTTAACATTTACTGTGCTTCGCCGAAACGCCGATTTTAGAGCATAAAAAATTTAAAAAGTATAATGGCGAATTTCACGCCTATAAGTTCTTCGTTATTCATTAAGGTAATATAATAAATTATAAAGGTGTAAAAAAGACTTAAAAACAAATCAATAATATATTATATTATATTATGACTGAATTAGCTATAAGAGACGAAGATATTATTAATACAGATGAAGGATTAATATTTAATCCATATAATCCCTTAAATTCTGAGATTAAATTGAACGATGTTCAATCTATTCTTACCAAGTATTGTATTCCACCTAAAGTATATAATATGGAGTTATACAGAAGAGCATTTATACATCGTTCTTATACAAAGCGCCCAGAATTTGAAAATTTACAGCAAAATATTAAGATTGTTGAAAAGCCTTCAGATTGTTTACCATTAAGCACAAAATCAAATGAACGTTTAGAATTTCTTGGTGATGGTATTTTGGAATGTGTAACAAAATATGTATTATATCGTAGATTTCCGAAGGCAAATGAAGGATTTATGACGGAGAAAAAGATTGCTATTGTTAAAAATGAAGCAATTGGTAAAATTGCATTAGAAATGGGACTACATAGATGGTTAATTTTATCACGTAATGCTGAAGAAAAGAAAACAAGAACAAATTTGAAAAAATTAGGATGTTTATTTGAATCTTTTATTGGTGCTTTATTTTTAGATTTTAATAAAATTGTTGTAAATGATGATGAAGGATGGTTTCAAAATATGTTTATTACAGGTCCTGGATTTCAAATGGCACAAAAATTTATTGAAACTGTTTTTGAAAAACATATAGATTGGATTGCTCTCATTAAAAATGATGATAATTATAAAAATATTCTGCAAGTTAAAATTCAGAAAGAATTCAAGGTTACACCACATTATTTACAAATTACACATGATGTTGAAGAGGGTTATAAAATGGGGGTATATTTGTGTCTTGGGCAACCTATTCACTGTGTAAATATAGAAGATGCGATTCATATTAATACACTTAATAGCTTTAAGGCTGTTCAAGATTATGTGACAGAACATAATGGAAAAATTTTCTTATTTTTAGGAGAAGGACAGCATAAAATTAAACGCAAGGCTGAACAAATTGCTTGTAATGAGGCTTTAAATTTTTTACACTCTTGAACTTGAAAATTTACACCATTGAAGATTTTAGAACTTGTAAAAATTGCACCTTTTATGTATAAATGCTCACGATACCCGAAAGGAGATAAGTGTAGCAAGTTGTGAAATTCAACATTATACCCAGTGGGATTTTTACAAGTTCTAAAATCTTCAAGGGTGTAATGAATTTGGTTCTCTAGATAACATAACATTGGTTCATAAACATTATATAAACAAAAATACAAATCATATCTGTAAATCGTATTTTCAATACATAAAATAATAAAAATTTATATATTGAAAATATATAAGAAATGAGTCATTTAGAAGCTTTAAAAGAAAGATTAAAACATAAACCAGAAGTTCGTCCTAATGAAGGTGTAAGGATAATATTAGTTAAAGAAGAGATAAAAATAAAAAATGATGTTATAGAAAAAAAACCCATTATTACTGCTGAAAAAGATGAAGGTAAACGAGCGCAAGATATTTTAGAAAAAATTAAACA
>Ga0194117_10006282_pt1 | contig 10499 bp, 7 predicted proteins | sample TA2MahsurfametaG_FD_160579 | JGI IMG/M metagenome (GOLD analysis project Ga0194117, IMG submission 160579) | Freshwater microbial communities from Lake Tanganyika, Tanzania - TA2015009 Mahale N1 surface | ecosystem: Environmental > Aquatic > Freshwater > Lake | place: Tanzania: Lake Tanganyika...
TTTTTACTTCCATTGGTTGGTGTGTTCATTAACGGTGTTGTTGGTAAAAGGCTTTCTGAGAAATTAGTTGGAGCCATTGGAACTTTAGTGGTTGCTGTTCCTTTTATTATCGCGATAAGTTTATTCTCTTCTTTTGATAAATCCCTCCATGTTCATGCTTTTACGATGCTAGAGCTGGAATCGTTCAAATTAGATGCAGGATTCAAATTGGACAGTCTTTCCCTTTGGATGACCATGATTATTACCGGTGTAGGATCTCTCATTCACATATTTTCCATTGGATATATGCATGGTGATAAAGGATTTTACAAGTTTTTTACATATTTAAATTTATTCATTTTCTCCATGCTTGTTCTCGTGCTTGGGGATAATTACATGATGTTATTTTTCGGCTGGGAAGGTGTTGGTATTTGTTCATTTCTTCTCATAGGGTTCCATTATGCCGATAAAGTAAAAGGAATTGAAAATAGCATAGCCGCCCGAAAAGCATTTATAATGAATCGTATCGGAGATTTGGGATTATTGGTGGCTTGTTTTTTACTTCTGGGAAAATTTGGAACCTTAAATTATGACGAAATAGGTCTTTCGGTTATCCTTGGTGAATTCCAAAATGACTCAGTTTTTATGGTATCGGTTACGCTTTCTTTGTTCCTCGCTGCCACTGGTAAAAGTGCTCAAATTCCCTTGTTTACTTGGCTACCTGACGCTATGGCTGGACCGACCCCGGTGTCTGCATTAATTCACGCAGCAACAATGGTCACAGCAGGTATTTACTTGACAATCCGCTCAAATTTCTTGTTTGAACACGCCCCGTTTACACAAAACATTATACTATTTATTGGTATAGCGACTGCCCTCGTCGCAGCTTTTATAGCCATGAAACAAAATGATATTAAAAAGGTGCTGGCCTATTCAACAGTTTCCCAATTAGGTTTTATGTTCGTCGCACTCGGATTGGGAGCCTATACCGTTGCGCTTTTTCATGTGACTACTCATGCTTTTTTTAAAGCATTGTTGTTTCTTGGATCAGGAAGTGTCATCCACGCCAATCATCACGAACAGGACATCACCAAAATGGGTGGCTTGAAAAAGTACATGCCAATAACGCACCTGGTTTTTTTGATTGGAACCTTAGCTATTTCAGGCTTTCCACTCTTGTCTGGATTCTTTTCAAAAGATGAAATTTTTGCGGCGACGTTTGGTCACGGATCCCTTGTTTTTGGGTTAATGGTTCTTGCTGCGGCAATGACAACTACTTATATGTTTAGGATGTATTTCTTGGTTTTCCATGGTACATTTAGAGGAGTAAGTCATACCGAGAAACATTTACATGAGTCCGGTGCCCTAATGACGCTACCGCTGATTGTACTGGCAATTCTATCAGTGGTTGGAGGAGCATTGAATTTACCGTCGTTCATCTCCGGCCAGAACGCTCATTGGATGGATCATTTTCTAGATGAAACTACCTTAGGCTTATCTATTTTAGAACCGCATCATCTTTCAGATGACTCAGCGATCGGTATAATGATTGGAACAACAATCTTGACACTTTTGATAATGTTTTGGACCTATTCGGTATATTCAAAAAGTACCTATCCAATTTTAAAGGAACAGCAGTTTCGAGGATGGGCGAAATGGTCGAATAATAAGCTCTTCGTTGATGAACTATACAATGCGTTATTTGTGAAGCCTATTGAATTTATTTCTGCTAAATTATTGCTGATGGTGGAAAATAATTTGCTTTATGACTCGATATTAAGGGCAACTTCGGGAATACAGACTGGGGGGAATCAAATACGAAAAATTCAAACAGGATTACTGTCGAATTATCTTTACTTCATGATACTAGGAGTTATTCTATTTGTTGGGTATTCACTTTATTATTTTAAGTTTTGGAATTACTAATTATACCATTTGCCTTAGGGTTAATTTCCTTTATAATCCCCAAAAACAATGTCCGTTATTTTGGATTGATAGGAAGCTTTGCTCCTGTGGCTATATCGTGTATACATTTGATGGAATATGTCCCGGGAAGTTTTGTTGAAATTTATAAATGCACTTCGAATATACCCTTTGGATTAACCTTCACCCTGCATTATGAAGGCGTATCATTGTTAATGGTGTTACTCACAGCATTTTCTTTTCCACTCATTTTCTTGAGTAATTACAACAGGGAATTAAGTCAATCGAATTTATTTCATGCATTAGCATTTTTTATGCAAACCGGGCTATTTGGAGTTTTCTTGGCAGGAGACGGGGTCCTTTTTTATATATTCTGGGAATTTACATTGATTCCCATTTTCCTAATATTATATTGGTTTGGTCATGGAAATTACACCACACTTGTAAAATTCTTCATCTATACGATGTTGGGTTCATTGGCAATGCTGTTGTCTTTAATTTGGTTAAAACAGCACGCACATTCTTTCGCATACGCTGATCTTATTGCTGCACGCTTGACAGAAAAAGAAGGTTTTTGGATAATGGCTGGGTTTATGTTGGCTTTTGCTATTAAAATCCCTGTTTTTCCCTTTCATACCTGGCAACCAAATACATACTCAACTGCACCAATGGCAGGCACTATGCTTCTATCGGCACTCATGCTGAAAATGGCACTTTTTGGCATGATTAAATGGATGATCCCATTAGCCCCAGAGGGTCTAGAATGTATGCGTTGGATTGTAATTGTCTTGGGGATTATCGGTATCATCTACGGTGGTATCATTGCCATAAAACAAACAGATATTAAAAAAATATTCGCCTATGCCTCAATTTCTCACCTTGGACTCATTGCAGCTGGAATAATGATTTACTCTGAAAATGCATTAACTGCAAGTATGATTCAAATTATAAATCACAGCATCCTGTCCATAGGTTTATTCCTGGTTGCGGAGGTATTAATGAGTAGGACAGGAACAAACGACATCAGGCAAATGGGAGGAATCGCAGAAAGAGCACCCAAATTTGCTTTTTGGTTTATGATCATCACTTTTGCATCTGTTTCTATCCCCTTCAGTGCCGGATTCATCGGGGAGTTTTTATTGCTTCGCGAAATTTCAGCATTTCAATTCACATTCGGTATTTTAGGGGCATCTACCTTGGTATTTGGAGCAATTTATATGCTCCGAGCATACCAACTGAGTATGTCAGGATACAGAGAAGATTTAAGCTTTACTGATTTATCCTGGAACGAATGGTTGGTATTCTTTGTTTTGGGATTGCTCGCGCTTATTTTTGGAATAGCTCCCTATTTGATCGGAGACCTTGTTAAGGAAAGTACCGTAATTTTTACTCAGATAGCAATTAAATAATTGAAAAAAAGATGGAGGCGATTGTAATCATATTTATTTCAGGATTGATTTCCCTTTTTCTAGGGATCATGAAAAAACCTGCATTCGTTCTTTTTGTATCTACTTCAGGACTCATCATTGGCGCACTTGCACAAAACTATGAATGGTATTTTCTCAATGAAAAATACCATATTTTGGATTTTAACGATACAAATATTCATTTCTTAAATTTAGCTGTAGCGATTTCTGCAACGATTATTTTAGGTGGATACAGGTATTTCTTAGAGGAATCCTCTACAATTGGCGACTTCTCTGCATTGATTCTTTTCTCTTTGTGCGGAGGTCTCTGTTTAATTGGTTTCAGGGACTTATTTATGTTTTTCTTGGGTGTAGAAATTCTCTCCATACCCTTATATGTTCTTGCCGGATCAAAGAAAAAATCAGCATCCTCCTCCGAGGCAGCATTGAAGTACTTTTATTTAGGATCTTTCGCCACGGCACTGCTGTTATTCGGAATCGCTTTAGTTTATGGCACCATTGGCACATTCAACGTCGAAAGAATTGGATTTATTAGCGTTTTATTTTCTGACCAGTTGCCATCTATGTTTTTTGTTGGCGTATTATTTATTTTGGCGGCCATGTTATTTAAAGTGGGGGCATTCCCATTCCATTTTTGGGTGGCAGATGTATATCAGGGATCGCCTGCACTATTCATGACTTACATGTCCTCGGTTGTGAAGCTCGTCGGAGTTTATGCCTTCTACCGCTTATTTGGAATGATGTTTCCGGGAGTAGAAGTGTTCTGGTCCACATTAATTGTTCTAGCGATATGTATTTCAATGTTTATAGGAAATCTATCTGCATTGAATCAGGATACCTTCAAAAGGTTAATGGCCTATTCGAGCATAACCAATGGTGCGTATGCACTTATGGCTGTACTCACTTTTAACAGCGGATCAGAGGCGCTGTTAGTTTATATGATAGGTTACGGATTTTCAGTTGTGGCCTTGATGACAATAAATTCAATTGCGAACAATGAAGAGGATAAATTAGCAGCGTTAACAGGGATTGGTTATAAAAATCCTTTCATCGGTATTGTTGGCATTGTTGCACTTCTATCGGTTGCAGGGATTCCGCCGATGACAGGATTTTTTGGCAAGGCCATGGTTTTCTACCAGGCGTTTGATCAATACATGTGGTTGGTTTTATTCGCCATAATTAATTCAGCAATTGGTGTATACATTTACTTAAAAATAACCATGACTTTACTCAAGAAAGAGGACAATGCACAGGTTGTTGTCTTGAACTTGGGTCAAAAACTCGTTCTGTCCATTTCCCTCCTTGCTTTGCTATTTGGTTGGACAATCATCTACGTATAGTCAATTGAAGCAATAGTTTTCTATCGTTTTCGTACTGTCTGTAAATCGATTGGCATCTACCCTCGTGCGTATTCCACTTACACGCTCACTGTCAGAATATTGATGAAAAACATGCTCAATCATGGCTAAATTGGTTCCCTCAGTGTATGCCGCAATCCAAACTGGAAATCCCTGTACTTTTCCATTCAGCTGCTCGTTATAAAAATCCTTATACGAATATAATATTGGTTTCACCCCGAAATGTTTCTCTGCTAGTTTGAGCCATTTATTTACACCGGTAACGAGGTGTTCGTTTCCTTCTCGGCTTGGTTTTTCAACATCCAAAACAGGAAATAAATCGCCTTTTTCGAAAGCCACAGTCCTCACGAAATTATAAAACTGTGTCTCTGCATCTTCATTTGGGCGATAATAATGGTAGGCCCCTCGTATGAAACCTAATTGTTTGGTATAACTCCAATTTCGTTCGAAAAACTTATCTTTCCCGTCAATACCCATGGATGACCGCATGATGACAAACTCCACATCATGGTATGAATCTTTCACCTGCAACCAGTCAATTATTCCTTGGTGCTCACTGATGTCTATACCAAATGGGTATCTGCTCTTGGCTGACTGCGTTGGAATTAATTTCTTTGAGGTGTCTGAATTATCTGAGTAAAAAAAAGGTGCAATAATAAAAGCCGTCAGACCAATTACAATTCCGGAGACAAGCAATAATGACCTCCCAATTACCTTATTCGTAAAAAGTTTTTTCACTGAGACTGTGGAGAAGATCGGGCTCGAACCGACGACCTCTTGACTGCCAGTCAAGCGCTCTAGCCAACTGAGCTACATCCCCTTTCCTCGGAAGCATTGGCATCATCGCAATCCGATAGAAGGCAAATATACAAAAGCAACTCAACATAATAACATTAGTTTGTATTTTTGCCGAGTGAATTTTAAGCTTGAATCAGCGTTTAAAGCAACAGGAGACCAACCGGAGGCAATTCGACAGCTGGCACTTGGGTTGAATAATGGAATAAAACATCAGACTCTGTTGGGCGTTACTGGCAGTGGTAAAACATTCACAGTTGCCAACGTCATTGAGCAACTCAATAAACCCGCGCTCGTTCTGTCCCACAACAAAACCCTAGCTGCTCAACTTTATGGGGAATTTAAACAGTTCTTTCCTGACAATGCAGTTGAATATTTTGTTTCTTATTATGACTATTATCAACCGGAAGCATATATTCCTGTCACCGGAACGTATATTGAAAAAGACCTTCAAATCAATGATGAAATTGAAAAACTAAGGCTCCGTGCAACATCAGCCCTATTATCCGGGAGAAGAGATGTAATAGTAGTAGCTTCAGTTTCTTGCATTTATGGAATAGGAAATCCTACGGAATTTAAAAATAGCATTATCCAACTAAAGGTTGGACAAACCGTTCCGCGTAATAAATTTCTTTACCGATTGGTTGAGAACTTATATACACGTTCTGGAGATAATTTTGAAAGAGGAAACTTCCGCGCCGTAGGGGATACTGTCGATATTTTTTTAGCTTATGCAGAATATGCCCTTAGAGTTACGTTTTGGGGAGATGAAATTGAGACCATTGAGGCCATTGATCCAATAACCAGCCAACGAATAGAAGCATTTACTGAAACTATTCTTTATCCTGCTAACCTTTTTGTTTCTAGTCCTGAGAACACCCGCCGTGCAATGGAACTCATTCAAGACGACTTGATTATTCAAGTGGCAAATTTCAAAAATGATGGAAAAATTGAAGAGGCAAAGCGTTTGGAAGAACGAGTGAATTACGATCTTGAAATGATTCGTGAATTGGGGTATTGTTCCGGTATTGAAAATTACTCGCGTTACTTTGATGGACGAAATCCGGGTGAACGACCCTTTTGCCTCCTCGATTATTTTCCCGAGGATTTCGTGATGGTCATTGACGAGAGTCACGTTACGCTTCCACAAGTAAGAGGTATGTATGGAGGGGATCGATCAAGAAAAATTAATTTGGTAGATTACGGATTTCGTCTCCAAGCTGCAATTGATAATAGACCCTTACGATTTGAGGAATTTGAAGAAATGATTAATCAAGTAATTTATGTCTCAGCAACCCCAGCCGATTACGAACTAGAGAAATCAGAGGGAATCGTTGTGGAGCAAGTCATTCGCCCAACTGGACTTTTAGATCCGCTTATTGAGGTTAAACCCACAAAAAATCAAATTGATGACCTGTTAGAGCTCATTCAAGAGCGTGTTAAAAAAGAAGAGCGTGTGCTAGTGACTACACTCACCAAAAGAATGGCTGAAGAACTCCAAAAATACTTGGATAAAGTTGGTGTTTTGTGCCGATACATTCATAGTGAAATTGACACCATCGAAAGAGTAGAAATATTGCGCCAGCTACGCTTGGGGAATTTTGATGTGTTAATTGGTGTGAATTTGTTAAGAGAAGGAATTGATCTTCCTGAGGTTTCCTTGGTGGTCATTTTGGACGCCGACAAAGAGGGATTTCTAAGAAATGTGAGAAGCTTGGTACAGACCGTTGGTCGTGCCGCTCGAAATGTTAATGGACGTGTTATCATGTATGCCGATAAAATGACTGAATCAATGCGAAAAACCATTGAAGAAACCAATCGCAGAAGAGCCCTTCAAGAAGCCTACAATAGCCAAAACGGATTAACTCCTACCCCATTGGTAAAATCCAAAGAAACGATTTTAAATTCAACGAAAGTTGCAGATGGAGATTCTAAAAAATATGCCGAAATAGAAAGTGAAAATTATTTAACACTCATCGCGGAAGAATCTGTAACCTATGGGAATCCTGAGGAATTAACGAAGAAGATCAAGGATGTCAGAAAAGCGATGGAAAACGCGGCCAAAGCACTGGAGTTTATAGAAGCTGCGAAACTTCGAGATTATATTAGTAATTTAGAAAAACAATTAAAAAATGGAAAACACTAAACTTTTACATTATTTTAGAATAATTGCCCTGCTTGAAGGTTGTTCATATGTAAGTTTTGGCATAACCATACCCTTGAGGGAATTCTTTGATATGCTCACACCAAATAAGATCGTAGGCTGGATACACGGAGTTTTATTCATTGTGTATTGTCTACTTTTATTGCAATTATTTTTAAGAAAACAATGGGATTTTAAGGTAAGTCTTCTTCTTTTTATTGTGTCATTAATTCCATTTGGAACATTTTGGGCAGATAAACGGTATTTTCGTCAGTCGAAAAAAACCGACTTGTAGTGCCAAAATTTACTATTCTCCAAATCTTTCAATAACCTCTTGTGTAACGCCTGTGTTGGAAAATCCCCCATCGTGGAATAAATTCTGCATGGTTACATATTTCGTAAGATCAGAAAACATCGAAATGCAATAATCTGCACAAGCCATGGCTGACGCATTTCCTAATGGAGACATTTGTTCGGAAAAATTTATAAATTCCTTAAACCCTTTGATTCCTTGACCGGCAGTCGTAACTGTTGGAGATTGAGAAATGGTATTGACTCGTACTTTTTTCTTTATGCCATAATGATAGCCAAACGAACGCGCAATAGACTCTAATAAAGATTTTGCATCCGCCATGTCGTTATAATCGGGGAAAATACGTTGCGCTGCAATATATGAAAGTGCAACGACACTCCCCCACTCGTTCATCGCATCGTGTTTGTACAATGTCGCCAATGTTTTATGCAAAGAAATCGCAGAAACATCCATGGTTTGTTTGTAGTAATCATAATTGTTCTCCGTGTAATGTTTTCCTTTTCTTACATTTGGAGACATGCCAATTGAATGCAATACGAAATCTATTTTTCCTCCTACTATTTCTTGGGCTTTTGATACTAAGTTCTCAAGATCTTCTGTACTCGTGGCATCCGCAGGAATTACTTGACTTCCCGTTTTATCCGCCAATACATTTATCTCACCCATGCGCATTGCGATGGGAGCATTTGTCAAAACAAAAGTTGCACCTTCCTCATGAGCACGTTCTGCTACTTTCCAAGCGATGGATTGGTCATTTAATGCCCCGAAAATTATACCTCTTTTTCCTTTTAGTAAGTGATTTGCCATGTTTTTTATTTTAAGCAAATTTAATGATCTCTCGCTTTCTATTTTAAGAATCCCACAACTTTCATCAACAATGTATTGTGAGGTAATTCAAGGAAAAGCAGTATATTTCGAAACAAATGAAAATGAATCAAAAAATAATTTTAATTATCACAGTTGCTGCACTTGGATACTTTGTGGACATATATGACCTCGTGCTTTTTGGGGTGGTAAAAAACGAAAGCTTAATAGATATTCTCCCGCATGCAAGCAAAAATGAAATTTCTAATACCGGCAAGTTCCTTTTTAATATGCAAATGCTGGGTATGCTGATTGGAGGCCTACTCTGGGGGATTTTGGGGGATAAAAAAGGACGAATAAAAGTACTCTTTGGCTCCATTCTACTTTATTCGGTAGCAAATTTAGCAAATGCATTTGTTATAGACGTACCGACCTATGCTCTTATTCGGGTGATAGCCGGAGTTGGTCTTGCAGGAGAACTGGGAGCGGGGATCACTTTGGTTTCAGAAATGATGCCAAAAGAAACAAGAGGGTATGGAACAATGATCATTGTAACGTTCGGTGCGCTCGGAGCCGTAGTTGCTTCTCTTGTCGGTGCCAAAGGCGATGCCATCGGCGAATTTCTATTTGCTGTAACAAATACTCATTTTGAGAATTGGCAAGTTGCCTACATTGTAGGAGGAGCTATGGGCTTATTATTATTGTTGATGCGCCTGGGAACAATTGAATCTGGACTGTTTGAAAATGTCAAAGCGGATCATAACTTGAAAAAGGGGGACTTAAAACTTATTTTTTTAAATCGAGTAAATCTCATTAAATATCTTCACTGTATTTCCATCGGAATTCCGATTTGGTTCGTTATTGGCTTACTCATTATGAATTCACAAAACGACTTTGGTCCTCTGTTAGGACTTTCAAACATAGAAAATGGTAAAGCTGTCATGTATGCCTATATTGGTCTTTCTTTTGGAGATTTGGTTTCAGGAATATTGAGTCAAGTGTTAAAAAGTAGAAAAAAGGTTGTGATTTTGTATTTAATTTTTACTGGAATACTTGTCATCTATTTTTTATTTTTTGCAAAGACATTTCATCAACTTACACCAGACACTTATTATTTTATGTGTTTTCTACTAGGCACGGGAACAGGCTATTGGGCGATTTTCGTGACCATTGCTGCAGAGCAATTTGGCACAAATATACGTTCCACTGCCGCCAATACAATCCCTAATTTTGTTAGAGGATCTGTAAATATTATTATGCTCTGTTTTGGCCTCTTGTTGGCCGTATTTTCAACAGGCGTGGCCGCACTGATTGTAGGAGTTTTCGTCATCCTTTTGGCCCTTTTTAGCGTCAAAAAACTGAAGGAAACCTTTGGGAAAGATTTAAACTATACAGAAGAATCAGTTTGAATAATCTTCGTAATCCTCAGTCATTTCTTGGCTTACCTTTTTAGTCACAGAAATTGGAATATAATCGACAATGACATTTGTTTTGTCGAGTCCAAAATCCTCGGCAGGTTTCAGTCCCGTTGACTTCACAAAGCGATATGTTTTCACACAGATACTCTGGAAAGAGGTTAAATCGTCATCTCGAGACACCCGTGAGTTTAGCACAATAAATTTAAAATCTACCTCGTCTATTTTTCCCCTGACTGAGTTGAATACACTTTGACCATTTAACTCCCCTTTTTCAACCATTTTGTTATGGATTTTCTTCATCATATATTCGATTCTGTGCTCTTCCTTGAATCCGAGCTG
>Ga0194117_10006286_pt1 | contig 10490 bp, 13 predicted proteins | sample TA2MahsurfametaG_FD_160579 | JGI IMG/M metagenome (GOLD analysis project Ga0194117, IMG submission 160579) | Freshwater microbial communities from Lake Tanganyika, Tanzania - TA2015009 Mahale N1 surface | ecosystem: Environmental > Aquatic > Freshwater > Lake | place: Tanzania: Lake Tanganyika...
TTTTTTATTCTAATATCAATCCTTCCAGAACGTAAACACGCATCATCAATCATTTCTGGATGATTTGTACTAAAAATAATAATTCTTCCATTGTATGAATAAATTCCATCCAAAATATTTAACAAAGAACTTAAAGTAATTTCTCTTTCTGTTTTTTTAAAATCTGGTGCAATCATTACATAGTTTTCTTCTTCTTTATTTATTGCATGCATAATTGCCTTTGCTTCATCTGATTTCATAGAATTAATTTGTTCACGCATTTCTTGCCTCTTTTTATCCATTCTTTTAATATACTCTTCTTTTTCTTTTTGTTCAAACTTTCGAGATTTTGCAATATCAGTCATACAATCAAAATCTTCTGCTATCATGATAACATTATCAATACTCATATTCTTATTATCATGTTCAATACAATTGATACAACCTTCTAAGTCATCAATTGTTTTCATACGATTAAATTGTAAGTCCTTGATACTTCTATTAAAATAATTTGCAATCGCTTTAATAAAACTAGTTTTACCACATCCAGGCTCACCTTCAAGAAGAATTCCAAGTTGCCATGGTTTACCAATTTTATTATATAAAACTTGTTCTTTAATAAATCTTTTTAGTATATCCATAACTGCATCTTTTTCTTCAAAAAAGAGACTTTCAAGGGTCATACTTGATTGAAATTCACTTACTTGCCATTTGATATGATTTTCATGAGAACCGTCAAATTTAAATATGTATCTTTTTTTATCTGATTCTAATTTTTTATTTTTTTCATACAAATTTGTAACTTCTTCAACATATTTATGTAATTCATAACAAGGTAACAAATAAGACCATATTGTAATTTCATATTCTTGTTTTGTAATTGGAGATTTATTTTTTTCTCCATCAATACTATCCTTGAAAGAAAATATATTACAATAAATATTTTTTTCCAATTTAAAATCTGATTTTTGATTAACAATAAATCCAAATTCAGTTTCCACATTTTTATTATCAAACTTATCGTATCTAGTAGTTTCTCTCAATTGAAGTTCATCAATATTTTTTATTAAATTACTATTTTCTGGAATTTCAATTAATGATTTTATAATTTTATCCATGATTGCTTTAAAACGCATTGAAAATTCAAACCTGGAATGCATATAATTCAATTCAATTAATTTACTTCCTTTTATTTTTAATGAATACTTTTTTTTGAAAATATTCCAAAAATCAAATTTAAATTTAAATTCTATTATCCTGTGAAAAAAATTTGCACCAAGTGAAGTTATAAAAGTTATCAATATAATTCTTATAAATGTATCAACAATTTCATTACCAGTTTGTAATTGAGACATTAAATTCATCTTTAATGTATCGCGCATTCCTATTACAATTTCATCAATCCCTAAGTACATTTTATTTCTTATAATTCAAAATTTTTTTAAATCATTTTTTTCACATAATATATATATATGGTTAAAAATAACCAATCCTTTGCGTTGGCAGGTTGTTTTGTTGTTGTAATAATTGTTGCAATTATTTTGATAGTTGTTTTCTCAAAAAAGAAAGATGGTTTTAGAGGAGGTGGTGGTGGTTTTCATGGTGGAAGTGTAGGAGCTGGCAGTCTTCATGGAGGTTTTGGAGGACCAGCTGATGGTGGTAGATTAGGACCACATCCTGGTCCAGACCCAAAGTTTGGACCAGAAAGAATAAATGGACCTGCTAGAAGACCTGGATGGAGAAGAGGGTATTATTTAGGACCAGGTGCGGCAGCATTATGGGCAAATGGGTATGGAGGTGTAGCTGGAGATTATTATGATGATGCTGATTATTATGATGATGGTGGATATGATGGTGATAGTTAGGCAAAACAGTTATTATCAGTGTTGGGATAAGGGACTATTTCTCTAATATTTTTAATTCCAGTGAGAACCATAAGTAACCTTTCAAGTCCTGCACTAAAACCGCCATGACTTACTGTGCCATATTTTTGTGATTCGAGATACCAATTAAAATACTTTTCCTGGATATTTTTTTCAAACATTGATTTTTTTAATTTTTCAACTTTTTCTTCTTTCAATGCACCAGACATGATATCTCCAAATTCTGGAACAATTAATTTTGCATTTAAAGAATTATATATTTCTATTTTATCTTCTTTAATGTTAAAACTTTTATTTAATTTTGGATAGTTTGTAATAAAAAACGGTTTATTTCCAAATTCTTCAGCCAAATAGTTTAAAACATCAATATCAAATTCTTTACCAAATTCTGGATTTTTGGATAATATTAAAATACCATTTTCTAATCTTTTTGTAGGTGATTTTTTGTTAATCATTATATTTCCACAATCAATTTCTTTTTTAATAAATTTATGACATTCATCATATCTTTTTCTTAGAAAACTATCATTAATTTTTGAGTATGATGATAATGTGTTAATTAATTTGAAAAAATCAAGTGATTCTTTATTTTTATTTAATACTTTTGAAAAAATATATTTTACAAATAATTCCATGCTTTTAAGTAATTCATCAAAATCAATAAATGCCATCTCAGAACTAATCATCCAAAATTCATTTAAACTTCTTTCATTATGTTCCTTATTTCCCCTAAAAACTGGACCCAAAGTATAAACTTTCTCATTAGATGTAATAAAAGACTCCAAATGAAATGTATTTGATGCGCATAAACTATTTCCACAATTCAATATACTTTTTATTTTATATGTTTTATCACCATAATCAACATTCGTTAAAATTGGTGTTTGAACATACACAAAATTTAATTTATTAAAAAATTGATGTATTTCAAAAATAACTGTATTTCTAATTAAATTTATTGTTTGTTGAACTTTTGTTCTATTTCTAAGATGAGGAGAATCTCTTAAATATTCATTGTTAAGTTTAGATTTTTCTAGAGGATAATTTGAATCTGTATTTGCAATAATTTCTCCACTTGATCCTATAAATTCAAATTCAACTCCTTTTATTGGTGACCTAATTAATTTTCCATTTATACTAATTGAAGCACCCTTCTGCACTTTCGATAAATTTATATACTCAATTGAATCCTTAAAATTTTTTGCCTCACAAATAACCTGGATATTCTTAAAATGAGTTCCATCTCTTATTGTAAAAAGAAACAATATATCTGAAGCAAATCTTTTATATTCTACCCACCCACAAATAGTAATTACATCATTCATAATTGATTTATCTTTATTAAACCAACCATCATAAAGGTCAGCAATATTATAACGCATTTTTATATTTTAATATAAAAATACTTAAATAAATACGTATCTAAATTGTTTCATCTTCTTCAGTGACTTCTTTTTCATCTGGGAGTGATTCTTTTTCATCTGGTAAATCAATTTCTTTTTCAAAATATTTCTCCCATGAAATCTGTACAACTAAAATTCCATTTTTTCTAATTAATTTAAAATCAAAACCAAAACTGTTAAAATATTGTTCTAGTCTATTAAAAGGAGGTACTAATCCAACTTTTTCATACAATTCATTTTTTATAAAAAATAAATCTGCTTCCTGGGGATTATTAAAAAAAAATAAATTTGAAAAATATTTTCCCCTTAATGCACCATTTCGTACTTTCATCTTCCAATTATATGTAACCTGGCTAAAAACTCCATTCAACTGCTTTTCTATATCATCCTTCTTCTCTATAATCTCTTTTTCAATCTTCAAATCCAACTGTATTCTTGATGCAAATGTTGTTTGTATTATTTCATCAATAAAAACTTTATTCTTATCTTCAACTTTAAATTTTAGATTATTCATTATATATATTTATACTAATTTATCTCCTTTTTTACGCAATCTTTACAAAACGTCTGTAAAAAGTACTGTTTAATTACTTTACGCATCTTAATTATATTCACTACCTCTCGAATATCCTTATTATAATGTGCTTCTAAATTCATTATCAACTCTTCTATATACTCATCTATAGGCGATAACCACGCCATAACTTTTTCTTGCTCATTAAAAGTATCTCTCAACATTTCCTCCATATAAAATCTCATTTCCACTTGATAATTTAATGAATCCGCTGGAATTCTATCTTTGTGTAATTTATTTTTAATTTGCTCTATCTTTGCTAAGATTTGGTCATCAACTGACGGTGAATATCTAACATCATCAAAAAAACTGGCAAATGCAGATACATAAGCTTCAATTCTTCCAGAAAAACATACAGATTTTGAATTATGAATTTCATTTTCTAATATCATTGCTAATCCCTCTGGATTCTCTAATCTCATAATCCTATTATACAAATATGGAAAAAATGTCGCCAAAGTATATTCTTGTCCATTCAAAATTAAATTACCAAAATCAGATTTTTCCAAAATTTCAGCAGTTTCTTCCTGTTTAAAATATTTATTTAATTCATTAATAGAATCAGTAAAATTTATTTCTGGCTTTACATCATTAATTACAATTCTTTCCATGGATTCCTGGATATCATTTCGAATCTTTAAATTATGTGCATTCTGAGAATCTTTATAAATTGTCTGAATTTCTTCATAATTCTGTGCATATAATTCTTTCAAATTAATATCCTTCTTATTACTATGCATCTTATGAAATTGATTATCAATCCACATTAAAAGTTCTAAAGAAATTTCAATTGTTTCATTCTTCTCATAATTTAATTTTTCCAAATCTTGACATGCTAATAATGAATTAGATAAATGTTCGAGCTGATTAGAACTAACATCCAGACTTTTAAGTGTCTCTGGAAAAAAATTAATTTCGGTTAACTTATTATCTGAAACATCTAATTCAATTAAATTTTTTGGTAATTCTGGTAAAACCTTGATTCTATTCTCTTTTAACTTTAAAATTTCCAAATTAGGTGGAAAAACATTACCACTAATTTCTTTTAATTGATTTCCAGACAAATCTAAAAATTTAATATGCTCCTTTAACCTATCAAAACGAAAATAAATCAAACGATTATGTGACAAATTTAATTTCTCCAAATTTTCTAACTCCTGGTCAAACCACTTAATTGTATTATGTGATGCATTAACAATTTTTACTGATTGTGGTAATTGCGCAATATATTTTATAGTATTATTAGAAATATTTAATGCAACAAGTCCCTTTGGAACATTATCTGGCATAAAATCTAACTTATTAAAAGACAAATTTAATGCCTGGAGATTTTTAGGTAACTGATAATCATGACTAGAACCCTTAAAAAATGCATAAATTGAATTATAACTTAAATCAAAATAAACTATCCAATCTGGCAAAATAAAAACATTGTCTGTGAATTCTTCATCAACCCAGGATAATTCCGAAATATTACAATATTTAAAATTAGCAATAATATTTCCTGGCTTTATTACATTTGGATTTGGCAAAAAATTATCATATAATCTGAAAGTATATTCCTTCATTTTAAATAATAAATAAAATATCTTTTAAGTATATACGCATGCAACCATTATTTTTTCTTCAATATTCACACCCAGTAACTTCTTTTTTTGTTTACGGTTTCACTATGGCAATTATAATTGCAATTGCTTTTGCAGTAAATGATGAAATTGATTGGCAAGTTAAATTTAAACCTCATAGAGAAAGAGTTAGAATTAAAATGCTTTCACACTTTATTATTGCATTTTTTACGGTGTCAATACTCTATATAATGTTATACTATTTATTTGGTTTTGGTAGTAACTTATTTCCTCTTTGCTCATATATAGAAAATTGTAAAAAATTGAAATAAATTAATTTTAATATTTATGATATTAAAATGACAACTCAGATACACTTTATTTTAGACAAAAGTGGCTCAATGGAGTCCTGCAGAGCAGACACAATCGGAGGGTTTAACTCCTTTGTAAGAAGACAACGTGAATTGAATGCCGACAACTGCATCATGTCTCTATATCAATTTGACAATCTTTATGAAATTATATACAAAAATAAAAACATCAAAGAAGTTCCAGAACTTAGCTTTGAATCTTTTCAACCAAATGGTATGACAGCTTTATTAGATGCGATTGGTATAACTATAAATAATATTGTTCAAAATAATGACAATATTATTGTTGTTATTTTGACAGATGGTGAAGAAAATTCGAGTGAAACTTTTAGAAAAAATCAAATTAATGATTTGATAAAGGCAAAAAAGGATTCTGGATGGGAAATTGTTTTTCTTGGAGCAAATCAAGATGCTATCAAAGAAGCTGAAAATTTAGGAATTGGTGGTCAATCTGCTTTGACTTATTCAGCTGAAGGTCATGGAACTTCTAATGCATTTACTTGTTTGAGTGATGCTATTTCTAGAAGTCGTTCAACACCGATGGCAAAAATTGCTTTTACTCCTGAAGAAAGAGTAAAATCATTATCAAAACAATAAAAAAATCTTATTTATAATATGAAATTATTATGGAAAGCATTATTAGCAGTTCAACCTTTAGTTGGTTCAGTTATTATTTCAGGAACAGGATTAAATCAAATCGACAAAACATGGTATAAAAATTTAAATCAATCTCCTTTAACACCCCCTCCAATTGTTTTTCCAATTGTTTGGACTATTTTATACATTTTACTTGGTTTAAGTGCTTATTTTTATTATAGTGCAGTAGTTGCATTGAAAAGACCTGCTACTTTTGAAAAATTATTTTTGATTGAATATTTACCAGTTTATGAAATACAACTTTTATTAAATTATATTTGGAGTATTGTTTTCTTTTATTTTAAAAAACCGATTATTTCACTTGTTATTGTATTTTTAATGATTGGACTTACAATATATCTACTCTGGAAAAGTTGGACTGTTAATGCAATTGCATTTTGGGTTTTAATTCCTTATGCACTTTGGATTGCTTTCGCAACTTATTTGAATTTTCATATTGTTCTCAAAAATAAAAATACTTGAATAATATATGAATAGTAAATATATTTATATATTATTAATCATTGCTTTTTTACTCTTATATTTTGCTCTGGAAAAAACACCTGATTATAACAACTTGTTATTCAATATTAGTTTATTTTTTGATGAAGTAAATAATTCTAAAAAAGATTTTCCAAAATATAAAAAAATTGTTGACAAAATATTTGATAAAATGGATTATAGAAATGCTATATTTTTCATAATTGATAAAGATAATTGTTTAACTTATCAAGACAAAGTTAAAGTCTGTAAAATTGGGAAAAAAGATTGCAATAAATATGAAAATTTATGGGAACAAATTAATCTCAAACATGGACAAAGATTAGAAAATAATTTGTTAAAAACAACAATACAAGGTAATCCAGTAATTTATAAGACTTATAATTCAAATGCTATTGGGATTGAATTTGCGTAGTTTTGCAATGTCTTTCACATAAATTTTTCGCTTCTTCAAAATATTTCTTTTTATCGTGTTTCCAATTTTGTGCAGCATTACCATTCAATGGACTATCTGCATTGGGATCATTTAATAAACTGCTTAAACTTAACATAACTGTTTTTACACTTAATGTTGGTGCCCATTGGGATTGTAAAATATCCAAACAAATATTTCCACTTGTACCAATGTTTGGATGATAAACTGGATGGTCAAAATTTACAGTTGGACTTGCCAATGGATAATTATCTCCAAGTTTAATATTTACTCTCAATATGTATCCATGATAAGCAGTTCCTTCTGGACCATCAATTTCACCTTTCCAATGTTGAATATTTTCTTCATTAACATTCAACCTTATTCCAGGTGGAGGAGGTTCAATAGAAAGTTGTTTCAATTCTTTTTGTGCACGTACTCTATACATGAATATTACTTTATTTTCCTATAGAATTTTAAATCAATTTTTTTACTAATATTATGCTTCCTATAGTAATTGGGATTCCAACATATGGACCAAACGCTAAATTTATATAAGCAAATAAAACAGTACTTCCAAGTATCACTGTGTATTTTTTTCTTTTCATTTCTTTCGCTTCTTTTTCTAAGTCACTTGGTTCTTCCATTTATTATTCAATAGAATAATAAATTTTTTCTATAAAAATAATCCAGTGGATTTAAAATATTTTTTCCATAATGTTAAATACTTTTCTCCATACATTTCTATATCATAAGTTACTTCGCTTTTTGTGTACAAATCATACCTATTAAACTCTTTTAACAAATCAAAAAATTTTTCATCTTTTTCATCCATGTATCTATCATATGCTCTATCTTGATGATGTAAATATAAACTATGAAAACGAATACAATATTTTGATTCCTCTGGAAGTGTATTTTCATTATACTCTAGAAGTTGATGTAAATATTCATCATGACCATATGATACAAACATATTACTTATACCACATTTATCTTCATATTTGTTGTCTTCTTTTTTTGCGTAAAAATTGTATTCAGGAAAAACAATTGAATCTGGAATTTCACAACCTACTATAAAAGTATCTCCAACAATACCCCATTGTTTTTTTAATGATAAACCTTCAGAATCTTCATCAAATAAATATAATAATTTACCAAAATCATGTATAAAAACTGATAATACAAACCAATCAGGTTTTCCATCTTTTTCTGCTTGTTCGGCGCATTGAAATGCGTGTTGAATATTTGGAAGATTACAATCTGGGTCACTTAAATCTATAAATTTGTTTAATTTTTCAAGAATATTTTTGAATGGTATAAAAAAAGATGGGGATGAAAACTTTTTTCTCATTCTTTTTACATAATCTAAATTTTGATATAAACGTGCGTTTCTGTAATTTTCTTTAACGCTATCATTTACATTTGAATAATCTCGATAATTCATTAAATTTATAAAGAAAAAAAATATATGATATATTATGTCAATTGCTAATTACATTGCATATGAGAATATAGAACAATATTCTCCAGTTTTCATATTTAATTGTGAAAAAGATTCCAAAAAATACGTTTATACTTCTTAGAATTTATTTGAACAACCTTATTGTATTGGTATTTGCATAAATTCTCCAAAAAAAGGTCAAAAAGCAAAAGTTCAATTAAATGGTACAACTAAAGTTCGATATTATGGTTCTTATCCAGTAAATGATTTGCAAGTATATATTGTAAAATCTTTTAAATCAACTCAACTTACAGGGTATGTTTCTGGATTTGAAAAAGATATTATTCCTTTGCAATGTAAAGATGCATTTGTTATAAAAATTGGTACTATTTATACCAAAAAATGTGGAAAGCCTGATTTTGAAGTCAAATCTAGAATAGTTAATGTTGCTTTGAATATTGATAATGAAAGCACTAATTTATATAATATTTATACATTTGAGCAATTAACAAAGGAAAATATTGTAAATGAGAATTTTTCTTATTTTGATATTGGTGTTGATTTGAAAACTGGTCTTGAAAATCCATTAGTGAAATAAAAATTTAATTTATTGATTGAAGCATATGATAATAGATATGATTTAAATAAAATTTGTTTCTGATTAGACCAATATTGTAGAACATTATTTAATGCAAATTATGAAAAACGTTTGAGTGTAATAAATTCTTCAGGACAAGCTATATATGATAGTGATTTGAAAAACATGGGAATTTATAATTACAAAACAAATGAAGTTTATAGAATAACATTACTGGATAATCAATTCAATGTAAAAAATTTCACAGTTTTATCTTCATTACTTAGCTCACCTTATTTTGCATTTATTGATGCAAAAGACCCAAATAATAATGAATATGTTGGAAGTATTTTTACATATCCAATGGGTGGATTATATGAATTTGTTAATGGATATAATAATGGTCTTGGTGTGAGCGCCAGATTTGCATTTAGTAATGATAGATTTAATTATAGTGTAACATATTATTTGGGAATTACTAATAATTATAAGAAAAATAATAGCGAAGCTATCGTTTTACGTTTAAGCTGGAAATATAAATAATTTAAGGAAGTAATTTTTCTAATTCTTTTTTTATATTTTGTTCGAGATAATCTGGAAAATCAATTTCAAATTTTATAATTAAATTTCCTTTTTCTCTGGGGTTTTTAAAATTAGGCATACCCTCATTTTGAATTATTCTTTCTGTATTTGGTGTTGTAATTCCTTTTAATGGTATTTTTAAAATTTTTTCATCCAGATGTTCTATTTCAATGTTTCCACCACATAAAGCTTGTTTTAATGTTATTCTGGCTTTATATTCAAGGTCAAAATTATTTCTAGAAAAAAGTGGATGAGGTTTTGTTGAGATAACAAATTGAATATCATTTTGATTTTTAGATGGGTGAGGTTGGTCTCCACTTTTTTCAAATGTAATTTTTGTTCCATCTTTCCAGCCAGGTTTTATATCAAATTCTAATATCTTTTCAATATACTCAGTTTCATTCATACTTTTAAAAACTTTTGATTTTATTTTATACTTTTTATGAGCTCCTATATACAAATCTTCAAGTGAAATTGCAATATCAATCCTCTGGATATCTGATTTTTTTTCTGGCTCTTGATTTTGTTGATGAAAGAAATTTGCATGTTCTTCAAAAGGAAAA
>Ga0194117_10006288_pt1 | contig 10489 bp, 10 predicted proteins | sample TA2MahsurfametaG_FD_160579 | JGI IMG/M metagenome (GOLD analysis project Ga0194117, IMG submission 160579) | Freshwater microbial communities from Lake Tanganyika, Tanzania - TA2015009 Mahale N1 surface | ecosystem: Environmental > Aquatic > Freshwater > Lake | place: Tanzania: Lake Tanganyika...
CAAGGGTTCGGCTGTTCGCCGATTAAAGTGGCACGTGAACTGGGTTCAGAACGTCGCAAGACAGTTCGGTCCCTATCTGTGGTGGGCGCTAGGAAATTGAGAGGACATGACCTTAGTACGAGAGGACCGGGTCGTACGTACCGCTGGTGTATCGGTTGTGCCGCCAGGTGCAGTGCCGAGTAGCTATGTACGGACAGGATAAACGCTGAAAGCATCTAAGCGTGAAACCTTCCTCAAGATGAGTTTCCTTTTAAGGGTCGTCAAAGACGATGACGTTGATAGGCTACAGGTGTAAAAGTGGTAACACTAAAGCCGAGTAGTACTAATTGCCCGTAAGCTTTAATTTTTTTTGTTTCTCTTTCTACAACTCCCCAATATGACAATATTGTCCGACACGTCGGATACATTCTTATGGTGCTTTTGCCGAGGGTGTTCACCTCTTCCCATCCCGAACAGAGAAGTTAAGCCCCTCATGGCCGATGGTACTGTTTGCTTGCAGACGGGAGAGTAGGTAGGTGCCATATTCCTTGCAAATCCCCGCTTTGGCGGGGATTTGTTTTTATATGCCTTCTCTGCCCATTTCCATATCTTCCTTCCTGCTGCTCAGCCTGTCCTTTGGCCAGGCCTTCGCCCAACCCTATCAACATCTTCGGGGACAAGCACAAGGCACCACCTACCAGATTTCTTACCAACCCCGCCCTAGAGCCCTTCCGCCACCCGCCTTCGATAGCATTTTCCAGGCCATCGACCTATCCCTTTCCCTCTATAACCCCGCCTCCCTCATCAGCGCCTTCAACCGCTCCCGTCTGGGAATCCACGCAGATACCCATCTGCTGCACATCGCTCAGGCGGCCCTTCATTTTTCCGAGTCATCCCAGGGCGCCTTCGATATCACCATCCTCCCAGCGATGGATGCCTGGGGATTCGGCCAAACACCTGTCCAGCGCCTGCCAACCGCTAAGGCATTACAGATACTGTCCAGCCATATCGGCTATAAACACCTCACCATCCGGAACGACAGCCTGCTAAAAGACATACCCCAGGTGCAAATCGACTGCAACGGCATTGCCCAGGGATATACCGTAGACCTGATTGCCCAACGCCTGGAACAAGCAGGCATCACCGATTATCTAGTAGAACTTGGCGGTGAAATACGACTAAAAGGGAAAAACCCGCAAGGCAAGCCCTGGAACATCGGCATCGAGGCTCCGCCAGGTATCGCATCAAAAGCCCACTCATGGACTGTAGCTCCATCAAACGGAGCCATCACCAGCTCCGGTATTTATCGGAATATCCGACGCATCCAAGGCAGGGAAATCGGACATATCTTAGACCCGCGGTCTGCCCAACCCGCCAACAGCCAAGTCGTCTCCGTGACAGCCATCGCTCCGACTGCGATGACTGCTGATGCCATCGACCATACCTGTCATGTACTCGGCGTGGAAGCATCCCTCCAATGGGTATCCCACATGAAAGGCGTGGCCATCATGCTCGTGTATCGCGACGGCCAAGGAAAGTTGCGCGACACAGCTTCTCTGGGGTTTCCTGCATGGAAATACCCATAATATGTTCCTACCTCCGTCAGATATCCTACGGAACCTCCTCTCCCCGGGATGCTTCCAACATTTGAAACCATTCCTGTCGGGTGAACACAATCTGCTCAGCCGCTATTGCCGCCTGTATCCTTTCAAGTCGGGTGGTTCCAATCACCGGCTGAAGCCCATAGGGATGGTGCATCAACCAGGCCAGCAGGATCTGGTCTATGCCTGCCTCGTGTTGCTGGCTTAAGTGACTGGCCACTTCTAAAATGCGCCGATGATGATCTGGAATGTTCGCATTTCCCGCGAAGAGTCCTCCCAATGGCGACCAGGCCTGTATTGAGCAATCGTAGAGACGGCATCGGTCAAACACCCCGTTGAACAGGGGGTCTGTATGGCAGAGAGAGAGCTCCATCTGATGTGCTCTGAGCGGAAGCCAACGCTGCAAGAGATCCATCTGGGAAGGACTGAAGTTGGAGACACCTGCAGTGAGAATCTTTCCCTCCTGCAGCAAATCTTGCAGCACCGCTGCCACCTCCTCTGGCTCCATCAGGGGATCAGGTCGGTGGATGAGCAATAAATCCAACCGATCGGTGTGTAATTTTCTCAGGGAGCCTTCCACTGAGGCCCTGATATGGGAGGCGCGTGTGTCGTAATGCTTTAAGCGGTGCAAACGTCTTTCTGGGCCTACCAGGCAAATCCCGCACTTACTGATGAGCTGCAACTTGGGCCGAAGCTCTGGCCACTGCTGTAAAACCCTGCCAAATTCCTCCTCCGTCGTATATCCTCCATAGATGTCGGCATGATCGAAGGCGGTCACGCCGAGCTCCAGGCATTGCCTGATCAATCGATCATAATCCCCGGTTGAGAAGTTGGCTCCCCACCGCCCCCATTTCATGCAACCCGCTATGATCGATGAGGAGCCTACTCGCATGTGTAATGGTTTACTCATAAAAAAAATCCCGGAACTGTCCGGGATTGAAAGTAGATATGATGTAAAAGGTCAATAATCCCCACCACCGAAGGAACCGCGGTTGCCATCTCCGTTGCCGCGATAGCCGCCACCGCCGCGATAGCCACCACCGCCACCGCCACCGTTGCCAAAATTGCGCCTGCGGAAGCCTCCACCCCCGCCACCGAAACCTCCGGAGCGATCCTGGGGCTTAGCCTCATTGACGATTAGCTTGCGGCCCATCACCTCAAATTCGTTGAGGGCGGCAATGGCTTTCTGGCCCTCTTCTGCATTGTCCATCTCTACAAAGCCGAAGCCTTTGCTGCGACCCGTCTCACGGTCAGAGATGATTTTTGCTGAGCTAACTTCACCAAATTGGGAGAAGAGATTGAAGAGGTCTTCATTCCGGAGCTGGAAATTAATATTTCCCACATAAATATTCATACTGGCAAGTTTGATGATGGCCTTTTTATAGGCTTTTTACCTTTTTTTCAATAATTGTAATACCTAAGGTAACATAAATATGCATCAGTTGTTACTTTCCTGGATTACTTTTTTGAAAAAATCATCTCCATCAGCCGTTCGCCCTTGCAGCAAATATCGTCCCGCAAGTGAATGACACCTTTCGTATCCATCCATGCAGTGAAGTAAATGATTGATCGGGAATGGGCCGTTGCCGCGAAACAAACTATTTATCACCGGAAGCCATGGCTGCATACACTCTTTGTGGGGTCCATGCTGAATCTTCCCAGGGCAGATGCGGAGCCAGTTTGATGGGCTCCGACACTCGGTTGCAGCCATGGCTGAAATCACGTTTCTCCAAACCAAAGAGATGTTTGGATGGGGAGTCATGTAGGTACATGCTGAAGCTATTAGGAAATAGAAATTTGACTCGACCTTGGGCATTTCCGGGGCAGGAGCTAATTCAGGCTTTTACCCTGCCATTCCCATATCGTTCTGCAAGAGATAGTTGAGATTCCTGGTCAGTGCGGTCAGGATTTTTTTGACGATTGCTGGCAGGTACATTCCACTAGGGGCTAAACACGACATATTTCATCTTTGCAAGATGTACTCCCATTCTCAGAAGGCAGGTCACCTATCTGATAGAGTTTTCAGCTGAAGTGGGCAATTCACTGCCCAGTATCCCCAAGGGCATATAGTTTCTGGTAGGGCGACAGGCAGGTCTAGGTGCCTTGTTGATCCGGCGATCGGTTGCGTTTGAGGTATTCTCACTGCAGTTTGTACTGGGGGTGAAGGGGGTCGTCGATAGCATTCAACTTACCGTCTGTCCGGGTCTGAGAATCCAGCAGGGAGGCGTAGTCTGTCGGCTTTCTGGGCAAGTACCTGTCCACTTGTCGGGCTTGTTATTCCGTAACTGCTTTCCTGGAAGCCTTTGCGTAGTCGAAGTATTATGCTGTCATCATGAGCGCCGCCTTCGGGTCGGCGCTTAGGCGGGCTTGCTGTGTAGCTTCTCCCCGGACCATCCCTTTGTATGTATTGAAATGCGGCACGTGGAAAGGATCACCTTCATCTGAGAGCTTCAGGATCCTGTTGTAGCGGTCTAGGCAGCTCTCTATCAGGCCACGGGCATCATTCTAGGTATAGGCATTGCCTTTGTTGCGGTAAAATATGCGGATGGCAGTTTCAAGCACCATCAGTCCCGGGTATGCATGAGGAAAAGCCGATACTTCGCGGGTCTTGAACAGCAATCGCTGCTGGGAGCTGACTTTGCCGAGGATGGAAGCATCCCAGATCATCTGATGGTGAGAAGGTATGTTGTCTGTCGGCAGCGAAGGCTGCCGGTGCTGATGACTGGCACATCCCTGGATTAGACTGAGTCCGAGGCCGAACAATATCCACATCGGACGCCTACATGTCCTTAGCCCTGTCAAAAAATACAGAACCCCCGAGATTAGGCCCGAGGGTTCTGTATGGATGATTATTGAAGGGGGATCACTCTGCAACAACTTCCAGTTCGAATTCTGTCTCGTGACCGTTACCGAAGTCAACCCTCAATTTATAAGTTCCCAATTCACGGATCTCGTCGATGATGTAGATTTTACGGCGGTCCACCTCATAGCCGCGCTGCTCGCGGATGGCCCGGGCGACCTGCACATTCGTCACAGCACCGAAAATGCGTCCAGACGTCCCCGTCTTTGCTCCGATGCGCAGGGGAGAGGCTTTGAGTACGGAGATGACCTGGTTGATTTCAGCCATCATCTTCTCTTCCTTTTTGCGAATCTGCTTTAGGCGCTCTTCCAGTTGTTTAAGGTTACCGGGGGAAGCTTCGATGGCCATTTTCTGGGGTATGAGGAAATTTCGTGCATACCCGTTTTTGACCGTCACAACCTCGTTGGCTCCACCGAGGTTGTTTACATCCTGTATTAGAATGATTTGCATGTTCGTCTCTTTTTACGTGTTGTCCTCGCCAGCTGACGCGGCAACGGTGTTTCTACTTCAGGAGGTCGGTCACATATGGGAGGATGGCCATTTGGCGGGCCCTCTTAATGGCTTCAGACACCTTGCGCTGATATTTCAGCGAGTTGCCGGTTATCCGCCTTGGGAGCATCTTCCCTTGTTCGTTGAGGAACTTCTTAAGAAATTCCGCATCCTTGTAGTCGATGTACCGGATGCGATACTTTTTAAAACGGCAGAACTTCTTGCGAGGCTTCTCCGTTTTTATGGCTGTCAGATACTTAATCTCGTTCGCTTTCGCCATGGCTCAACCCTCCACTGCTTTGTGATAACCGGTAGATACGCCGCTTCTCTTTTTCAGGTTGTACTCAACGGCATACTTGTCGAGCTTGACAACCATTTGACGAATGACTTGCTCGTCACGCATTAGCTGGATCTTCAGCTTCTCGTTCATGTCGGATGGCGCATGATACTCCATGACCCAATATAGACCGGTGGTCTTTTTCTGGATGGGATACGCCAGTGATCTCAGCCCCCAGGGATTGTCATGTACTACAGAACCACCGCCGGCGGCGATCAGATCCGTGTATTTTTTCCGAGCGGATCGAAATTCTTCCTCGCTCAGGACAGGGGTGAAGATCACCATCAACTCATAATGCTGCATGTTCCCTGTATTTGATAATTAGATGGGGGTGCAAAACTAGTCCATTTCCACGGAAAAACCCCGGGATTGAGACATTTTTTTTCATCTCGGCCGGGAAAATTGACAGAGTGTCAGTCGACCGGCTGCTGGCATCCCTTTTGGAGATCTATGCCGGACAACATAAACCCAGAGTTATGCAGAAAGGACAAATCCGCGTGCACACGGAAAATATCTTTCCAATCATCAAAAAGTTCTTGTACAGCGAGCACGATATTTTCCTACGGGAGCTGATCTCCAATGCCATCGACGCTTCTCGTAAGCTTTCGACCTATGCGGCTGCCGGGGAGTCGACTGGGGACTTAGGAGAACTCCGCATAGACGTCGCCATTGATGCCAAGGCCGGCACCCTCAGTATATCCGATCGGGGCGTGGGGATGACCGCCGAAGAGGTAGATCGGTATATCAATCAGGTTGCCTTCTCCAGTGCGGAAGAGTTCCTTGAAAAGTACAAAGGTCAGAACGAGGCAAGTGTCATTGGGCATTTTGGTTTGGGTTTCTACTCTGCCTTCATGGTCAGCGACCATGTGCAGATCCTGACCCGTTCCTTCCGTGAGGGTGCACAGGCCGTTCAATGGGCCTGCGACGGGAGTCCGGAATTTACCCTGGAAGAGACATCCAAGCCTGCGCGCGGGACCGACATCATCCTGCATATCAACGAAGAGAGTAAGGAGTTCCTTGAATCTTCCCGCATCCGGCAGATCCTAGAGAAATTCTGCCGATTTCTCCCCGTACCCATCTACTTTGAAGACAAGCAAATTAACAATATAAACCCTGCCTGGGCCCGTAAGCCCGCTGACCTCACCGAAGAGGATTATCGGAATTTTTATAAGGAGCTTTATCCCTTCCAGGAGACCCCCCTTTTCTGGATTCATTTGAACGTCGACTACCCCTTCAACCTAACCGGAATCCTCTTCTTCCCGCGCATCCGACAAAGCTATGAAGTGCAGAAAGACAAGATCCAGCTTTACTGCAATCAGGTATTTGTCACAGACGAAGTGAAAGATATCGTGCCTGAGTTCCTCATGCTGCTGCAAGGTGTGATCGACTCACCGGACATTCCCCTCAACGTCAGCAGAAGCTATTTACAGGGTGACCCCAACGTCCGTAAAATCAATAGCCATATCACCAAGAAAGTGGCTGACAAACTCGATGAGATTTTCCGTACTGACCGGGAGTCGTTCCAACAGAAATGGGAGAGTTTGGGGCTGTTCGTCAAATACGGTATGATGACAGATGACAAATTCCGGGAAAAAGCAGACCGTTTCCACATCATGCAAGATGCCAAGGAGGGAAACTGGTACACCATAGAGGAGTACCGTACCGCATCCGAGGCGCTTCAAATAGACAAAGATGGAAAGCTGGTCATCCTCTACACCACTGACCCGGTGCAGCAAGATGCCTATGTGCGCGCCGCCAGCCAAAAAGGGTACAAAGTAGTGAAACTGGACACCCTCGTAGATGCCGGTTTCATCAACCATATGGAGAGCCATTGGGAAAAAGTGCGCTTTAACCGCGTCGACGCAGACATCGCCGACAACCTCATCGACATCCAGGAAAATGCGGAGAGCGTGCTGACTGGTGAAGAAACAGACCGATTGAAGGGCCTATTCGATATTAAAGCAGAAGGACTGCAGGTGCAGGTGGAGGTCAAAGGACTCAGCCCTGAGGTCAGTCCGGTACAAGCCACCCGGCCAGAGTTTGTTCGTCGGATGAAGGATATGGGGAATATGGGCGGGCCGATGGGAAGCTTTTACGCCAATATGCCAGACGAAGTGACTTTGACCGTGAACGGTAACCACCCTGTATGCCGTTCCATACTGCATGACACGGACTCCGACAGGCAACAAAAGCGGACGCGTACCCTAGCCGACCTAGCTTTACTTTCTCAAGGCTTGTTAAAAGGCCAATTACTCACCGCATTCATAGATCGGAGTGTGGAATGGATGGCTGGGGAATCTTTCACGGAATAGATTTGACCCTAACTACATGTATACTAATGGAATATGATTGTGAGCGAAGTGTAGCTATTGGCAGGAATTAAACTTTGAAACTTCTCGATATTTATCGGCGGCGGTCGGTCGAAAAACGGACCAACTCCTCCAGCGCTTTCCGAACGGGGGTATCCTCAAATTCGTGGAGTCTTGCCAACGCCATGTCGCGGAATTCTATCATCCGCTGTTGCGCGTATTCGATGCCGCCATGGGCCTGGACTTCCCGGATCAACCGATCGACTGCTCTTCGATTTCGATTCCTGTTGCGCAGGATGTGAAGTAGCTCTTTGCGGGTGGTGCGGTCGCATTGGGAGAGGGTATGGATCAGAGGCAGTGTCATCTTTTTTTCCCGGATGTCATTGCCGGTAGGTTTGCCGGCATCTTCTCTGTTGTAATCGAATAGGTCGTCGCGGATCTGGAAGGCGATCCCCACCCATTCTCCAAACTCACGCATTCGCTCGGCGCTTTCCTGGTCTTCGGTAGTGGAATAAGCGCCGGCGGCACAGGCGGCGGCCAGCAACGAGGCTGTTTTGTTCCGAATAATCGTAAAATAACTATCTTCATCCGTGTCGAGCAGTCGTGCTTTCTCCATTTGGAGGAGCTCCCCCTCGCTCATCAGCTTAACTGCCCTGGACATGATCCGCAGGATCTCAAAATCCCCATTGTTCAGCGAGAGCAGCAGTCCCTTGGCCAGCAGGTAGTCCCCAACCAAGACGGACACTTTAGATTTCCACAACGCATAGACAGAGAAAAACCCTCTTCTTTCCAGAGAGCCGTCCACCACGTCGTCATGTACCAGGGTGGCGGTGTGTAGAAGTTCTACGAGCGAGGCTGCACGATACGTTGGCTGCTTTGCGTCGCCGAAAAGCTTGGCGCTGAGGATGACGAACATGGGGCGCATCTGCTTCCCACGGGTTCTGACGATATATCGCATGATCCGGTCCAGCAGGGGAACCTGGCTCTGTACTGACCCTTTGAAGACATCCTCAAAGATTTCGAGCTCAGCTCTAATAATATCAGGTATAGCCGCCATGAAAAGAGCATGAAAGTAGGTATATTTCGCGTCCTCCTTTCCTTACCCCTGGGCAAGTGCCGGTGGACTGACTATTGAATATTCCGGATAATTAAAATAATTGGTAAAAATTTGCTGATTGATAATACGTTCGGTATATTTGTTGCATTATGTAAAATCACGTATTTTTACCTTTGGATCCAATATTGAACCTTTACCACTCAACCCTTAACTGCTATGTCTATTAAAAATGTGCAAATCCTGCTTGCTCTCGCAGTCTTCCCGGCCGTTTCCGGGCTACAAGCCCAGACCTCCGGAGGTTATAGCTGGAGAGATTCCGCGGTGATCCCGGCTTCGCGGGCTGCCCAGCAGAGCGAATTCATGAACAATCAGTATGACTTTCCTGCCAAGCCACGCAGTATGTGGGAGCTCGGTGTTAAAGTCGGCACATTCCAGATTAATGGCGACGTAAGTCCGGTGCCCAGTTTCGGTTTTGGCGCACACGTCCGCAAATCACTTGGTTATTTGGTATCTCTCCGAGCTGCCTATTCCCATGGCAATGGTATCGGTTTGAACTGGAAGCCTTCAGGGAATTTTCGCTACAACACAGCATGGACCGGTACTGGTTATATACCCAACCGAATTGACAATTCCGGTAATGTGCTGCCTGGCGGCCAGGTTGTCTTTTACAACTACAAAGCCAACGTGAATGATCTGTCCGTTCAGGCTTTGTTCTCCCTTAACAACATTCTATTTCACAAAGCCTCCAGCAAAACCAACGTGTATCTGTTGGCAGGTGGTGGATTGTCCTGGTACAAAACCAATGTCAACGCATTGAATGGCAGCACACGTTACAATTTTGCCCCTCTCGCGGGAAGACCCGTCTATGCCGATCGCGCAGACGTCCGTAAAGCTCTGAACGATCTACTTGATGACTCTTATGAGACTCCGGCAGAATCCCACGGCGCTTCCAAATCTCAGATATTTGATGACTTTACTGCCCGTGCCCATGCCTCCATCGGCTTTGGCTTCTCCTTTAAAATATCATCCCGCGTGAATATCAGTTTGGAAGAACGGTTCACTGTTATCCAGGATGACCTGTTGGACGGTCAGCGCTGGTCTGCCCAAGTTGTAGGGGCCCCGGTCATGACGCCTCAGAACGATACGTACAACCACCTCTCAGCTGGCATCAACTTTAACTTGGGCAAGCAAGGCAAGAGTGTTGAGCCTCTCTACTGGGTCAATCCACTCAACTTCCCCTATAGCGAGTTGTCATCTCCCAAGCGCATGAAAATTCCGAAGCCTGTGCTGGATGATGCTGATGGCGATGGGGTAACAGATCAGTTTGACAGAGAGCCCAGCACGCCCAAGGGTTGCCCCGTAGATGTTCAAGGTGTATCCCGAGACACGGATGGCGACGGTGTCCCCGACTGCAAAGACAAGCAGCTCATCACCCCCACCGAGTGCCAGCCTGTCAATGCGGACGGCGTAGGTAAATGCCCGGATCCCAAATGCTGTAGTGAAATGAGCGCTCCTCGCGTTGAGCCCTGTGCAAACATTGGTGGCCCCAGCATCCTTTTCAAGAAGAATTCTGTTGCCATTAGCCGCGATGCTGAGTTGGCCCTTACCTTCCTAGCCGGCAGTGTTCGTAACAGTCCTACCTGTAAGATAGTGGTCACTGGATATGGAGAGCCTTCCAAGTCAGGCCAACAGCTGAGCTGGGATCGTGTCAACAATATCATCCGTTTCATGGTAGAGCGTCAGGCCATCAGCGAGAGCCGTTTCATCTTCCGCCATGGTCAAACTGGCGGAGACGCCAACACGGTAGATATTCGTATCGCAACCATGGATGAGTCTGGTCCCAATACGGTGACTGCC
>Ga0194117_10006292_pt1 | contig 10485 bp, 9 predicted proteins | sample TA2MahsurfametaG_FD_160579 | JGI IMG/M metagenome (GOLD analysis project Ga0194117, IMG submission 160579) | Freshwater microbial communities from Lake Tanganyika, Tanzania - TA2015009 Mahale N1 surface | ecosystem: Environmental > Aquatic > Freshwater > Lake | place: Tanzania: Lake Tanganyika...
AAAATGTTAAGCTAAGTGAGGAACCAGGAAAATCTTTGGATTACCTAACGAGTGAAGTGGAGAGTCGGAGCAAAATGATGGCAAATTTCATAGAGCAGCTTGAAAAGATTGATTACATCAAGTCTTGTATTAAACAATCAAAGAATCTTGTAGAGAAGCTGGATAATATGATTAATTGTGTCAAAAATGTGGATGATGAGTTAAAGAAATTATAGAAAGTGAAGTCTAGCTATGAGGAGCTAAACAAGATATAATAATAGCATCTCACCATTATTAATAGAGTCAAAACTAACGTGAGAAAGAAGCCTATCGATTTGAAAACAGGTTTTTAAAAAGAACTAGTGAAGTTCGAGCAGAAAATCAAGAAACACCTCCAGGAAAAATGCAGCCTTGATGAGGATAATAAATATTTGAATACTCAGGTCAATTGCAAATTTAATGGTAAATTGCAATAGGAACAACTCATTAAAAACTTCCAACAACGGGTTTCATCACCAGAGCAATCATTGAAGGCCAGGTCAACTGAATTACTATAATCAGAATCACAACTGAAGCTCTTAAAAAATACACAACAAACTATTCAGACATAAAATAAGTAAAGTTTACATCAAACAACTATCTCACCTACTTAGAGTGATTCACTGACACTCAAGATGGAAGAATATAAACTAAAACTAAACAAGATTGAGTCATAAATGGAAGTTAAAGATAGGTAATTGGATCGGCTAAAGACTAATATTAATCAACTCGAGCGCAGCTTGTCAGCAATCAAATAACAAAACAAGCGACTTGAGAATAAAGTTAGCTAAGCTTAAAAGGCAAAGATTTAAATATATTACGACTACAGTCAGCTCAAAGAATAATGTGAAGTATTACAATCATCACAATAATAATTTGAAACATAAAAAAATAGACTGCTAGAACAAATTAAACAGCTGCAAGATACCATCAAAACCAAGGCTAGCAAAGCCATAGAATAACAACATCAATCACCACCTAGCCAGTCTCAAGAGCAGAAACACCACAGATCATTGTTGACCAGTATTGTAGATGTACAGCCCAGTCAATCCAATTAACTCAAGGCTGCGATAGCTGAGAATTAATAGTTCAAGAAAAAACTGTAAGATTTATAAACCAATAACTTTAGATTGATGAACTAGTTGTAATAAGAGCGGGTTCAGAAGTAACAGCTGTAGAAAGTAGATATATAAAATAAGGATGCTATCCAACAATTGTACAGTAAAGTATCAGCTTTGTCGAATCAATACCACCATACATAGACTGTGTCCTCACATGCTAAGGAATAATATGAAATAGCACTAAATAAGGCCAAAAAATAAGCTATATAGCACTACGATCTACTTAAATCTAAATAGGAAGAATTGTAAAGTCTTAAAAACAATTTTTAGGCTTTACGAACATAATTATAGCAACAAATAAATCACATCAGTTCAATACATTCATAAGAAATAGCTTAATTGAAAGATTAACTTTCTCACATCGAAACAGAGAGGTAGACCATACGCACTCAATTGGAAACAGCAGAGGCGAACCAACGCGACCTGTCTGAAAAGATACTAAAAGCATAGAATAGAATACTGGAATTGTCTATGGAGTTACAAGCATATAAAAAGAGTTATGCTTCTGACTCCGAGCAAATTCAAAGTGACTCCAACCAACAATTGCAACTTCTCAATCAGAAAATAGAAGAGCAGGCAATCCAAATACGATAGAGATAGAAATAGATCATTCAAGCTAATTATAAAATTGCGAAACTGCAATAAACTCTCGTTGAAGAGGAGGCCAACTTCAAATAGAAATAACACTAAATAGCCAAATTAACTACCGATCTGTCGATTTAAAGATAGAATAAAAAACATCTCTAAACAGATAATGCAAGACTGATTAGTTAGATATCAGAGAAAACGAGTACTGTTCAATACAAAATCAGCTAGATTTAAAACTTGACTTCACTTTTGAGGACAGAAGAAGTCCAGAGAGATAGTCTGAAATAAGAGATTAGGGTCAAAGAATAACAGGCTTAGAAATGGTAGCAAAAAGCTAAACAATTTCAGAAGTAGTTGTAAAACAAAAAAAGGGATCTAGAAAAACAAAGGAAGGATCTATCAAAGCTGAAATAAGCTGCTTAATAGGAAAAAAATCTGATGGAACAGTAAAATAACTTGTTTAAAATACGAACTGAAAATCTTTAAAATAAAATTAGAGAATAAGAATCGAAAAACAATCAACTGTAAGTGTAGAAGGAAAACATACAAAAAATACAAAAAGAACTTGAAATCAAGATCAACACACTCTAAAACCAAGTGAGATAACTTCTGAATTAAAAAGAAAAACTGCAACTACGCATTTAAAACATCTAAACAAATAATCAAGACCTTTCTAGGAGGATAGAACATCTTACTGATGATAATAATAGCCTCGCAAGGTCAATCTAGGCCAAGAAACAATAGCTCAATTAGACTTCTCTCTAGCTCACTGCCAAATAACAACAAATCAAAGATCTAAAAGAAATCAAGAACTTAACCTGTAGCTAACTTGATGGACTACCTGAAAATACCTACCTCTACTATCAGTAGGCTGCGGAAAAATTGAAAACTGGTATGATAGATCTGCTACTGACTGACCGACTGCTACAAGGAGAAATGATGAAAAAGAAAGTGTAATACAAGCATTTCATCGTCAAACAGCTGTAGAAGTTTGAGGGAAAGCAGATTATATAAACCAAACTTATCTACAAATTCGATCGCAATATCTACAACTTTGCCTGCGATCAAAGGCATAGAGCCAAAGTCGACTTCCATGACTATATAGATGGTACTACTCACATGCTTGTGATTGTTAAGAGCATCAAAGGCAATTTCCTGGCAGGATATAATGAGGGCGAGTACTTGAATATACCAATTACAACCAGAGGACTCCTCATTTCATTATCGAGAAACTAAGTCTTTGAACTGTATGGTCCTGTTCCAAATAGAAGAGTACAGTCTCGAGCTATGCTTTATGATGCTTTCAACTTAAATTTCGGTAACTCTGAGTTAAGAATGAAGTGGACAGATCCAAATAGGCAGGAGCTCTTTAGCAACTTCGGGATCAATAATGGGTACTACAACAATCGTGGATTCAGGGTAGACACTCTGCTTGGTGAGGGGGAAAAACGTGAAACCTAATTCGAGGACTTCGAGATATACAAGGTGATATATGGGGAAGAACAGTTGTAAAAAAGATAAGAGATTCGTGAAGTTGTGTTACGCAGTTCGATTCGATGATTTATGTCTATTTGCTTTTGATGAATAAATTAAAAAATAGAGACAAGATTCAAGTGTAGTAAAAGTTAACAAATTTAACAGGCAGAATTGGGCCTAATTATTTTGATAATTTGGGAGGAGGGACTGCATTAGGCGGGCGTTGTAAAAATAGAATATTAATATTTTTGATTAAATCTAATATAATATTTATCAATGAGCAAAATCAACTCTGACTTCCTCAAGAAAACCATCAACGAACTCATCACCACTCGCAAACAGCGCAAGTTCCTAGAAACCGTCTAATTGCAAATCGGACTCCGTGACTACGATCCCGACAAAAGATTCAATGGAGTTGTCAGACTCCCCTTCCAAGCATATTCCAATCTCAAGGTATATCCACTCCCATGCAGGTATGCGTTCTCGCCAACGCCGCCCACATCGAAGAAGCAACAGCCAACAACATTGCCTACATCGATGTCGAAGGCCTTAAAGCCTTTAACAAGGACAAAACAAAAATAAAAAAATGGGCTAAAAAATACGATCTGCTGTTAGCCAGTGACTCTGTTGGAAAGCAAGTCACCAAACTTTTGGGTAATGTGTTGGTGAAGATGGGTCTATATCCTGTTATTCTGGCAGAGGGAGAGAAAATCGTGTCAAAGATTGATGAATTGAAGCACACAGTTAAGTTCCAGTCAAAGAAAGCTGCATGTTTGGGAACTGCAGTAGGAAATGTCAACCTCACTGAGGATCAGATCAGACAGAACGTGACCATGTCTATTAACTATTTGGTGTCTTTGATGAAGAAGGGATGGCAGAACGTGGGTACTTTGCACATCAAGACTTCTATGGGCAGCGCTTACAGAATATTCGGCTGATTGTTGCCTATTTAAACTTTATACATCCTTATCATGAAAGTTAATTATATTTGCAAATATACTAGTTCAATAATACTTTTTGATAGCATAGTCATACCAAAAAAAAACAACAAAATCTTGAGAGAAAACTCGAACAAGGAGTAATAAGCTATAAGGAAAATGTTAAAAATATGATTGATGTGATACCTGTCATCTACTTATCGAAGACCGAGGCAAACATGTGGTACTCAACGATGACTAACAACTTTTAAACTAGTTGCAACTTAAAACAAAAAATGTGTCAAATGAGCTGAAAAATTAGAAGAGGAACAAAAAAATAAATATAGGTGATTTTTCTCAGAAGTTGGGAGCTCAAGAGAATAAATTGCTTTAAAGGGAAATTTATAAGTGAAAATAAATGCGGAAATTGGGAATTTCGTACGTTATTCATTTTCTGTTTTATTTAATAGTTTTTTTGAGCTTCAAGTACACTAAAATCAATCTCTTTTTCTATTCCTCTCCTACATCAGTCTCAATTATTACAACTGCTTTTAGTTCAGCATTCTGCGAACAATAACTGCCAGCTCAATCACTAGGACTGCCACACCTATCCAAATTCCGGCTGCTAAAGCTACTACGAAGGCTAAAATCCAATAATAGTCAATTATGAATCTCTAAGCACCAGTGGACTCTTCCTCAAAAATCAGTCTTAAGTTTCTGCCGTCGAAAGTCTCATAGCCTTTCTCTGTCAATTATAATTCAACTTCGAGAAATATTAGTTCTATGTCATCCAGTGCGTTTGCTATTTGAAAATGTTTATAGGCCCTGTATTTCTGACAGACATATCTGTAGGGAGGAAGGACAGGCACATCATAAGTCTCTGATTAGTTATAGATCCGTTGAATAGTTTTTCGATACTTGGGAAGTCTGAGGGCGCAGACAGATACGAAACGGACTTACAATGAGTTGATTCCAATCATAGTAATGTCGTAAGGTCCGTTGAGTCTGGGCATTTTTTGATAGTTAAAGTTGCAGAACTCCTCCTGACTGATAGATGTTCCTGAATAGGTGAAAAAATCTTGATTACAAAACTATGTTTTTAGTTACCTATTCTAAAGGACTGAGAAAAGTTTGAGATTGTTTTGTCTTTTGGCTTGGAATTAAGGTTCTACTTTGGAAGCATATGGCTCGGGTTGTAGTAAGAAAAGCAAAAGGAGGGTGAACCAGAAGGCAGCGAAGAAAGTGAGAGCTGAGGTGAGTAACGCGAGTAGTAGCCAGGATCCTTTTTCCTTAACCCATTATATTTTTTCATAAAGGTTCTACCTGGAGAAAAAATCCATGGATATAAAGTATGGTAGCATTATACAATGATGCAATAAAAAACTCAAAAGAATATTGGAAGGCAGAAAACTAACAAAAATTAGAGCGAGACTGAACCAAAATACTTTTGAGTGCACATTTTAATTAAAGAACAGATAGCAGTTTCTGGAACTTTGAGCTGTTGTGCATAAAAAATAAATATTTGAATTATTTTATCGTTTCGGTAGAGTTACATTAGTATTGATACATTATAATTGATCTAATGAGCCAACTACAATCTTTTTCCAACTATCTTCCCTTAGACTGCACAAGACACTTACTTGATTAACTAATCGAAGACTTTGAAAAATAAAATGATCAATCCGCAAAATTCACTGCTTTTACTACTCCCATGCAATAAACTAACCTAATTTTTAGCCACAAAAATCAAGCACCAACTTTTGTACTGACTTCGCAGGTATTAATGCTTTCATCAAGAGCAACTACACGCATGAAACAAGGAGGTAGCAAAATGAGGGACTAAAATATGGGGAAGTCAAAAAATAAAAATAAAAGAATGATATATCACATGTTCGAGAAGAAGCTGGCAAAAATTTACCAGCAATACAATCCATAGATACTAGGAGGAAGGCTCAGCTTGTCAGGGAAATATAATTGCAAATTTAACTCTTGGAATCTAAATCCAAACAGCCCGGAATCGAAAGCAACGATTTGTAGCATTTGGGACACGAGATCTATGAAAAAATCGATCAGTACTACATAAGGCACGGGATCTATAAAAATAGAAAAAAATAACTATAAATCACTAGTAACTCGTTTCTCAATAAAATCAATTATTTTAACACACAAGACCTAAACGAAAAAACAAAGAAGCAAAATCAAAAAAGCCCTTCTGTACTTTCTGACTCATCCTCAATCAAAAATAAAGTGCGTGTGTCCAGACTAGCAGCTACTCAAGAAGATTAAATTTTTGAGAGCAGAAAAGTATTCAAAACATGTGAAAACATGGACTTTTCTGTCTCCTCTATCTCTTAAAAATCGAAAGCAAATTAAGAAATACCTTTTTTCTAAACCAAAATGTCTGAGTCCGATCTAGCTGCCCTTGATAAACCATTTGAGATCGACATCGAGGCAGAAGTAGAGGTTCAAAATGAGAGCTATCTATAACTGAAGGAGAACATTAGAGTAATGGAGGAGAGGATAATATTTTTGATTCACCGTCTGGACGAGACTAAAACTTAGCTGAATGAGATAAAATAAGAGAATATGGAGTTGCATCAAAAATTAAAGAAGGAGTCAAAATTTGTTAAATAACTAAAGAACTAGCGATAAATATTGTATTTGCTCCAGGAGAAGAACATTCAATAAATCGATAATCTGCAGGTGGAATTATAAAAAGCAAGTCATAGAATTTAGGAACTGGAAAAACTTCTATTAGCCGAATAAAAGTAAAACGAGGAGCTGAAAAATTAAATCGAATGTCTGCAAGCCGAGATCAGGTAAAATTAAAGAAAAATAATTAAAGTCTAGTCTACTCTAAAAACTAAGATTGAGGAGTTAAATTAACTAACCATATCTTACAGACAGAGCTAAGAAGAAGAGGAGAGCTATAAAAAGTAAATGTTGAGAAAAATGTAAGAAAAAGAAATATAAAATGCGAGACTCCAAAGAACTATAAAAGACTATAGGAGCAGATTCTAAGTCGAAGGTTTAAGTTTCAAGTTTGAAGAGGCCCACAAACTCAAACAACTGATTGAGGAAAGCTCGGCTTTACACGAAAAACAACTACGAAAAATGGATGAATATTATTCCAAAATTATTGAGTCTCTAAAAGCGGAATTGGCTAAATACGTGCTGCTGAAACAGCAGTTAGAGAGTGCTCTATTTGAATATTTAGGTCTGAGAAACAAAAAAACGATATAGAACAAAAATAATGTCTGTATGAACGAGGGAGATTTACTTCCTTTTATGGAGTCGGGAGAGAAGGATATTGCTAACTATTTTATTATTTTCGTGAATAAATACAAAGAGATGTAGAAAGAAGTTCAAGTTCAAAAAGAGATCGTAGGGAAATACGAAGACAGAATGGAAATATTAAAATAAGATTCTCAAGAAAAGTTTATAGCCAACAAGCAGCTTACCATTGCTCTCTAAAAGAAGAAGGGTGAAGTTGAAGAGTTGAGCAAAGAAATTGAGGAACTTAAAAGGTATTTGAGACAAAATTTGAGTAACAACATCAAAAAACGATAGGAAGAAAAATAATAAAACAACAAATGTACTTCTATGAGAAAGAGTAAAATCTAGTCCAAAACTATCGACATCAATCTAGTGTAATCACTTCTAATTGATTAGTCCGAGCTTACTCTGTAAAACTTTATTCGCAAAAAAGTATTAGTTAATACCACCGTCATCATCAAATTTGTAATTAAGTTGATAAGCTTTTCAGAGGAACTGCAATAAACTCACAAAAGAAGGCTTCCTTCACTTGCTCCTCATTCAGTTCTCCTGAGAGTCAAGAAGCTGAAAGATCTAGAGGTTATATTTTCAGTTATAGCGAAAAAATAATAGGAAGAAGGTTTGATTTATCAGGCTCCTTAGATACTTTTGGGATTTTCAGAATCTGCTCAGTCTCACTGTTGGACAGTCGGAGTGATTTTCGATGAGATGCTGCATGGGCGTAAATTTTTCAAATCTTTTGCAGATATTTTGTCTCATAAAGATAACTACGTGATCGAAGATTAGAAGTTCAAAAGTATCCAAGTTTTGTCTTAGATGTTACGAAAGAACCACAAACAGCGAAAAAATCTGCATGAAGTAAAATGTTAGTTGCAGTAACTAGTTTTAGGTTGGGATGAAGGAATAAAAAAATGATGATTTGTAATTATTACTATCCACTTAGTTATAGAGAATCAGCCAAAAATGATCTTCAGAGCAAAATGAAAATACATGGACGATCAATCTATTTTATTCAGGAAACTCTTTTGAAATATTTTGATAATCAAACTTTAGACTTGAATAGTTATAATGTCTAAAAAATAGCATGTTTCAGTTGCAGTTAGAATTCGTCCACTTCTACACGAGTAGCTACGTAAAGATCAATAATGTCTCTCAGTAGAGAACACGAGGGTCACCATATCCCTAGTTCATAAACTAAAACATTTTGATCTACCCATGGTTTTTGAAAAAAACAGTTCTCAACAGTCAGTGTTTTAGAATTGTCTTTTACCTTTAGTTTAAAACTTGTTTCAAGGATTTAACTGTGCCTTCTTATGTTGTGGACAAAACAAGTCTGGCAAAACGTACACAATCGATGGAGGAAATTCTGAGGAAAGCAAAGGGATGATCTAAATACTTGTAGACTATTTATCTTTGAAGTTGGGCAGCCATAAAAAAAAAAGTAGCTATCTGATGAGAATGAGTTTTATTTAAATCTATGAAGAGTAAATTATAGATCTCCTTGGCATCATGAAGAGAGTCAGTCCTGAAATAGTAGAGAAAGGAAGGTAAATTGAACTCAAGGGAGTCTAGTTCAAGCATATACATAAAATCAATGAAATAGAAAACTATTGGATAATCGGCAACCGGAAGAAACATCTGGCTTACACCAAAAAATATAGGAATCCTCATAAATCTACTTCAATTTTAACTCTTTATCTCTAAAGCCTGACAGAATTCGAGGGAGTACAAGAAATAAGAAGAGGTAAGTTACACATTGTAGACATGGCTGCTAGTAAAATCAATCTTCCCAATTTGATCACCTTACCATTAAAGCAATTATCAGACTACAATCTTTCTCTGAACGCTCTTAGGAATGTTTCAAATGCTTTGGTTTATAGTAAAGCAAGTGTGAATATTCCTTACAAAGATTCAAAAGTGACACTTTTGTTACGTTAAAACTTAGGAGGATTAGGAAGAACCTCAGTGCTTTTTCACTTAATTCCAACTTTGAATGAATATTCCAGTAGCTTAGACTCGTTGAGATTGGCAAAATTGCTGATGCAGGTCTAAAATGAGGTTTATTGCGATATTCATTCGACTAAAAGCATCATCGTTTGTAGGACCTAATAGCTCCATTAATGTAAGCGGAAGCTAGAGTAGATTGATAGGTAAATAAATGCTAAAAAGTAAAAGCAACTCAACATTATTCAAAAGTAAGGTTAGAAAAACTAATTTTTGTCTTAGTCTTTGCTTTAGGAAAGGCATCAAGAGCTAGAATCTAAAATATAAGGGCTTATAAACTAAAAAATAAGATTGAAGAAGAATATTTAGAACATTGAAAGCTTATTTTTGATGCAAGAATTCTAAGTTGAAAAGGAGGTGATATATAAGTCAAAATACAAAGATCTTTTCTTGAGGAAAAATAAAGATGTAATGGCACTTTCCCAGGGGTCCAGCAGAGGTTTCAATGGCTATGATAGTTCTGAAACTAATGCATTCAAGGATAAAAATAGAAACCACTTTCAGGAAATATTTGATCTACAAACAGAATTTCAATAGGAAAGATAGCTCCTACTCGAGAAAATAAGAAAACTCTAAGGCTAGTTCAAGTTTTATGAAAAAGTGAGTCTACAGACAGTCAAAAAGTAGGAAATTGATATCTTAAGAGGAAGTTCAAGATACGATTCGACTAAAAGGGCCTATGAAGTGCCACCTTTTATAGTAAGAGAAAAAAAAATTAGCTATGCTTAAAAAATGTTCGAATCTCTCAGAAAAACATTGAGTGAAAGGAAGTTTATTATGATAAAATCTTTGAGTCAACGAGACGAATCTCTGAACAAACGTAGAGAATAACTTTGCGAAAACTTAGATGAGATAAAAAAAGAAAATGAAAGAGAGTTAAAAGAAAAGATAAAATAAAGTCAGAAAACAAAAACAAAAGAAAGAAAACAAAAGTAGCTAAACAATTAATACTTTCCAAATTATACGATCGTAGACTAAATAAATAAGCTGCAAAATGTTACTCATTTTTCAAAGCTCAAGCAACATAGAAAGGGAGAAAAAGTTTCAAAGAGTTTAACAAGATTGAGATTCAAGTGATATTTAAA
>Ga0194117_10006297_pt1 | contig 10477 bp, 6 predicted proteins | sample TA2MahsurfametaG_FD_160579 | JGI IMG/M metagenome (GOLD analysis project Ga0194117, IMG submission 160579) | Freshwater microbial communities from Lake Tanganyika, Tanzania - TA2015009 Mahale N1 surface | ecosystem: Environmental > Aquatic > Freshwater > Lake | place: Tanzania: Lake Tanganyika...
TCTGCGTTGCCCAACGTTTACTACGGCATCCACAAATACTGCGACTACAATCAGATTTTTTACACCATCGACGGCGATGACGAAATCATAGGCACCCAAGTCTTCAAACTCTTCAATGCGCTGTATCAATAGAAGAAGAATTACGCAATATATTCATCTTATTATCAATACCTATACAGAAGCTATAATGATCCCCTAAATGTTGGTATACCCTATTAGTATCCTTAGTAAGTCAAAAAGAAAAACGGCTATAGAATATATGATCATGCTTATAGTCAGCTGAGAACAGGAATAACTGACATGTTCTTGTTGCTTAATATAAAGTCATTGCAAAATTAACATGGTGAAATATACAAAGTAATATACGACAACGCTCTCTACTTTTCTGCGATGTAGATGTCTTGTGGGCGTGTCAATTACATACCGGAGCTAGAGTATTGGTACAATGCGAATACTGGAATCAACGACTGGCTAGAGACTAATAAAAAACCTTATCAGGATACTTTGAAACATATAAACAAAATACAAAAGCATTATCAATGCATTCATAAAACCTTAGCCCAAATCGAAGTATCTTTATAGTATGAAAATAGTAATTGAGAAGAAATGATCTTTTAAATAAAGTATTTATAAATTGTTAGTTATTTGATCATTCATTAAAAAATGGAGATATAAGAGCAAACTACTTATATGCCTGAATCTGATCACTTCTATCAGGATCAGGAAGAATCGATTATCATTACCCCAAACAAAAAGAAGGTCTATCTCTAGGAAACAAATAGTTCGATCCCAAATATCAAGATAAAGATGCGAAAGCAAACCATCCATAAGGCAATCATCCCGATTTTTACAATCCTAATATCTGCTTTCCTATGGATGTACTTCAGTTCGATTACAATCAGAGTAGAAAAGCTATCATTAGTACAGCAACCCACAGTCGACGATTCTTTACTAAATAATAAAGTCTGCCAAGAAAAATAAAATAATTAAGAAGGGATAAAAAAATAAATCGAATAAACTACGTCTAAAAAAAGAGTGATAGATATATTAAAAGAAGTAATTATTCTTTCACTTAGAAATAGAAATAATTCAAAAAAAAGGAAAAAAAAAGGCTCCAGAAAAATCTTCAGGAAAAAGCACTATAAAAGTTTCATCCCTGGAACTTGAACAACAAGGATAAGGAAGCTCTTCTTGACGTTATTCTTCGCTTATTAAGAAGTACAAGAATATGCCAGCTAAAAATCTAAACTAAAGTGAGTTCATGCCGATTTTTCAAAATCGAGAAGAAGAGATTCTTCCCATTCTTTAAGAGTTTTAAAAGACAAGCTAATTAGTTGATTACAGTAAGATAAAAATGAATGATCAGTAGAGGTAATTGTACTAACAATAATATAATCAAAAGCTAGAATTACACAAGTAAATAACAGAAAAGAGGCTCAAGCAACAAAAAGAATTCAGACCAAACCGAGATGACTTTTTTTCCTAACCACATTACAAGATTAAGAGGAAACAATGGTATTCAGCTTTTTAGTACCATACTTTAGTTGGAACTAACGAAGCAACTGACTCCCAACTTAAACAGAGAGCTTAGAAATAGATATAGATTTTTTAGAAAAAGTATAAAATAGGAAGTTATAAAAATTAACTTAAAATGTGTATAATTTCCCCAGGAGTCAATAATGAACCTTATGAAAGATACCTTTGGCATATAGAGTCAGTCCTTCAACAAAACTACTCAAATTATAGGCTCATTATCATCGACGACACGTCAATTGATAAAACTGTCTAGTTAATATCTAAGCACTTAAAGTGGCGCAACGTGAGTCAAGAAAAAGTGACATTAATCAGAAACAAACAGAGCCAGAAGACTTTAGCAAATATATTTTATGTAACTCACAAATTTTGTGATTTCGGTGAAGTACAAATGGTCTTGGATTCTGATGATTAGTTTATCGGAAGGCAAGTTCTCAAAGTCTTAAATGCAGTCTATCAAAAATATAATTACCTTACTGTTTATTCTACACTTATCATGGCCCAAGGAAATCCCTTTAACCCTTTACATGTATTGGGGATCTCTAGAGATCATCTTAAATAAGATCTATAGGAAAATAATTTTAGACTAAGCAACCACAGAGGCTATTCAAGTTTGAGAACAATGCTAAGCGATTTATTTTTGTTAACCAAACCTGAGAGTTTAAAAGATAAAGATGGTAAATTTTATTGGATTGTGGGTGATAATGCCTATTACTACCCAGCCCTAGAAAAAAGCTGTGGAAAAACACACTATCTACCTTAGATCTTTTACTACTACAATATGAACACCGGCATAAACAACGATGTTAATCGGGCTAATAATAAGGAAGATTACCAAAGGATAGTGACTGATATCGATTTTCAAAAAAACTATAGATGTCTGGCTACTGAATTTACGGAGATTGATAATTATGGAAAATGATAATAAACGTTATAAAATAAATTTGTGTATGTTCAACTTACGTTTTTTTGAAGAGAGTCTGAAGGACTAAAATAAAACAAAATGGCTATTTACAGTTATTAACATTTTTTATTATTTTATAAATAAGACTAATGGAAAAACTAGTTTTGGTTATGTTAAAATTTCAAAGTTCACAGCTTGATTTGAGATGTGCGAATGTCTTCTTGGTTTAACTTAAATCGTCATCTTTAGTCCGGAATGGAAAAATATTATTATAACCTATTATAATTTTGGTAACTTTAAACTATCAGAACAATGTAGTTGTAAACATAAAAGCGGAATTTTGTATAACCCGTAAAGCAGGATTCAGACAAAGATGAGGAGATGATAATCATTACTACCAAAAATAAAGTGTTCTTGGATAGCAATCATTAATCGCCCTTCCAAAACAGAAAGAATTGTAAAAATGTCATAATAGTGGCGATCGTAATCGTCTGTTTGGTGGCATTACTTGTTTCTATCATTCTTTGGATGGATTGCCGCAGAAATTCACAAATAATTGATAAAACGGCTGCTCTGATTTAAACTCCCACCACTATAATATCTTAGGAAAAGCTAAAAAATAAAAATAAAATAAAATGAAAAAAATGATGATAAAAAGACTAAAATTATAACAGATCCCACTCACAAGGACAGTACTTAAAATAAGAATGCTCTAATACAAAGTAAGATTAATAAAAAAAATATCCAAGACAGGGCTCTCAAATAGTTCAATCCTTGGGAAATCTCCAAAGCGACCAAGTAATCTTTACTTGAGAAGTAAAAAAAATTTCAAAAAAAGATCCTGCTCAAAGCAAGACAATGCCTATTGTGCAGAATGGAGATTAAGAAATCCTGCCCTTCCTTCGTGAGTTTGAGAAAACCAGTGAGTTTGTAAAATATACATCTATACCTATGTCCTCAAAATAAAGGCAAGATTATTAAATTTGGTTTAACAAAAAGGTCGAATAGCGTCTAAAAAAGGTTGAGTTAAAAATTAAGCAACAAGCTAGTTATAAAAATAACCCTGATAAACAATTTTCAAAAAAATTCTTTAAAATCACGCGTAAGCAATGGTATGCATCTTTCGAATACCACTCTTTAGTCGGAGTGAATATAGTTAAAGATCAAAACGCTCGTAGAATAGCTCAGGATGAGATCAAATACTATGAGAACAAATATGACACTGGAAAATACTAAAATTAACTCAAAATATGCTTAATATCTCCAGGTCTTAACAATCAAAATCGTGAGCGTTATCTTTGGAATGTAGAGTCAGTTCTACAGCAAAACTACATCAATTATAGAATGGTCATTATTGATGATCTCTCCACTGATAAAACTGTTGAATTACTTTCTAAACACTTAAAGTGGAGAAACGTTTCCTAAAATAAAGTTACAATTGTAAAAAATAACAAAAACCAAAAGGCCACTGCCAACGTTTTTTATGCAACTCATAAGTATTGCGGATTAGGCTAAATCCAAATAGTTTTAGACTCCGATGATTAGCTCATAGGTCGCCAAGTCTTCAAAGTTCTAAATGCGATCTATCAAAAAGAGAAACCTCTATCATTGTACTCAAATTATATTTTTTCAAGAGGAAATCCTTTCAATCCTTTACATTTCCTAGGAGGTTCTAGAGATTATCTTCAAACTGACATTGACAATAACAATTTTAGGAAGCCAAAAATTAGAGGGTATTCTCACTTAAGAACCATGATAAGCGACAACTTTTTACTAATGAAACCCTAGACTTTAAAAGACTGGAGAGGAAGATTCTATTGGATAATTTCTGACAATGCTGTTTATTATACAACGATGTAGATGAGTTGTGGAAAGGTGAGATACTTGCCCGAGTTGTTTGTTTACTACAATTTCAATACAGGTTTGAATGATTTCCAGCATTTAAAGACTAAATAAAAACAGCAGGAATACGATAATATTTTGAGTCACATTAACCAACAGAAACCTTATAGATGTTTAGCAGTCTAATTTTTGGAGATAAATTAGTACAAACTTTGATTTAAAGATTGATCTAAATTTCAATAACTATTCACACCATCCATATTATTCCATACTTTCTACTGAAGTTTATGATTTAAAATATTTTTTTGGCTATCATTCAATAGTTTAGACGTAACTGCTAGACTACTCTTGAGACATTTATGCCGTTATTTTCCAAACGTTCTGATCATTTCTGATAACTTTTTCTGACTCAGATTTTACTATTTAGCCTTGTAATTTAACTTGATTTCATAATTAAAAATGGGACTTAGTTTCACAAAACTATTCGATTCACTCTTTGGAAAGAAAGAACTCAGAGCACTCATGTTGGGTCTCGATGCTGCCGGAAAGACCACTATCCTCTATAAACTTAAACTCGGAGAAGTTGTTTCATCTGTGCCCACAATCGGATTCAACGTTGAGACTGTTGAGTTCCAAAAAGTGAAGTTCACAGTCTGGGACGTTGGAGGACAGGATAAAATCAGACAACTTTGGAAGCACTACTATCAAAATACTCAAGCTTTGATCTATGTGGTTGATTCCTCAGATAAAGAAAGAGTGGAAATCGCAAGAGAGTAGCTTCAAAAAATGTTGGCTGAAGATGAACTAAAGGATGCTGTGCTTTTGGTTTTGGCAAACAAACAAGATATGTGCGTTATGAGTGTATCTGAAGTCGTTGAGAAGTTAGGACTTCATACTTTGAGAGGAAGAGAATGGAACATTCAAGGAACATGTGCTTTGACTGGTGATGGTCTCCATGAAGGTTTCTCTTGGCTCAGCAAAGCTACCTCAAAAAAATCATGATTTGTATGAATAATATCTTAACATATTTTGAAAAGTATAACTTTGATGATTTCCTTAAGGATGATAATTAATTGAAGGTATTTTGTATAAAAATCTAAGATAGCACTAGTTCTAAGATTCAGATAATCCAAAATTAAATTTGAGTTTCGTTTATACAGAGTAAACTCGGCGATTATACTCTTCTATAATTTTCATTGATATTCAAACAATAATAATATGGAGGAATCTGTGATCCTCATGAAAAAGTACCGTCTTCTTGAAAAGATAGGCTCCGGGTCTTTCGGGTCCATTTATGCCTGTAAACTTTTATAAAATTAGGTCAGCACGTTGACACACATGAACGCTATGCAGTCAAACTAGTAAGAAATAGTCGAGTTAGGAAAAGAAAGGTAAAGGGGATGGACAACTACAATATGAAATCAAGTTGTATCAACTATTTCATGGGATAAGTAAGAATTACAAGATGAAGCTGGTATCAGTCGATTGATTGACCATGGGTCAGATCCTGAGAATGATCGGATTTTTATGGTCATTGATTTGCTCTAGCTGTCTCTGTAGGACTTGTTTCAAATTTGGTATAGATTCGTCGATTTAGTGAGAAAAACTTTTCTTTGGCAACTACTCTTCAAATTGGGATACAAATTATAACGCGTTTGGAACAAATACATAGGAAAGGATTCGTGCATCGAGATATCAAAGCAAACAACTTTATGACTGGCTGTGGAGAAGATAAAAGAACCATCTATATCATAGATTTTGGACTAGCAAAAAGATACAGAGATCTAAAAACAGGCCAGCACATTCCAATCAAGGGTGGCAAAAGTCTGGTGGGAACTGCGAGATATGCAAGTATTGCTTCTCATTAAGGATACTAGCAATGTCGAAGAGACGATTTGTAATCTTTGGGATACTTGCTTTTATATTTTTTGATTGGGAAACTTCCTTGGCAAGGCATTCAAATTCATTCTAAGACATAAAAGTATGCTGAGATTGGCAGACTTAAAAAAATTGCAGCTATTGACGAACTCGTCAAACCCTATGGAGAAGATGCTTTGGTACTTTTTAAATATTTTGAAAATGTAAAGAGTTTAAAGTTCTAAGAAGAGCCAAACTATCACTATCTCCAAAAGTTATTTAAGTAAATTTTAGTGAAGCGAAAAGAAGAAAATCAAAGTTTAGACTGGGAAAGGCTGGGCTATCCGCGTCGTAAGAAGCTTTGATTCCATTTTTGATGCTTAAACTGTTATAAACATTATAAAAAGTAAATGCAAAGGCTATTCTATGTTGTATGCCGTTGGCTCGAGTAGGACGATTCAAAACAAGCTGATCGCATCTCTGAAATGATTCGCACAGATATGGAGAGTATCGGCTTTAGGTACAACGACATCGCTGCTAACGAAAGGCAAAGAGAGGAACTCTATAGAGAAAGAGAAAAACTTATCAAAGAAAAAGAGAAGTTGGAGGAGCATAAAAGGCAAATTTAGAGAGAAAGAGAGGAAAATTTGAGAATAATGCATGAGAGGGAAATGTTGCAGAGGTAAAGAGACTAGGTGGAAAAGAAAATAGAACAAGAAAAACGAGAAACAGAAGAAATAAGAGAATAAAACGAATAGTTAGATAGAAAAAGAAAAGGCATGATAGAGTAGTATGAAAAATTACAAGAATAACGAGACAAAATACTGCAAGAAAGAGAAGTGCTATACGATAGAATGCATAAAATAGAGCAATTACAAATGCTACAAAGGCGTTATCATGAATAATTGAAAAGAATCAAATCAGAAGCTGAAGGTAATGCTTAAAGGGAAGAAGAGGCAGCAGAAGAACAGCAAAACGAAATGCCCGAACAATAAAATCTGTAAGAATTATAAGAGAAGCCCGAGAGATAGAAAACTTAGCAAAACTCAGCTAAAGTTTAATTAAAAAAAGTATAAGAAGAGTAAGGTTAAAGAAAAAAGTAATTTAAAAGTTAATGATTACTGCCCTTACACTAATTTGCTGTTTATCACTAAGCTAATTAACTAAACACAATAAAATCAGATTAATCAATTATTTGATCCCATTTTGTAGTGCTTAAACTCATAAGTAGTTTCTCCATCATAGATTAATTTGAAGAGCCCTCGTTTTTTTGTCTTTTTCTTTCTTTAGTCAACCATCACTTTCACAGTATCTTCAAGTACCATTTTCACAAGTCTACAAGTCACAGGTGTTGAATAATCCATAGAAGGCGAAGAATTGACTTCGATAAGCCAAGGATTGAGTTTATCATCTATCATGAAATCGTAGCCAATAAGTTAAAATGAACCTTTCCTTCCATACACTTGATCCTGCGTACCTAGGATAGTTGCAATAACAATCTATTTCATTTTAGAAATAATAGTTTTGAAATTGCCCTCTCCGTAGGCTTATTCTATGTATTTTTACATTTCTTCCATAGTCCACATAGATTCTTTCATAAGTTTTTAGCTAGAAACCTTTGAATTATGTTTTTGGACTGAATTATTCGTAAGATGTGCAAATTTATTACCTAGTTTGCTTACATCATAATCTTATAAACAGAATCGTAGGTAAAATTAACCATAGAACCACACTCTTGGCGGGCAATATTCTTCCACAATCACCCATTGTCTTATGTCGAATTTCCTACGATTGATTATTAAAGGGTTTTAAATATATTTTTGAATGACGTACTGCGTTTCTTTTCCGATCGAGAAGTCTAACAGATCTTAGAAGTCACTGATACATTTTATTCCTCTACCTCTTGACAAAACTTAATCAAAATAAGCGTACATGCAGGTTTTGCTATCCAAACATTGCCAGGTCCATCGATATCATTTTGAGGATCTTTCCTCTAAAGCTATTACAAAGTATTTTTTATACGGATACTTAAATCAGGCCATTAGATTTAAGATAGATCCCAGTCTCCTAAACTCTATTTATTTAGCTAACCAGAACGTTTGTTATATAGGAATCTCCATTAGACAGGTGAGCATAAGGGATAGCGATTATTAGTGATTGTAGATAGAAGTTTTTAAGCGGGAAGAAGCCTTCTTAATGTGATAACTAAAGCCATTGCGATTCTTTAGAGATCTTGTGGAACTTCTTTTGAAATAACTGCCTGCTTAAGTACTGAAACAGCATAAGTCCATTTATATACTTCGAGAAAGTTCTAAAAGTCCTGAAGATCAGTCATATCGAAAGCCTTTGCAAAAAACCTATCAGTATCTACATTTTCAGAATACATGATAGATCTCAAACTCTTTATGATTCCGTATTTGCTAGTCAAGCAAGCATTATTGTTGAAATGGTTTACGATTTGATGAGATCTTAATGATTCAAAATTGATGTCACTCACTTTGGTTGTCCATTTCAAATCATAAAACTGAGACAAACGGTCTTCATTTTCAACCCATCCTCTCTAGAGTAAGGCGTTTCTTAAGTCTCTATATCTGCCCTTAACTATAAACACCTTACTACCCTGCACTCCATTCGACTTTTTCCAAGTTTATAAGTCTCTGCAACGTTATTTTTTTTCGGGTTCATCGTCAGAGGATGAGCTTGAAGATTCCTTGCGTTTCTTTTGTTCTTTGCGTTTATAATTGAGTGATTTGAGTTGAGGAGAGTAGACGAAATTGAATTTTTATCTATATTTGTACTTTCCTTTGAGCAAGGCAAGTTTGATCATTTTTTACCAAATTGGTTGCAGACCTTTCTTCTTTTTTATCTTTCCTCCCGCTATTGCAAACTCACCTTTCTCACTCAAAATTCTCATTAGCTCTTCTTTAGCGCCGCATAGTCCTATTACAGTCATCGGGGAGTAACGATAAAATGCGAGAAGTCGTTCTTAGCTTTCAAAAAGACACTCCTCAGCTTAAGACTTATTGATTTCAGGCTTCTTAGACTTTCGAACTACTTCTTTAACATTATTGATCTCTTTGATATCGCGATTATCTTTTGACCTTTTTTTTTGTAGCGGTGTTCTAGATTAGGATACATAATGTCGAGTGGGATCTTCTGAGTTTCGTTTGATCTTGTTTTGCAGAATGGGTTTCTGCTGCGATGTATCACGCCGAGGGTTTTTAGGTATAAATTTATTCGTAGTTGCTGCTCGAAGTTCATAAATATCGGGAAACTAGTTGGATGAAGGTCGGTGGATTTCTTTCATGGGTTTTATTTTCTGAGTATCATTTACTCTTTTCTTAGTTTCGAGAGTAAGCCCACTGACATACATGAAATTTAAATTCTATTCTGAAAGAAGATATAGTTATAAAGTTGTGTCCTCCGATACGATCAAAGAAGCAATGAACAGCAAAAATGATGTTTAGATAGCAAATCTATTTATTCATTTTGTAGTTGCATAAATAAACATAAACTACTAAGTAATATATATCGTAAGGGTAGATAGATTAAAGATAAATAATCATTCCTTCAACAGTTGAAATCAAGAATCTCATTCAAAATAATGCGGATGGCGTGGTAATTGTGCACCATCACTTGTTTCCTCACTTTCTTGGAGGTCAGATAGCAAGGGATGGCTTCGTTTTAAATAAAATCTTTCAAGAGAATCCTCATAATTTTGGTATTTTCACGTATAAACTTCTGATCTTGAAAATATTCTCTGACGGAAAGGATCCTAATGTAGTTCCTGTAGTCTACCTTTTTGATATTGATCCATTATGTAAATTCTTATAGTCTGATCTTCATCTGATATTTGTTGATAATATGTTCTATCTGGTGAGGTTTGTTTTCAATTTTGTTCTTCAGTCGCCTGAAAAACATCCTAAGCAGATTGGAGTTAGCATTACGACCATCTTTTTGCTCAATCAACCAAGGCTATTAAAGTTCGTCACTTTCATTTGAAAAGAATTATACTTCTTAATTTATCTAAGGGGTTTCTTTAGTCTTCTTTTTTGTTTTGTTGAGATTTGTTTTTCGTAGGCGTGCTGGTTTTGTTTCAGGCTATGGACTTTGATTGGATTCATTTACAGACGAAATTAAAATTATGGGAACCACATGTGTATTTTGGCATTTGTTCTATAACGAAATATAATCGAATGAAGGCCAATATTATGGAAGCAGAGTGGTGTACTGGTGTAGGTTGTAAAAGTGATAGTAAGCCGGATAAAAAGTATTGGATGCCTGCATTTTTTTTTCTTTGGAAGTTAAATTGGATTATTTAATTATAATCATTCCTATTTT
>Ga0194117_10006301_pt1 | contig 10472 bp, 8 predicted proteins | sample TA2MahsurfametaG_FD_160579 | JGI IMG/M metagenome (GOLD analysis project Ga0194117, IMG submission 160579) | Freshwater microbial communities from Lake Tanganyika, Tanzania - TA2015009 Mahale N1 surface | ecosystem: Environmental > Aquatic > Freshwater > Lake | place: Tanzania: Lake Tanganyika...
CCCCACCGCGGCCGGCGCGACGATCGCCTCTGCCGCGGTCTCGGGGTAGGGCACGAACGCCGCGATCAGGCCGTCGCCGATCCCGAGCAGCGCCCATCCCGCGATCAGGCCCGCGCAGACGGCCTCCTTGCTGTCGACCCACAGCCGCCAGCCGAATGCGCCGACGCGCTGCAGGTACCGGTGCTCCATGGCGGTGAAGAACGCGGCGCCCAGCCACATGAAGATGGTCGACTCGGGCGGCAGCACCACGCCGAGGCCGATGCCCACCGCCGACAGCGGGAACTTGCCCTTGCTCGCGATGCGCGCCGTCTCCAGCACGATCGCGACCAGCGCGCCCCACATCATGGCCCAGGCCGCCGAGACGGGCAGCACGCCCCACAGCTTGCGGATGCCGTCGACGGTCTGCACGAGCGGCGCATCGCCGCCCGCGGAGCCCATGCCCTCGATCACCTTTGAGATCGCGGCCCACTGCAGCGCACCCGGCACCGCCCAGCGCTCGGACACGTGCGCCTCGATGGTGGAGCCCGGTTCCTGGTTCGACATGAAGAGCACGAAGAAGAGCGGCGTGGACGCGACGGCGCCGGCGACGATCCCGATGCAGTGGCCCCACGCCTGCTGGCGCGGCTTGGCGCCGAGCATGTAGCCGGGCTTGATGTCCATCAGCAGGTTCGACGCGTTGGACGCCACCTCGGTGGTGACGCCCGCGGTCATCAGGTTGGTGCCCGGGTTGGTGGGCTGCATCGCGCCGAAGGTGAACTGAGTGATCTTGGAGAGCGACCCCGTCGGCGTGGTGCTCGTGAGCGCGGTCGCGTTGGCCGCGATGAGCGTCAGCACGATGATCAGCGGTATGGAGAGCGCCCCCAGCCACGGGTTGACCCCGAACCACTCGTAGTTCAGCCAGATGATCAGCGCGCTGAACACGGGGATGCCGATGAAGCTCACCTTGAGCGGCAGCTCCACCTCGCGCAGGCAGTCTTGGCTGTCGGACTTGCGCGCGAACAGTCCCGTGAACGCGGACACCAGCACCTTGGGCTTGGCGAAGAGGCCGAGCATCGACGCGGTGAGCATCATCGCCACGCCCCACCAGAGGCACCAGCTGTTGGTGAGGTGCGCGCGCCCGAACACCGCCTGGGCCATGTCGTAGCCGCCGTCGGGCCGCACGATCTTGGACCAGTTCTTCGGCAGGATCTCGCCCGAGCCGATCATCATGGGCGCCAGCACCATGAAGTTGGCGAGCATTCCCAGCACCAGGCTGTTGGCGATGCGCATGCCCATCAGGCCGCCCGCGCCGAACATGCTGAGGTCGAAGGCCGCGATCATCCCCAGCTTGTCGAGGCGGACGCCCATCCACGTGGGCGACCAGCCGCGCTCGTAGATCCACCCGTCGAGCCGCTCGGGGATGACGTGCTTCACGGTGTCCTTGGCCTTGGAGGTGCCGAGGATGCTGATCTGGAGCACGGCCATGTAGCCGTGCGCCACCAGGAGCTGCAGCAGCGCGCCGATGCCCGCGGCCGCGGCGAGCGCCTTCGCCTTGAAGACGCCCGCATCCACGGCGCCGTCGGCGCGCTGGTCGGCGGGGCGCTCGATCGGCATGCCGGCCGCGTCCATGTTGCGGGTGCCGCCCGCGGGCGCGTCCGGGTACAGCGAGTCCAGCACCACCGCGCATGCGCGGCCCTCGGGGAAGGGCTGCTGCTCGTCGTTGATGAAGCGGCGCTTCATCGGGAACGCCACCAGCACGCCCAGGATGCTGGCCACCACGTTCCACACCAGCATCTTGTGCCACTCCATGGTGGTGTTGGTGACGAACATGTACGCCATCAGGGCGCTGATGAGCGGGCCGGTCATGTAGCCCGCCGCCGTGGCGATCGACTGGACCGCGTTGTTCTCGAGGATGGTCATGTCGCGCGCCACCTGCAGCCGCGCGAACGCCCGGAAGATGACGAACGACAGGATGACGCTGGTGACCCCCACGCCGAGGGTCCAGCCGGTCTTGGCGCCGATGTACAGGTTGGTGGCGCTCAGGATCCCGCCGAGGAAGAACCCGGTCAGCGCCGAGCGCAGCGTGAGCTGCGGCATGTTGCCGCGGAACACGTTCTCGAGCCACCAGCGGTCCTTCTGCTCGCGCGTCCAGGTGCGGGTCTGTTCGTCGGTCAGGTGTGGGAGTGCCATGGATGGATCGGCGCCGCCGGCGTACGGGAAGCGTAGCGGCAGCGGGGGTACGCTCCGCCCGTGGCGCAGCCCTCCGAGTCACTGCTTGCCCATGCGCTCCGAGCGGGGCTTGCCGCGTGGGGCCGCCGGCTCGGGCTGCTGACGCTTGCCTTCGCCGCCGTCGCGGTGTCGAACGTCCCCGTGCAGGAAGCGCAGGAATTGGCGCTCGACCGGGTCACGGCGGTGTCGCGGCGCGCCGACGAGCGGGGCACCCGCGTGCCCGGCGAGCAGGAGGCCATCGAGGACGCGACGGCCCTCGGCGGGGCGTGCCTGGGGCTGTGCGGGGCCGCGGTGTTCGGGGTGGCGGCGCTGATGCCGCTGGTCGCCGGCGCAAGCGTGCTCGGTGCCCGGTCGGTGCGGGGCTCGGCGCGCGCCGCCGACCTCCTGAGCGGCTTCCGGCGGTACGGGCCCACGCTCGTGGCCACGCTGGTGACGGCGCTGGCCGGCGGCGGCATCGCGGTCGCCGTGGCAACGGTGGACACCCTCAGGCTCCTCGGCTCGGCATCGAGTGCCGTGGGGGCGCTGGTGCCGCCCGCGGTGGCGTGGGCCATCGGTGCGGCCATCTCCGCGGTGACCCTGTGGCTGTGCGCGCGGCTCTGGTTCGCGTCGATCCGCGTGGCAGACCCGGACCGGCCGCGGATGGGCGGCATCGCCGCGGTCTCCGCCAGCTGGCACTGGACCGAGGGGTCGGGGCAGTGGCAGGTGCTCGCGTTGATGGCCATCGCCGCGTGCGTGGCGGCGCTCGCCTCGGTTCCCGGCGCGCTGACGGGCCGTGTCGAGGCCGACATCGTCGGCGCGTGGGTGGTTGTCACCCTGATGCTCGCCGTCTTCGGCGCCGCCTACGAGCGGCTGGCCGCGGCGCGCGAGCCGATCGTGCCGCCCCCCGCGCCCGGGGCTCCGGACGCCGGCGGCGACCACGGGGGGCTCGACGCATGAGCGGGCCCCTCGGCGACCTCGACCGCACCGACTACCCGATGGACCGCCGCGCCCTGCGGACGCGTCGCGTCGCGATCATCGCGTCGTGGGCCGTCCTCAGCGCCTGGGAAGGCGCAGCGATCTACCTGTGGTTCATGAAGACCTCGCAGAACCCCAGCCCCGAGGTCGGCGCGGCGCTTGCGCTCGCCACGTGCTGGATGCCGGTCGTCGGCACGCTGTTCGCGGTCATGGCATCCGTGTGGGCGTGGGCCATCCCGTGGTGGATGGCGGTGGCCATGTACGTGGGACCTCGCCTCGCGTTCTTCGCGATCCTGCGCACGTGGTTCCGCCGCACCGTGCGGACGAAGGGCTGACGGGCCGGCGCGCGGGCCGGCCGCGCATCACTCCTCGCCGCCGTCCTCCTGGTCGAGGAAGCTCTGGAGGCGCTGCCTGCGCACGGGGTGCTGGAGCTTGCGGATGGCCTTGTTCTCCACCTGGCGCACGCGCTCGCGCGTGACCTTGAAGATGCGGCCGACCTCCTCGAGGGTGTACGTGTAGCCGTCGCCGATGCCGTAGCGGAGCTTGAGGATCTCGCGCTCGCGGTAGGTGAGCGTGCGCAGCACGTCGTTGATCCGCTGGCGCAGGAGGTCGTTCGAGGCGCTCTCGTGCGGGCTGGCCTGCCGCTCGTCCTCGATGAAGTCGCCGAAGTGGCTGTCCTCGCTCTCGCCGACCGGGCGGTCGAGCGAGATCGGGTGCCGGCTGACCTTCATCACGCGGCGCGTCTCCTCGATGGGCATCTTCGCGCGCAGCGCGATCTCCTCCACCGTGGGCTCTCGGCCGAGCTCCTGCAGCAGGTGCTTCTGGATGGTGCGCAGCTTCGACATCGTCTCGATCATGTGCACCGGCACGCGGATGGTGCGGGCATGGTCGGCGATGGCGCGCGTGATGGCCTGGCGGATCCACCACGTGGCGTATGTGCTGAACTTGTAGCCGCGCTTGTACTCGTACTTGTCCACCGCGCGCATCAGTCCGGTGTTGCCTTCCTGGATGATGTCGAGGAAGGGCAGGCCACGGTTGCGGTACTTCTTGGCGATCGACACCACCAGGCGCAGGTTGCCGCCCGAGAGGTCGCGCTTGGCCTGCTCGTACTCGAGGAACGCGCGCTCGATGCGGCGCACGCGCGCGTCGAGCAGCTCGGCGCCCTCGAGCACCATCGAGCGGAGGCCGTCGATCTCGTCGCGCATGACCTGGATGTCCTCCGGGTCGAAGCGCTCGGGATGCTTGTCCGCCTTCTTCAGCTGGTGCTGGATCTCCTTGACCTTCTTGTCGAGGCCCTGGAGCTTGCGCAGGAGCGGCTGGATGCGGCTGGTGCGCAGGCAGCACTCCTCCAGCAGGACCGCCACCTTGCGGCGGTTGTGGTCGAACTCCTTCTGGAGGGTCAGCCGCTTCGCATCCGCCGGGCCGGCGTCGAGCTGCTCGAAGATCTCGCGGTTGCGGTTGAGCAGCCGCTCGATGGTCGGCAGGTTGGCGGGGATGCGCGCCGCGAGGGTCTCCTTGTGGTTCTCCTCGGCGGTCGAGATGCGCATCGTGCGGTCGAAGGGCAGGGTGCCGGCGTGCACCTGCTTCAGGATCTGCACGGCCATCTGCGCGGCGTAGTCGCTGGCCAGCGTCAGCCGGCGGAAGCACATGCGCGTGGTCTCGATCTTCTTGGCGAGGCGGATCTCCTCCTCGCGCGTGAGCAGCGGGATGGTGCCCATCTGCGTCAGGTACATGCGGATCGGATCATCGATCCGCTTGGAGCCCTGCTCGCTGAGCGCGGCCTCGACCGCCGCGGCGGCCTCGGCGTCGTCGAGGATCTCCTCCTCCTGCGCCGGCTCCTCCGGGTGGTGCTGCTCGTCCTCGAACGCGCCGTCGAAGTCGACCGGCGGGCCGTCCTCCTCCTCGATCATCTGGACCTTGGGCGGCTTGTTCGGCTTCTTCTCGTCGCGCTGGAACTTGAGGTTCGTCTGCAGCGGGGCGTCGAACATCTCGCCGCCGTTGCGCTTGCGCTCGCCCTCGTCGATGAGCTCGATGCCGAGCTCCTCGAGGAGCACGATCATCTCGTCGACCTTCTCGGGCTCGACGAACTCGTCGGGCACGCAGCGGATGTACTCCTCGTAGGAGATCCACTTGCGGCCGCGGCCGATTTCGACCAGCTGGCGGAGGACGGGGGTGAGGTCGGAGAGTGCGAGTGACACGTGGGTTCAGTCCAGTTCTGCGGGGTCGGCGGGCCGGAATCGGCCCAAACGAGTCCTATCGGCCATCAGAGGTGCTAGGCGGGAAAACGGTGGCGGTGGATCGTGCTCAACGACAAAACCGATCAGGATCCATCAAGGTGCGGGCGAGGTGCCGAGGAGTTGTTGTGCTTTCCGGGCAAGCGTCCGAACGCGGTGGGGTCCCGTCCGCGGGACCGAATGGCGTCAAGACGCGCCTGGAGGGCGGCTGGTTCGTCGGAACTCCTTGCAATAGGCGGATTTAGGTGGCCAATTGGCACTGCTACGGGCGTGCGTGCCCGGCGGATCCGCTCAAACGCGTCGACCGCCTCGCGCAACACGGCGCGTGCATCGTTCTCGGACGCCGCTCGTCGGGCGCCCACGATCACGAGGTCGGCGGCCGCGGCCTTGCCCGACGCGGACCGGAGCTCCGCGAGGGCGTCGTCGATGGTGAATGGGTGCCCGTCCTCGAGCCACACGTGGATGGCCGCCAGGACCGACCGGCAGTCCGGGTCGAGGAACGCCTCGGGCGTCAGCAGTTCCGTGGCAGGCAGCGCGCTGCCGTCATAGAGCCGGATCCGCTCGCCAGCCACGCCGGGGTGCGCAAGCAGCACGGCCAGCACGTCGCGCTCGGCCTGCCGGCGGGCGCGAGCCTGCGCGGCGGAGAACCCCTGGGCCTCGAGCGATGGATGGTCGAGCGATGGATGGTCGGGCGATGAATGGTCGGGCGATGAATGGTCGAGCGATGAATGGTCGGCCTCGGGCCCATCGTGCCGTGGCTCGGGCGCCGAGGCCCCGACCGCCCGGCCGCCGGGCGCGCGAACCGCCTCGAGCGCCGCCTCGAGCTCCCGCTCGGGCAGGCCCGTGATGGCGGCCAGGCTCGACATCACCAGCGTCCTCCGCAGCCCGGGCATCTGCCGGAACCCGAGTTCCACGAGCCGCGCGAGCACGGCCTCGATGCGCTGCTGGCGCGCGCTGAGCCCGCCCGCGGCCGCGAAGTCCTGGCGGAACCTGCGCACGAAGTGGCGCAGGGCGTCCTCGCTCTGCTCCAGCGCGGCGTCGAAGCGCGCGCGGCCGCCCTCCTGCCGCAGCAGTTCGTCCGGATCGAGTCCGTCCGGAAGCGTGCAGATGCGCACGTCGATCGGCTCCGCGAAGAAGACCTCGATCGCCCGGTCGGCCGCCCTCTGCCCGGCGGCATCGCCGTCGAAGAGCAGCACCACGCGCTCGGCCATTCGCTTGAGCATGCGCGCGTGGTCGCGCGTCAGTGCGGTGCCGAGCGTCGCCACGGCGTTGGTCACGCCGGCCTGGTGGCACGCGATGACGTCGGTGTAGCCCTCGCAGATCACCGCGGTGCGGCTGTCGATGATCGACTTCTTCGCGAGGTGGATGGCGTACAGCCCCCGGCCCTTGTGGAAGACGCCGCTCTCCGGGGAATTCAGGTACTTGGGCGAGTCCTCCGGATCGATCTGCCGCGCGCCGAAGGCGATCGGCTGCCCCATCTCGTCGCAGATCGGGAACATCACGCGGTTGCGGAACCCGTCGATCGGGCCCTGGCGCCCGTCGCGCACCAGCCCCGCCGCGCGGAACGCCTCGAGCTCCGGCAATGCGTCGTCGCCGCGCGCGCCGGCGTGGTGCGCGCGCAATCGCTCGAGGTGGCGGATGAACCCGTCCCACGAGTCGGGTGCCGCCCCGAGCCCGAACCGCTCCTGCATCTCGGCGGGGATGCCCCGGCGCTCGATCGCCGCCCGCGCCGAGGTGCCGGCCTCGGGATGCGCGAGCACCTTCCGGAAGTACGACGCAGCGACCGCGTTGGCACGCAGCAGCCTGCGACGCCCGCCGGCGGCGCCCTCGTCGCCGCGCGTCTGCCGCAGCTCGATGCCCGAGCGCTCCGCCAGCGCGCGCAGCGCGTCGATGAACTCCATCTTGTGGTAGTTCATCATGAAGTCGATGGCGTTCCCTGCCGCGCCGCACGAGAAGCACTAGTAGAACCCCGACCCCTTGTGCGTGACCACGCTCATGGACGGCGTTCGGTCGTCGTGGAACGGGCAGAGGCCCACGTGCTCGCGCCCCTTGGGGCGCAGCTGCACGTGCTCGCCCACCAGCGCCACCAGGTCGGTGGCGTCGAGGACGCGGTCCCTGTCTGAGTTTCCGTACGACGACGCTGCCACCGCATGGTCCTTCCGGCGCTTCCTGCGCCTTGCCTGCGCCTTGCCTGCGCCTTGCCTGCGCCTTGCCTGCGCCTTGCCTGCACCTTGCCTGCACCTGCCCCGGCCTCGGAGGCCGGATCGATCACCCTGGACGGCCCACCCGCAAGACGCATCCCGGGTGCGGACCGTGAGGGCCGGGACGCGAAAAAAGCGTCCTGGTCCGGGTACCGCCCTTGAACGAGCTCGGAACTGCCTTGGGCCGTCCACCATTTGTCCCGGCACGAGCCATCGGTGGCGCGCGACAGGGCCTTGCCTGCGGGATGGGGGGGTTGCTCGGTGCCGGGATCCGTGGATCCAGTGGTGGCGCGTTCGAGCCGGGGGTCCCGCTGCGAGGAGTGGGGATGATAGGCGGTCCCCGGGGGATGTCAACGATACGGGGTATTTCCCCCTGATTACCGAAGTTGCCTCGGGTCGATGCTCTTGGAAATGCGTTCTCGGAGGAGACCCGTGCACAACCCCACAACCCCGTCCCTTGTTGTGCCCACGCGCCGGCGCCTGCCCGTCGCGCGGATGCTCGCAAGCGCCGCCGCGGTGCTGGCGGTCGGGGGCCTGCTTGCCGCCGACTCGGCCAGCGGGACCGTCGACGAGCCCGTGAAGCCTGCCACGGACGGCGGCCGCCGCGGCGTGCTGCCGCCCGTGATCGTGCGCGACCTGAGGCAGGAGCAGCTGGAGACCTACGACGGCGAGAAGCTCATGGTCCCGGTCTTCGAGTACTGGAGGCCGATCTGCGGCGGTGACCCGTCGGCGATGGGCGTCGCCGGGCTCCAGGCATCCATCGACGCGCACGAGTCCCTCATGGAGGAGGGCGGCCTGGAGATCGATGCCACGCAGTCGCTGAACGGCTTCAACGTGATCTTCACGGTCGGCGGAACCGTCCCGCCTTCGGCGCTCCCTGCCATCGAGGCCGTGGAGCAGTACGTGGAGTCGCTCTGGTCGGACCCCGTCACGCTCCGCATCTCGATCTCCTTCCAGTCGCTGGCCCCGGGCGTGCTCGGTTCGGCCGGTTCGTCGCTCCTGGCCGTGCCGTTCACCACCGCCCGCACCGGGCTGGTCAATGGCCGCGATGCCAGCGACACCGTCCAGCCGCGCCTGCCCACCGGCAGCACCATGAAAGTCCGTTACGACGGCGCCTCCGCCGCGGTGACCAACGAGAACCGCGTGGTGTTCCCGCGCGCCAACGTGAAGTCCACCGTGGCCGACTCCTCGGGCTCGGACGCGTCGATCACCTTCAGCACCGTGTTCCCCTTCGACTTCTATCCCGCCGACGGCGTCAACGGATTCAGCTTCCGCGACGTGCTGGTGCACGAGGTGGGGCATGCGATGGGCTTCGTGTCGGCGTCGGACTTCATCTCCGGTGACATGACGTCCATGGACCTCTTCCGGTTCCAGACCACCGACGGCGCCGCCGACTACAACCCGGACTCGATCGCCGAGTTCACGGCCCGCCCGCGGCTGGTCTCGGGGAACAAGCCCGACGATGCGCACCACGTCGAGATCGGCACCGCGGAGTACCCGATGTCGGACGGCGACCCGTACCAGTCGAGCCACCTGCGCGAGCAGCCGTCGTCCCTGGGCCTGATGGACCCGGCGATCGGCCTTGGCGTGACGAGGCACCCGTACTACTTCAATTCGCTCGACCTGGCCATCCTGGACGCCATCGGCTGGGACCGCTGAGGCGGCCCGGCCCGCGCGGACGCTGCCGTCACTTCGCGGCGCGGCCCTCGCGCTGCTCGCGCGTGTAGGTGTACTTGCGCTTCATCGGCTTGGTGACCAGTCCGGCGCGGATGGCGCGCACGGAGGCCTTCACGCGCTTGCGCGTGCCGCCCTCCACGGTGTCCACGGTCTGCAGGTTCGGCTTGAAGGTGCGCTTCTTGACCGAGGTGGTCTTGAGGCCGACGCCGCCGAGGTACTTCGCCTTGCCGCGGATCTTGAGGGTGTTGCCGGAGGAGGTCTTGGCGCCGGTGAAGTGGCAGACGCGGGGCATGGTGTGTTCCTTTGGGTTCCGTCGCGCGGATGCGCGGGGGAAGATCGGTGAGTGTAGGGAAACGAGGCGGTGGACGCAAGATGACGGTGCGTCCCGCTGCGATTATCTGGACATCCGTGGCGGCCTCGTGTGCGGGGCGCTGAGCCCCGCCGCCACCAAGGCCCGCTCGCAGGCCAGCGCGTCCTCGGGGGAGAACGCCGCCACCGAATGGCTGTCCACGTCGAACACGCCCCACGCGGATCCGTCCTCGCGGAGGCAGGGCACCACCAGCTCGCTCCGGTCCCGGGGGTCGCACGCCACGTAGCCCGCGCCGAGGTCCGCCACGTCAACCACCACCAGCGACTGCGCCGCCGACAGCGACTGCCCGCAGGCGCCGTGCATCCCGATCGGGCTGCACGCGGGCTTCGGAAGCCGCGGCCCCAGCTCGAGGCGCTCGCCGTCGGGCTTGCCCGGCATGTCCACGTAGAACCCCGCCCAGCTCATGGGATGCCCGCTCGACGGGCGGAAGCCAGCCCACCACGACTCGACGAAGCGCGCGAGGCGCTCCCCGTCAGGCGCTCTCGCGTTCACGGCGCCTGATCTGGTGGAGCGGGGCGCCCGACTCGATGGCCGCCTTGTCGATCAGGTAGACGGCGCCGCCGTTGTCCATCTCGGGAAGGTGGTACATCAGGTCGACCATCACCTCGTCCACCACGGCGCGCAGCGCGCGGGCGCCGGTGTTGCGCGCGAGCGCGCGCTCGGCGATCAGCTCGAGCGCATCGCGCGAGAATTCCAGGCGCGCGCCCTCGAGGCTGAACAGGTACTGGTACTGCTTGATGAGCGCGTTGCGCGGCTCCGTGAGGATCTGCACCATCGCCTCGCGGGAGAGCGGGTGCAGCGGGCAGAGCATCGGCAGGCGGCCGCCCC